>WNGB01003542.1_pt1 | contig 24433 bp, 23 predicted proteins | sample 5400681 | NCBI WGS metagenome assembly WNGB01 (sample SAMN13153367, study PRJNA577476) | soil metagenome | isolation source: 115 cm soil or saprolite under grassland replicate 2 | place: USA:California | collected 2016-06-15
GCAGGTTCATAAACCTTGTCGCCGCTAAAGTAACCGTAGAGTTTGTATTCGTAGTTGTTATCGCTGCCGAAATCGAGACGCTCGCGATCTGGAGCAAGCTTCTGTTTTTCGTTCAACATCACTAATTCTGCCGTGCTCCAGGGTTGGCCCGGCCGCCGGATGTAACCCCAGAACTTGTAATCGGATTTGTAATAACGCCGTCCGATAAAATAATCCCCGGCGGGTTCGGCTGCGATGTTCTGTGTCATCTCGAGCCTGGCTTGTTGAATCCCCTGGGGAACGGTTTCGCAGGCGCCGAAAAACGCCGCGCCAAGCAAGAGATTGCCGGCGAGCAAAAAGCGAGTGACGCGTCTCATTCCTTCAGGTGCACATCTTTTATCGCAGCTTTGCGCTTGGTGCAAACCAACGAGATGCTAAACAATTGCGCTGAGACGGGCGGACCGCTACCTTCCCCGCTGTTATGATCGAACTGGAAGTGTATGCGCGGGGTTTGCGTGACCTGAACAAAATCCTGGAACTGGACCTTCAACTCGAGCCAATTGCAGGTCTTCATTACAAGATCGACACAAACCACGATCTTGTATACTTCGAGTTCGACCGACCAACATCGAGCTTGCGTGAGATTCGGGCGATTTTTCTCAAGCTCGGACTCGAACCTCTGTTTATCGGCGCGATTCCACCCGAGCTTCGACCCAGAACAAAAACAGAGCCACTGACTGCTTGAGGAGTAAAAGGCAACAAAGTGAATGGTTACGCTGCGACCAGCTTCTCGTGTCTCGCCACGCGTGCGTGACACTACACTTAAGCGATGATCACGCGTTGCTTTAACGCCCTGGGTGCAGGGCTGCTCGATTTTTTTCAATATTTGGGTGAGCTAGTGCTGCTCGCTGGCGACACGTTTCGTTCCATTTTCACGCACAAGCTTCGGTGGAAATTATTCCTCAATCAGGTCGTCGAGATTGGATTACTTTCACAACTGGTTGTCGTGATCACGGGTGCGTTTACTGGCGCGGTGTTCGCGGCTCAAACCTTCTTTCAATTTAACAAGATTGGAATGGGGTCGGCCACTGGCGCAGTAGTATCGGTCTCGATCTGTCGCGAGCTTGGCCCGGTGCTCACGGCGTTAATGGTAGCAGGTCGTGTCGGGGCAGCCATGTCGGCGGAAATCGGCACAATGAAAGTCACTGAGCAGATCGATGCGTTGCGCGCGCTCGCAGTTTACCCGACCGATTATCTGGTCGTGCCGCGAGCGCTCGCCATGATGATATCGATGCCGTTGCTGGTGGCAGAATGTATCGCTGTCGGCATTGCTGCCGGCTATTTCATCGCAATTTTTCTGCTCGAGATCAACGGCACATATTACATGGCGAACATGGTGCGCTGGACGCGCAATCGCGACATTATCATGGCCCTGTCGAAAGCGTTTTGTTTTGGCATTCTGATTGTATTCATCAGTTGCCAAAAGGGGCTGAGCGCGCGCGAAGGCGCGGTCGGCGTCGGCCGCGCGACCACTGAAGCGGTAGTGAACTCCTCGCTCGCGGTTCTGATTTGCAACTTCTTTCTCACGATGTTGCTCAACATCATTTATCCGGCGGGATATCAGTGATATCAGGTAGTTGAGAGTTGAGAGTTGAGAGTTGAGAGTGAGCGTTGCGATGATCGAAGCGCCGCGATCTCAAAAGCCGTCCACTAAACCTCACGTGGTCCGCGGTAATTCGTCGCCAATGATCGCAGTGCGGTCGGTGGCCAAAAGGATTGGGCAGCAGGAAATTTTGCGCGGCGTCGATCTTGAAGTCGCAACTGGTGAAACGCTGGCGATTATTGGACGAAGCGGTGGCGGCAAGAGTGTTTTGCTCAAGCACCTCGTCGGATTGATGACGCCGGACGCGGGAGAAATTTGGATCGATGGTCACAACATCATTGGAATGAATGAGCGCCAGCTCGGAACGATCCGCAAAAAGATAGGCATTCTTTTCCAAAGCGGCGCGCTTTTTGATTCGATGACCGTGGAGGAAAACATCGCCTTTCCGCTGTATGAGGCGGGCGAAAAGGATCCAAAGGTCCTGCATACGAAAGTGGAAGAAATGCTCGAAGTCATTGAGATGGAGGGGCAGGAAGACAAGATGCCGGAGAGTTTGAGCGGTGGAATGAAGAAGCGTGTTGGTCTGGCGCGCTCCATCATTCGTCGGCCCTCCTGCGTATTGTACGATGAGCCGACATCCGGCCTCGACCCGGTGGTCGCCGACAGCATCAATCGCCTGATTCGTAGATTACAACAACGGCTGGGAATGACGAGCGTAGTGGTCACGCACGATATGAAAAGCGCATTTGACGTCGCGAATCACATTGCCTATTTGCACGAGGGTCGGATCTATTTCTACGGCACGCCCACTCAGCTTCAGCAAGCGAGCGATCCGATTTTGCAGGATTTCCTGCTCGGACGCTCTGACGGCAGAGGCGATTGACTCGAAAGCTTTCGCGAGTTGGCCTCTATCTCTCGCAGCGCCGTAATTTAAAGTCTGTGATGCGCCGGTTTGAGTCGACTGCCGGCCTACCTTGCGAAAATCAACGGGAAGATCGACAATTAGTCTTCAATGAATCGGCACGAGCGAGGTCTGGAATTTAAAGTCGGCGCATTTGTTTTTGTCGGGTTGGCGATGTTAGGCGCGCTGATCGTGCAATTCGGCCGGCTGGGGGAAGGCTTCAAGACCTATTACGGTCTCACCGTTCGCTTCAGTGACGCGAGCGGCCTGTTAAAAGGTTCCGACGTCTTGCTCGCGGGGGCCAAAATCGGAAAAGTCTCTGACGGTCCGCGAATGGTTCGCGAAGGCCAGGGTGTGGATGTACCGCTCAAGATTTATGATTACATTAAGGTTCCTGAAGGGAGCAAATTCACGGTCGGAAGTTCCGGTTTATTGGGCGATCGCTTCGTAAACGTGGTGATGCCGCCCGGGCAGCCTAAGGCTTTTCTCGCGCCAAATACCCACATCAGCGGCGCTCGAGAAACCGGTATTGACGACATCACGCGAGAGGGTGGTGCTCTCCTGGGCGATCTTCGAGGGACAGTGCAAAAATTGAATCAGGAAACTCTTTCCTCCGACAACATGCAAAATCTGAAGGCCAGTATGGAGCATTTAAACCAGGCTACCAGTGCGCTGGCAGAATCGTCGAAGAAGTTGGACGGAGTCATCGAACAGGCGGATTCCACGATGACTTCCGCAAAAGAAGCAGCTGACAATTTGCAGAACGCGATCGATGACACGCGCAAGGTGCTCCGCACTGCTACACAAGGCAAAGGCTTGGTGGCGACACTTCTGAACAATCAAGAGTTGGCCAACGACCTGCACGCGCTGATCAGCAATTTGAGAGCGCACGGCGTTTTATTTTACCGCGACAGCGCTGCAACAAGTCAAACGAAGCCTCGGGAGCAAACCAAACCAGCCCGTCAAACTCGAGGTCGCTGAGGAAATGGAGAGCGAGCTCTGCCAGCCAGTGCTAGGCCGCGCGTAGACTCGTAGGTTGGCGCGTCGCGGAGTTCCGCGCTCCAGCCTTTTCAGATTGTGGCGAGCAATCGGCTTCCCACCTCTTTTTCGCTCAGACCATCGATGCCAATCACTTTGTCGCGTGATTTCTCACCGTGTTCCAAGACGATTGCGCCCTGGGGAATGGTCAATTTTTCCGCCAAAAACCTGCGTAAGGCAGTGTTCGCCTTTCCTTCAACCGCTGGGGCTCGCAACTTGATCTTGATCGCATCGCCATGTTCTCCCACAACCTCATCGATCTTCGCGTTTGGAATAACGTGAACTCGGATAGTGGTCATTAGGTTAACTGAGATCCTCGCTATCATTTCCCAATTGACAAGGGAGCCTAAGTCCCGGCACAGAAAATGTGCCTATGGACACCACCAAACTAACAACCGTCATATCATTGCTTATCGCTCTCAGCATAGCTTCTGAGCGGCTCGTCGATATCATCAAGGGACTCATTCCCTGGCTGAATCAACCACGACTGAGACCTGCCGAAGAAGGATGGAGGAAGGCGGCGCTACAGGTGCTCGCCGTAATCGCAGGTGTAACCACTGCCTGGCTGGCCAGCGCAGCGATCCCAAAAGGCGTCGGCATTCCGGATGACTGGACCGGAACGTTAGCTCTTGGTCTGTTGGCTAGCGGCGGTTCAGGATTCTGGAACTCAATTCTAATGTACGTTACGAAAGCCAAAGACCTCAAAGCAGCTGAGGCAGAGAGCAGGCAGATAGAAGCGCGAGCGAAGCGGGCGACGTTGCCGAAGCACGGTCGTTAGCGCAGACCCACAGCCTCGCGAACGCGCTTCATGACTTGATCCGCGATTTTGTTTGCGCGCCCGGCTCCGCGGGCCAGCACGCCGTCGATGTACGATTTATCGGCCAGAATTGCTTCGCGACGTTTGCGCATTGGCGCGAAATATTCCCAAAGTTTTTCGAAAAGCTGCTTCTTGAAATCGCCGTAGCCGGTTCCGCCTTTTAGAAACTGTTCGCGCATCGCCGCGATTTCATCCTTGGACGCGACGAGCGAGTAAAGTTTGAAGATTGTCGATTTTGTCGGGTCTTTCGGCGCTTCCACCGGCGTAGAATCGGTCACGATGGTCATTACGCGTTTTCGCATTTCCTTCTCGTCGCCGAAGATGTCGATGTTGTTGCCGTAGCTTTTGCTCATTTTCTGGCCATCGATCCCGGGCACGGTTTCTGTCGCAGCCTGGATGCGCGCCTCCGGCAACTTGAATATCTGCCCGTCGGGCTGGGGATGACCGAAGATTTCGTTCATTTTCACAGCAAGATCGCGCGTAATTTCGATGTGCTGTTTCTGGTCCTTACCCACAGGGACCACATCGCTATCATAAATCAAAATGTCCGCAGCCATGAGCACCGGGTAACTGAATAAGCCGACAGTGGCGGACAACCCGCGGGCAAGTTTATCTTTGTACGAGTGCGCGCGTTCTAGCAAACCCATCGGCGCGACGGTCGACAGGATCCAGGCCAGTTCGGTGACTTGCGGAACGTCCGAATGCCGAAAAAGCGTAGCGCGCTCGGGATCGAGTCCGCACGCCAAAAAATCGACCGCGACCCGCCGGCTGTTCTCGCGAAGAACTTCCGGATCGCGCACGCTGGTCAGCGCGTGGTAATCGGCAATGAAATAAAGTGCTTCGCCTTCGGCTTGAAGCGCGATAGCCGGCTTCATCATGCCGAAATAATTGCCGATATGCAGGGCACCGCTGGGCTGTATTCCGGATAAGATGCGCATGAGCCTGATAAGATTTCAGATTTTCAGTCGAAAGCTAATCAATCCAAATCACGAAAGACAATGTCGAATGACGAAACTTGAATGACGGCTCCCTTCGCTTCGACGCTTCAACGATTTAACGTAGCGAAGCGCTTCGTCATTTTCCCTGACTTCCTGCTGGTAAACCTGCGCCGCTGACATTAGATAAACCGCGCAATGGCCATGAAAAATTCTCAGCCTGTTTCCGTCGTGACCGGCGCTGCCGGTTTTCTGGGATCGCATTTGAGCGATCGCTTGCTGGCGGAAGGTCATCGCGTTATTGCCGTCGACAATTTAATCACCGGCAACACAGCGAACATCGGGCACCTGGCCGGGAACGAGAATTTCCAATTCATTAAACATAATGTTTCGAATTTCATTTTTCTGCCGGAAGAGAAAATCGATTACGTTTTCCACTTCGCTTCCCCGGCCAGTCCGATCGATTACCTCGAACTCCCGATTCCTACATTGAAAGTAGGCGCGCTCGGCACGCACAATACCCTGGGGCTGGCCAAGGACAAAAAGGCCGCATTCGTTCTTGCCTCAACGTCGGAGGTGTACGGCGATCCACTCGAACATCCGCAAAAGGAGGATTACTGGGGAAATGTGAACCCAATCGGGCCGCGCGGCGTATATGATGAGGCGAAACGTTACGCAGAGGCAATGACGATGGCATATCATCGCTATCATCGGGTTGACACCAGGATCGTGCGTATATTCAACACATACGGACCGCGAATGCGATTGCGTGATGGACGCGTGGTGCCGGCGTTTATCGGACAGGCACTGAATGGGCAACCCCTGACTGTTTTTGGCGACGGCTCCCAAACGCGCTCGTTCTGTTACGTGTCCGATTTGATCGACGGAATTTTCAGACTGGCCATGAGCGATTTTCACCAGCCGGTCAACCTGGGTAATCCGCGCGAGATGACGATCAAACAGTTTGCCGACGAAATCATCCGCATCACCGCAACAAAATCGGCAATTGAATACAAACCGTTGCCCATCGACGACCCGAGAGTGCGTCAACCGGATATTGCCCGCGCAAAAGAAGTCCTGAATTGGGAACCGCGCGTGGATTTCGAGGAAGGAATCAAGACGACGATCGAATATTTTAAAGAATCGTTGGCTTCGCCACGTTAAACCGTTCAATCGTTAAATCGTGAAGCGTTTGGCAGGCCGCCGTCATTGGTTGAAACATTACCCGCCTCGGGCGGTTGTATCGGACCACGATTCACCAATCTCGAGTAACGAATTACGGAGCTTGCGTGCGCTCGCGAAAATTTTACTGGCGCTTCTAGTTATTTAGATGTGAATTGTGCCATGGTTAAGCGCGCGCTTTGCGTCGCCTTGGGTTTGCTCGGCGCATTATTGCCGGCTGTTGCGCAACAGCCGCATCATTCTACCAAACGCGACCAGTCGCGCTCCGCTGGCGCATCAAGTGCCCCTTTGTCGCTTAGCCTCTATCGACCAAAAATTGTGGGTGCGGCCGAGAGTTCACTTCTGCTTCATAACGGCTCGGTGCCGCTTTGGTTGGACGGCACGCAAGTGAGTAACGGGATTATCGGCAGCAGCTACGGCTTCGCGAGTTCGTGGGTTCAGTTGGGATTCACGTCGGCAGATTTCTTGCCGGCCGCATTCCTCAGCGGTTCCCAGTCACCGGCACAAAGACCCAGTGCTGGCCGAGTCCATGGTACGCAGGGCAAGGATCTTGGGGCAGACGCAAAAGATTCGCCCGACGAAATGCTAAGCTCATCGGGGAATCCAATCTATTGCGGTGGTGAAGTGGGCTTCTTATACGGCCGATGGAGCGGGAAAGGTGGGGGCGATATGTGGGAGACATATGTCGTCGGCACCGTCGGCAACGATAAATTTCAGATCACAGCCGGCGCGTCATACGACGAATGGAATGCAAATGGACGCAGTGTTCGGTTTCGTTCGTTCGCAGCTCCAAGATAGCCGCACGCGCCGCTCTGCATTCGTAACTCGACGCTACGATGCCAAGATCGTCAATATTCTTACCCTCAGATTGCACAGCGCAGGCGTTAGCCGATTTCGAGAAGCTTGTGGTCGAAGGCGGCGCAGTTAATCCGGAAGGCCTTGGGCAACGCATCCGCGAGGCCTCTCGCCTGTTATTCCTACGTGCGTCAGATGACCAACTCATCGGAGCAGGCGCGTTGAAACACCCCAGACCAGAGTATCGGGATAAGGTGTTCGCCGATGCGCAGGCAACCGTGCCGGCAGACGAATACCCTGTTGAGTTGGGTTGGGTCGTTGTGGTTAAATCGTACCAAGGGCGACGACTGTCGACCCGCATCGTCAGTGAGTTACTTGCTTTCGCGAAGAATGAGAACATTTTCGCGACAACCCGGGCAGACGAACGCGTCCTGAGTTTCGCGTTCGACTGTGGATTCAAAACCAATGGGAAACCCTTCCCGAGCGGCAACGGCTACGATCTTGTTCTCTATCTTCGCAACGCGCACGATTACCTGCGGTGAAGTGACAAGAAGCATTGCTTCGCCATGCACGCATTTTCATCTAACGAGAAAGAGCTGAGCCCAGTACTAATCTCTCAACTCTCGACTTTCTTAGTTCAACCGCCGCAGCGCTCGATGGAACGCGGGGTCAAGGGATCTCAAGCTAAACAAGCAGCATGTTCTTCTGAGATGCGCTGAAATGCCTCCAGTGTGCGGCTGCCTCCGATAACCGTCCCACCGGCAAGAACAGTGGCTATTGCTCCACATATAATGCTGATGATCAACAAGCGCGTATCCCAATGACGGGTCCTGGCGCAGTAAAGCTCCGCTCGCTGTAAGGCATCGCGTACCGTGCTGAGCAACTCACCTCGCTGTTGAGATTTGTCGGTAGACATAGTGTAGAGACGCTCAACGAGAACAAAAACAGCCGTCACTAGTGGAAGCACGATGTGCTACAGGGCAGAGACGAAACATCATGGAAATCTTGGCTTCATGCCGACTAAGGGTTGGCTGCATCGTCTGGTTAGGCTTCCGCGATTGCGGCGATTGAACCTTTCATTCCCTTCGGACGGATGGGTAGCTTCGCACCTTGCCGCGCAGGAGGATTTACTGGGAACCAGTTGCTCCACTCTTCATTCATTCCAGGGAAATCGGACTCTTCAGCCAAAATAAAAGTCGCGCTCACAACCTTTGACATTGAACTACCTGCCGCGGAGAGAATCGATGAGACATTAGTGAGACATTGTCTTGTTTGTTCCTGAATCGTTTCGCCACATATCCCGCCCGTGACGGGATCAAATGGTCCCTGGCCGGCAACGAAAATTAACCCAGCCGCCTTGATTGCCTGGCTGTAAACCGGCGAGTTAGGTGCCTTATTTGTGGAGATTACTTCTCTGTTCATATGCGATTTTCTCTAGACGTATCGACCTCGGAGCGCAAACAACAGTTTCTGGCTTCACTTATTAAACTGCATTTCACCATCTATACTTCCTGACACTCCGCGGAGAAGCGGCCAAAAGCCTGCATGGCGAGGACTATGCCAAATCACTCGTCATTCAGAAAGCAGAATGCTCCGATCTTTTCGATTGAAATTGCCAGGCGATCCTTACTACCATCGCCGCAACCACCGGGGAGTTCCTGATTGAGCCTGCTGGCCGAAGTCGTTTCAAAGGATTAATACCAATGTCGGCTCGAAAATTCGCCGCGGACAAATTGTTGTGGGAAACGCTGGGACGCTGGAAACGTTCAAGCCCTGAATTGGACCGCATTCAATTCCTGAAAACGGTGCCGTTCTTTGACCGACTTTCCAATCGGCAGCTCAAGGGTGTCTCTGATATCATGTTTGAACGCAGCTATGACACCGATGAATTGATTTTTGAGGAAGGACAACCGGGAGCAGCGCTCTTTCTAATTTTGGCTGGCAAAGTGGCAATCGAAATTTACCGTGAAACCAGCACGACGCGTCTCGCCGTTTTAGAAAGCGGCGCCTTTTTCGGCGAGATGGCGTTGCTCGATGACACGCCGCGTTCCGCTAGCGCACGGGCTTTGGAACCGACTCGGACGCTGGCGCTTTATCGGAACGACCTTGACGGATTAATGCATAGGCATGCGCGAACTGCCTGCCAAATTTACCGTTCCCTTGCGTCGATGATCGGTGATCGACTTCGCTCGACCAATGAATTGGTGCAGATGAAAATTTCTGCCGACACGGCCGGCTTGGAATGAGCAACGGTCAGGACTTCGAAGAGAAGGAGCGAGAGCGCAAAATTCGGCGCAAGGTCTTTTATACCATACTCACGACGCTGGCCGTGATTTTCGGAGGATTCCTGATCTGGAAGTTAAGCATCCTCATTTTACCGATCATAGTCGGCGCCTTATTGGCCTTTTTGTTCCGTCCGGTGAAAGATCGCTTCCGGGTTCGATGGTTGCCTCACGAGCTTCAGGTCCTTTGTTCCTTCGCACTCATTGGCCTTGTCCTGTTCTTCGCCTTCAATACTCTGCGCAAACACATTCCGGACGAAGAGCAGAAACTCGAATTCAAGGTCCGCCTGAAATACAAATTGAATGAAAGATACCGGCAACTAGTCGCAAAATCGCCGGAGGGAAAATCAAACGCGGTAACGCCGTTAATCGAAAAAGAAGCCGGACCGCTCATGGATAAAATCAATCAGGCGCTCGAACTGAATCCGGAGGAACGCAATCTGTTCCTGAAATATGCCGCGGGATACAACGGCAAACCTCTCATTCAAAGTAAGTTCGTTGATTACTTTCGAGCGAACCAAAATACCGGGGAATATGTAATTCCGGAAAAGACTCCTACGAGTGCGGCGTCGCCCACGACGCTGGCTGTACCTGCTCCGGCTCAACCTCCGGCCCCGGAGGAGGGCACAAACCTGGAGAGTAAGATTTCCGCATGGATTTTGACGCCGTTGATTTTTCTTTTTCTTGGTTTCGACAACGGGCAGATACGCCGCTTCTTTATCAGCCTCGTTCCCAATCGCTATTTTGAGCTGTCGCTCACGGTTCTTGACGAACTCGACGACGCTATCGGCAGGTATTTACGCGGAACGTTGCTGGAATGTTTTCTGGTGGGCCTGACTCTTACACTGGGATTGGTTCTCCTTGGGATTCCCGTGGGGATCGCCGTCGCGATTGGCGTGGTTTCCGGACTTCTCAACGCCATTCCGTTTCTGGGAACGGTCATCGCCCTGGTGATTGGGGTTGGTTATGCCTTGATCGCAGAGAACGTCACTCCGCTAATTCCCGGTCTGAATCCAAATGACCTTGCGTTGTATGTGCTGATCCTGGTCGTGATTGTGCATGTACTCGACGATGTTGTTTTTCAGCCATTCGTCCTCGGCAGCGCAGCGAACGTTCATCCACTCGTGGTTGTTATCGCGATTATCAGCGGCTCTCTCATCATGGGATTGTGGGGCATGTTGTTCGCCATTCCCACCGTGGTCGTAATCAAAACTGCGGTTGCGACCTTCTTTAAAGAACTGAAAGATTATCGCATTATTTGATGGCGGCTTGAAATCGATTGAAGCCATCCAAGGCTTGAAAGTTGGGTCAGGTCACTGACTTTCAAGGGAAATGAAAACGGTCTGGCGCGTCTCGGTTTATCTAAAACGCTATCCGATGCTCGCGATCGCAACGCTGGCTTGCGCAATCACGGGCACGCTCATGGTGATCGTTCCTCCGGCGGCGACGAAATATGCTCTTAATAATGTCATCAACGGTCACCACCCCGAGCGTTTGCTCCCGGTGCTTATTCTCGTGGCTTTCGCCATGTTGGTTCAGCGAGGCTTGGATTATCTTCGCCTATTGCTCAACAACACCTTTGAGCAAAAAGTTATTTTCGATCTGCGCCGCGATCTGTATTCACACATTCAAGCTCTGCCGCTGCGCTGGTTCGATAATCGCTCCACCGGCGATCTGATGACGCGAATTCTGGAGGACGTGAGTTCGGTCGAGCGTGTCCTCATCGACGGCATCGAAAAAGGCACAGTGGCGGTATTGCAGATTGTGGTGGTGGTGGCGGGAATGTTTTACCTCAGCACAAAACTGACGTTGGTCGCGCTCGCGCCGGTGCCGTTCCTCGCCGGTGGCGCGCTTTGGTATACGCTCACCGCCCACCGGCGGTACCGCCTGCATCGCTGCGCTGCTTCGAGCATGAATTCGCTTCTACACGACAATCTCTCCGGCATTCGTCAGATCAAAAGTTTTGTGCGCGAGACGGAGGAAGATCGGCGCTTCAACAAAGAGAGCGACGAGTTGCGGCGCGCCAGCCTCGTCGTCACGCGGGTGTGGGCACTTTACCATTCTTCAATGTATTTGTTCGGCTCGCTCGGCGTGCTGCTGGTGATCGCCGTGGGGGCGCACGATATTTTATGGGGCGCTATGCAGTTGGGCGATCTTGGCGCTTTTCTTGTGCTGGCGAGTTTTCTCTACGAGCCAATAGGGAAACTGCATGAACTAAATCAACTAGTGCAGGCAGGACGGGCCTCGGGCGAACGCGTATTCGAAATTCTCGATTCACCGGGCGAGCCGGAGGGTGGCGAAACGTTTGCTCAGACTGTGCGCGGCGAGATTGAGTTCCGGCACGTCAGTTTTAGCTATTCCGGCGAGTTGCCGACGCTGAGCGACATTTCATTGCACGCGCGGCCAGGTGAGACAGTCGCGCTTGTCGGCACGACCGGCTCGGGAAAATCCACGGTGATCAATCTGCTCACGCGTTTCTACGAGTTCGATAGTGGCGAGATTTTCATCGACGGAACTCCGATTCGTGATTTCAGCATTCGCGCGTTGCGGCAACAGATCGGGATGGTGACGCAGGAATGCTTTTTGTTTAACGGCACAATCCGCGAGAATCTGCAAATCGGGAAACCTGATGCGACGGATGAAGAACTGCTGGAAGCAGCGGCGGTGGCAAACGCGCGTCCCTTCATCGATCGGCTGCCGCAGGGATTGAGCAGCGTGGTCGGGGAGCGGGGCGTAAGGTTGAGTGTGGGCGAAAAGCAGCGCCTCTCGATTGCGCGGGCGCTGTTGAAAGATCCGCCAATTCTGATTCTGGATGAAGCGACGGCGAGCGTGGACACCACTACAGAACGACTCATCCAGGAAGCGCTGGAGACTTTGATGTTCGACCGCACTTCCATTGTAATCGCCCACCGGCTTTCCACTGTCGTGCACGCCGATCAGATTCTCGTGCTTGATCACGGCCGTATCGTCGAGCGCGGAACCCATGAACAATTGCTCGTGCTTGGTGGGAAATACGCGCGGTTATGCGAACAAAGTCTGCTCGAAACCGAGCGAGCCGACGATCGCCTGACGCATCAACGTTGATCAACCGCGACGGATGCCAAGCGCTAGCGAGATCCGTCTGTTTTTGCGCGTTTGAGATTTCGAGCTTGAAATTTGTCTGGGATTTGAGTTTTGGGAGTTGGACATGGCTATCGCATCGCGCCTGATCAGTCTCAATCTTGGGTCCCAGACTATCGGCCTGGCCGAATTTCGCGTCCAAGCTCACGGTGGCCTGGTTTTACTGGACTATCGTTTACGCGAGACTTCGACTGATCCGGCCAGCGACGAGATGCGGCGGTCGCAAATCGCGGTCGCTGTGCGCGAAATGATGAGCGAGCTCCACATTAAACACGGCGCCCTGAATTACGCCTTGCCCGCGCAATCGGTTTTTGCGCGGTTCGTTAAACTCCCCGGCCTTGATCAGGAAAAGCTGGAGAAAATCATCGCGTTCGAGGCACAGCAAAATGTTCCGTTCCCAATCGACGACGTAGTTTGGGATTACCAGCTGGTCGGAGGCGGCTTGGAGGAGCAAATTCAAGTGGTCCTGGTCGCGATCAAAGTTGATTTGCTCGACGACATCAACGGAGGAGTCGAAGAAGCCGGGCTGCATACTTCCACCGTCGATGTGGCGCCGATGGCACTCTACAATGCATTTCGCTATAGCTACCCCAATGTGAACGAGTGTTCCCTGCTCGTGGATATCGGGGCGCGCACGACGAACGTTCTCTTCATCGAGCCTCGAAGAATTTTCTCCCGCAGCCTTCCAATTGGCGGCAGCGCGATCACCGCAGCAATTGCCAGGGAATTTAGCGAATCCTTTGAGGCCGCGGAAACTCGCAAGAAGCGAGATGCCTTTGTGGGTCTGGGAGGCGCTTACGCCGAGCCGGCAGATCACGACGTTGCCCGCGTCTCGAAGCTGGCGCGAAGCACCATGACCCGACTGCACGCGGAGTTGATGCGCTCGATCAGTCATTATCGGGCGCAACAGCGGGGAAGTCGGCCGGACCGCATTTTTCTTTGCGGCGGCGCCGTGGGTATGCCTTACATGCGCGAGTTTTTTCACGAGAAATTCCAGTTGCCGATCGAGTTTTTTAATCCGCTTCGAAACGTAGCCGTATCGGAAGCGGCCTCGGCGTCGGGTGTCGCACACTCCGCGCATCTCCTTGGCGAATTGGTTGGCCTTGCGCTGCGCAGCGTGACTGTTTGTCCAATGGAGCTAAGCCTGCTTCCGGCAAGTGTCGTTCGAAGGCAGGAATTGGAACGGCGCCGGCCATTCTTCATTGCCGCGGCCGCGTGCGTGGTCCTCGCCATGCTGGGCTGGTCGATATATTACACGCGAGCGGCTCAGGTAACGCGGGAAACCGCTGAGCTCATCCAGCAAAAAAACGCCTCCATGCGAGGAGCAGAAACGCAGCTTGATAAACTCAAAAAACAGATCACCTCACTCGACAGCGTCGCTACTCCGCTTATTAGCGCTACCAATGAGCGCGACTTCTGGCCGCAGATTCTTGACGATTTGAACGCGCGCTTGCCTGAGGCCGACATCTGGATCACCGAGCTCGGAGCGACCTCGAGTGGAAAACTTCTGGGCGCCGGCGACAAACGCGCCGGAGAAACTGCACCTGCGACTGCTCCGCCGGCTTCCGGACCGGCCACGAAAACCGCGGCCGCCAGTACGAAGTCAATCGATGGGGTCCTGGTGCGCGGACTTTACCTTTATAATCCGAAACAGCAGGAAATCGTCGTCGATTACTTACGCAACCTGGCGAGCTCGCCGTTTTTCGTTGTCGATCCAAAAACTCCGGAGCGCGTGATCAAGTTAAACTCTGTGCCAAACGACACCGACTGGGCGTTCCCTTACGAGCTTCAGCTCACACTGCGCAAGCCGGTGAAATTGCCATGAATTGGCCTAACGAACGGAGACTTTCTGAACGCAACCACGGATTACACAGATAACACGGATGAATATCGGACAATGACGAAGCACGAATGTCGAATGCCGAAGGAATGACAGAATGACAAATACCGAAGGCAGCGATCACTGCGGTACGAACTCGCCACACGTGGCAATCGGCGGCGCTTCTGCATTTCCTCATTCGAGCTTCATCATTAATTCGTCATTCGGACTTCGTCATTTTTATTGGTGCCATCCGTGTAATCCGTGGTTAAAGCCATGAACTGGTTTAAGCAAAATCGAGCGCTAGGTACACTTCTGATTGCCTTTGGAATTTGCGCGTTATTTGCCGGAATCCTTCTTTATTGGAGATGGGCGACCTGGAGTGACGCAAGACAAACGTTCGATCAGGCGGCAGCGGAGAAAAGTCGCCTGGACCGCCTCGATCCTTTTCCTAATGACGCCAATTACCGGAAACTGCAGGGTTACCTCGATCGATACAACACGGCGCTGGACAAGTTCAAAGACGAACTAAAAAAGGAGATCGTCCCGGCGCCGCCGCTGGCGCCCAATGAATTTCAATCGCGTTTGCGTCAGGCGACAGTTGCGACGCTGAACAGAGCGCAGACTAACAATGTGAAATTGCCGGACAAATTTCAGCTCGGCTTTGATGAGTTTGCCATGGCATTGCCAGATACAGCTGTGGCGCCACTCCTTGGCCAGGAACTTTCCCAAATCCAGATGCTGATAAACATTCTGCTGGATGCAAAGGTGGACAGCGTAACTTCTTTTCGCCGCGCGCCTTTGTCCGAAGAACACGCAGCTTCATCGACTCCGACGCCATCTCCAGCCAAACGAACGGCTATGGCGACCAAAACAGCCACGCCGCCGCCGGCGTTATTAAGGCGCAACATTGTCGATCTAACCTTTAAAGCCACACCCGCCGCAGCGCGCAAAGTCTTGAACGAAATCGTAAATTCCAGCGGACAATTCTTCATTATTCGGACCCTGTATGTGCACAATGAAAAGGACAAGGGCCCTCAGCGCCAAAGAACCGGAGCACCAACTCCCGCCGAATCCCCGACCCAGCCGGGCGGAGCCGCGCCGCTAAATTTCATAGTCGGTAACGAGCACATCGAAGTCTCGGCTACGATCGAAATACTGAGATTCACGCTTTAACCACAACGGAAGACTTTCTAGATCCAACCGCGGATTACACGGATAACACGGATGAGAATGATTCACGAAGAGTTAAGCGGAGAAATTATCGGTGCCGCGATGGAAGTGCTCAATGAGCTAAAACCGGGGCTAGATGAGAAGCTTTACGAACGCGCAATGATCATTGAACTGAAGCGTCGTGGACACAACGTATCAGTCCAAAGTTCGTTTCCGGTTTCTTATCGCGGTGAATTGATCGGCACTCTAATTCCTGATTTGATTGTCGATTACGCTGTGATCGTCGACCCCAAAGTTGCCTCCTGTTTCAACGACACGCATGTCGCTCAAATGATCGGCTATCTAAACATCACCCACCTGGATCTCGCCCTGGTCATTAATTTCAAGAATGCGCGCCTGGAATGGAAACGTGTGTTGCGCTCTAATGAGCCTGACGAGGGCAATACTCCTGATCTTCATGCCTGAGTTTCGGTATCCGTGGTATCCGTGGTTCCTAATCATTTTCTTCGTGCTTATTCGTCCCGATTCGTGGTTAAATGCGCGCTGTGGTGATTAAGCATGGCGAAGACCCTGGACTGGATTAAGGCGCATTACGATTGGGTCGCGCTTATTGCCGCTGGGATATTCCTCTTCATTTCCGCCATCTCAATTTGGTGGAACGCGATTCAGTTTGGGAATCGCTTGGTGCCTCAGCCCGCGTCACCGGCTAAGAATGCGTCACCGCCGCCTGTGGCGGCGGAGCTTGATCGCGCTGCGGAGCGTCTTCAGCATCCTTCGCAATGGAAATCCAGCACTCGCTCCGGACTTTTTGTTCCGGAAAAACATTTCATCGGAGGCAATGGATTTCCCGCGACACTGCAGAACACCCAGGTCCATGCGCCTGTCCCCAATGATTGGATAGAAAAATTTGGTTTACCGATTCAGGACGCCGACGTTCTCGAGCAAGATCCCGACAGCGACGGATTCACCAACCTTGACGAATGGCAAGGAGGCACCGATCCAACAAACAAGGATTCGCATCCGGATTATCTAACAAAATTACATCTGGTGTCCGCCAAGGAGGAGCCGTTCCCATTCATTTTTTCATCGTGGGTTGGGGGAACGTTTGCGCTTAACACGATTGATCAAAGCGAACCGACGCAATTTCTAAAGATAGGCGACGTTATCGCCGGCACTGATTTTAAGATCGTTAAGTTCACCGAAAAACACGGACGCGATCAGTACGGCACCAAGGTTGACGTTTCAGAGTTGCTCCTCGAACACAAAAACACCCACGTGCAGGTCACGTTGGTGAAGGAAAAGGTCGCTACCTCGCCGCAATCCGTGGCCACCTTCGTCTATACCTGGGGCGGGCGTCGGGAGTTCGAAGTTCGAAAAGACCAAGAATTTTCCTTGAAACCCGTGGAAGAGATCAATTACAAGCTCGTAGATGTGCAGCCTAACAAAGCCGTAATCGTGAATACGCAAAAACCAAATGCGCCGATCGAGATCGGTTTTGCTGCGCCCTGAGATCGCAAAGAGCAAAGAGCCAAAGCGGCAGTCTACAGCTGATAGTTGATAGCCAAAGGACACCGCGAAGTGCTAGGGCGTCGCACGCCGTGCGCGCCGCCTCTTCCCGGCTTACTTCGCTGTTTGCGCTTGGCCCGTACCCGCCCGCGTCCTCCGGTAAAACCCAAAAAATCGTAAGAATTTTCGCTTGCCCTGAAGCGAGCACTTCCACTACAAGCTCGTGATTGTGCAGCCGGATAAGGCCGTGTTCGCGGCGAAAGTGCGTCGATCGAGATTTACGCAAGGGATTGTTCTCGATTTGTGCAGCAAAAGTTCGCACCTAACATTGCCGCCTTTTCATGACAGAATCATGCAGCGGCCAGGCTTCGCCTTAATTCGTCTAATTGTTTTCGGCGGTGCGGCACTGGGGATTGCTGCGCTAACCTCGGCTAGCAACTTGCCGGAGCAAAACAGCATTTCTCCCGCGTCATTAGAAGTCAGCGCCGCGACGCACGAGACCCGAGCGGGAGCGCAAGAAGGGATCGAGTTCCCGAACACTAATGAGCCTACATCACGTGTTGAAACTGTTTCGTCGGCACCGCCGACGCGCAGCAGCTTCATGGCGACTTGGGGCAGCGTAAGCGGCGCGAAAGGTTACTTGCTGGATGTCTCCACAATCAACTCGTTTAGCAGTTATGTGGACGGCTATCGCGACTTAGACGTTGGCAATGTCAAAGGCCGAGCTGTAACCGGATTGAAGCCAGGTGTAACCTACTACTATCGGGTGCGTCCTTACACCACCGCCGGCTCGGGCGAGTACTCGAATGTGACGACGGCTACGACAGAGGCTTCCACTGGGCTAATCATTAACCCGACATTCGACGACGCGATTATCAACGATCCAAACTCTGCGGCTATTCAGGCAATGATTCACCGGGCCATCGCAATTTATGAGTCGCTGTTTAGCGATCCCATCACGATCGAGATTCTTTTCCGCTACTCGAATACTACTCCGAACGGCGATCCCTTGCCGCCAGGCGTTCTCGCAACAAGTCGTTCCGTCATTTACACGGTATCGTGGAACGATTTCGTCCGCGCTTTGAGAGCGGATGCGCGCACCAGCAACGACAATATTGCGAACGCCAGTCTCCCAGCGGCAGCGTTATCCGCAAACATCGCCCCATCTGGTGCGAATGGGCGAGCCGTGGGATTGAACACACCGCACGCCATGTTCCCCGACGGCCATATTGCACAGGGCGGACCCTATGATGGAATCGTCACGCTTAATTCCGCGCAACCGTTCTCGTTCACCCGGCCTCTCTTTGCTGGCAGTTTCGACGCGCAGCGTTCGGTTGAGCATGAAATCGATGAGGTTATCGGTCTGGGATCGCATGTACGACCTGTGTCGTGTGCATCGCGGTCTGAAGCGGAGTCGGGTACGCTGGCGGGAGGCGCGGTGATTCAAAGCTGTCCAAACTGCTCCGGTGGAGAGGACGTAGGGTACGTCGGCAACAACTCGGGTACGCTCCAGTTGAATGGTGTTACTGCTAACATACCGGGCAGTAACGTCGTAACGATCTGGTATACCAATGGAGATGCAGTGCGCTATGCGCTTCTAAGCGTGAACGGCAGTCCAGGAATCCCTTTAAGCTTTCCGTTCACTGGCTCTTTTCAGACCGTCGGGTCAATACAGGCCACCGTCACTTTGAACGCCGGCAGCAACAACACTCTTGAGTTCTACAATCCGATCGTTGGGAATTGGGCTCCGGATTTTGATTGGGTTGGGGTGAGCTGCACTAATCCACGACCCGGCAATCTCCGTCCGCAAGACCTGTTCAGTTGGTCGTCTCCTGGCGTCAGGAATGTTACTTCAGACGGCTCGCGTTATTTCTCGATCGACAGCGGCAACACCGACATCGTTGGTTTCAATCAGACTCCGCCCGGCGATCTTGGTGATTGGTTGAGCGAGGCGTGCCCGCAACCCCATCCGCGTGTGCAGAACGCATTCGCTTGCCCTAACCAATTTTCCGATATCTCCGCGACATCGCCCGAAGGGATCAACCTCGATGTCGTTGGGTACGACCTCGTAAATGGCACACACACCTATTTGGCCAATCTCAGCACTCGCGCCTTTGTGCAGACGGACGACAATCTGATGATTGGCGGATTCATTGTACAAGGGACTCAACCAAAGAGGGTCATTCTGCGCGCGATTGGCCCTGAGCTCAGTCAACACGGAGTTCCAAATACAATGGCCGATCCAACATTGGAACTGCGCAACGCCACCGGGGCTTTGATTGCCTCAAATAACAACTGGCAGACCACGATCATTGGCGGGATCATCACCAGCGCTCAAGTCCAGGATATTCAGAACAGCGGCCACGCTCCGGCGGACCCGAGCGAATCTGCGATTATCGCAAACCTTCCACCAGGTAACTACACCTCGATTGTGCGCGGGGTAAACAACACTATGGGAGTCGCTCTTGTGGAAGTATATGATCTCAGCCCCAGTCTTCACTCAATTCTAGGCAATATTAGTACACGTAGTCTTGTTCAGACTGGCGATGACGTGATGATTGGGGGGTTTATCGTCCAAGGGACTCAGCCAAAGGACGTGATCATACGTGCCATTGGCCCTGAGCTCAGCCAGTATGGCGTTCCGGATTTCTTGGCTGATCCGACATTGGAACTGCACAATGGCACTGGGGCTCTGATTGCCTCCAACGACAACTGGCAGCATACGATAATCGGCGGCATCATCACCCACGACCAAGTCCAGAACATTCAGAACAGCAGCCACACTCCGAGGGACGCGAGGGAATCTGCGATCATCGCAAACCTCCCACCGGGTAACTACACCGCCATCGTGCGTGGGGTAAACAACACCACCGGAGTTGCGCTCGTGGAAGTGTACGACCTGCATTAGATCAAAGGGAAAACCACGGATTACGCGGATGGGGAAGTTGGACAGGATGAACAGAATTTTGGCGACTCATTTTGTTGATTCTGTGAATGGAGCTGATGGGATCAGCGACATAGAAGGTAATACCGCGAGGGTAGCGGCGAGCGAGGTGGGAGCCGAGCAAGTTTCAATTCTGTCCAAGTCTCTGCGCCCTCGTTCGGCATTTCCCAACATCCGTGTAATCGAGGTTCTCAGACTGTTCCTCCTTCGTGTCCATTCGTAGTTAAATCCAAAAAATCGTAAGAATTTTCGCTTGCACTGAAGCGAGCACATCCACTACAAGCTCGTAGATGTTGCAGCCTAACAAAGCCGTAGTCGTGAATACGCAAAAACAAAATGCGCGGATCGAGATCGGTTTTGCGCCACCTTTAACTCCGATAAAAATCACTCTCCATAACTCCTCCTATGAAAATCACTCTTCAACGCGTCCGCTGTAGTGGCAGCCGTGCCGGCTGCAATCCGTTAGGTAATGAACAGAAGGTTCCTTGGAGGGCGGAGCTCTGCGACGCCGCTCAGGTTCACAATTCCAGCGTTACGAGCTCGCCCGCCTTTGCGATGCTCCGGCGTGGCAAGCAGGAGCAGGCCCCTCCATTCGTTCGACTCTTCGCTTCCTTTGTTATCTTCTGTTTCATTCTCGCTGGCCTTTCGCTTGTTTGCGCGTCGAGCTCTGCGCAAACCCCTGACAGCGTTGCCGAGCGCGAAGTGCAGAGGCGTCAGACCGGTATAACGCAAGGCGAAGCGGCCCTGGCACGGGGGCAGGCTGCGATGAAAGCAAAAGACTACGCTGTCGCGCACGAAGAATTCAGAACTGCGGTCACGTATCTGCCCGACGCAGTCGTGTCGGGAAAAGCGCACGACGAAGCAGTGGAAGGCTTTTGCAAAAGCGGCGTGGTCTTGGCCGAAGCGCGCATCGCTGAGGGAAGGTATGCCGATGCCGAGGCGATCCTGAGCGAAGTCTTAAGTGAACGCTACGATGCGAAATGTCGTCCGGCGCAGGAACTCTACGCGCACCTAAGGCAGCCCGGTTATTTCAACAAAACGATGAGCCCGACGTTCATCGAAAAGGTCGAGCAAGTGAAACAACTGCTCACAGAGGCCGACGGCTTTTACAATTCCGGCCGGTACGACCTGGCGATGAAACGATACGATCAGGTGCTCGCGCTCGATCCGTACAACACGGCGGCGCGCAAGGGCCAGGAAAAAATCAACAACACCAAATATCGTTACGGCGAAGAAGCGTATAACGAAACACGATCGCGTCAGTTGTGGCAGGTGGAAAAAGGCTGGGAACAACCAGTCCGCCGCTATGGTGCGACGGGCGAGCCGGCCAGGCTTGGCGTTCAGAAAAACCTGACCGACACAGCCAGAATAAGCAACAAGCTAAGCACGATAATCATTCCGCGTGTTGAATTTCGCGACGCCACTCTTCGCGAGGCAGTCAATTTTCTCCGGGAACAAGCAGTGGAGAACGATCCTGCCACTGAAGGAGAGAGAGGCATCAACATTGTGTTACCTCCTCTGGTCGGGCTTCAACGCCCGCCGCCGCCGCCCGCCAGCGCTTCGCCAGCACCTGCAGTCGGTGCTGCGCCTGGCACAGCACCGACTGGCACGCCTCCTGTTGGTGCCAGTCAGGCGGCTGCTCTACCCCCGGCGCCTCCAGTGGAGAGGGGGAGCATAACGCTTGAATTGAATCATATTCCGCTCGGGGAAGCGCTGCGCTACATCGCAAATCAGGCTGGGTTGAAGCTAAAAGTCGAACCGTATGCCGTTTCACTCGTCCCCAGAACTGAACTGAGCAGTGATCTTCTCGTGAAGAGATATCACGTCCCGCCGGAGTTCTTCGGAGGTCCACTTGACGTGGGTTATTACCTTCAGGGGAGCCAACTGGGTGGGGGTCAAGGCTCAGCTCAGGGTCAAGCGGCACAGCCTGCGCCGGTCGCCGAGAACGTTATCGAGAGACAGAAAGCAAGTTATCAGACCACCTCCGGAGTCGGTGCCGGTGGGGCGGCCAACATATTTTCCGCCCAAGGGACCACTAGCACTCGACAGCACTTACTTAATGACCGTCAACTCGTCGGTCGCGCGGATGCCAGAACAATGTTGCAAAGTATGGGCGTACAGTTTCCCGAGGTAACGTTAGCGGATGGCCGCAAAGACGAAGCGAGCGCGACGTTCTGGCCGCACAGCGGTGTTTTAATCGTTCGCAACACGCAAGACAATTTGGACATGGTGGATGCCTTGGTTGATCAGGCGAACGCTTCGCAGCCAAAGCAGGTTGAGATCGAATCGAAGTTTGTCGAGATCAACCAGAACAATCTTAAAGAACTCGGGTTCGATTGGCTGTTGGGCCCGTTTAGCATAAACGGGAAGGTCTTCGGTTCTGGTGGAACCGCGGGAAACGGTGCGCCCATCAACGCGGCGAATTTTCCATTCGTTGATCCTGTCACGAACCAACCCATCGGTCAGAACCCGGTTACGTCCGGAAATCGCAACGGGGATTTCGCAATTAGCGCGAACGCGCTCGATGCGCTTTTAGTTCCGGGTCTCGGGCAAGTGGCTGGCGCCGCCCCGGGAATCTTTGGATTGGCCGGGGTTTTCACCAATCCACAATTTCAGGTTGTGATCCGCGCGCTGAACCAGAAAAAGGGCATCGATTTGCTTTCTGCGCCCAAGGTGACCACCAAGAGTGGCCAGCGCGCCATCATCGAAGTCGTTAGAGAATTTCGTTACCCAAAAACATACACCCCGCCGCAGGTTCCGCAGATTGGCAGCACCACCGGGGGAAACAATAACGTCGTCCCCGTCGTGGTTACGCCGACGACGCCTCAGGATTGGGAGACCCGCAACACCGGGGTCACCTTAGAGGTAGAGCCCGTGGTGGGGCAGGATGCGACAACAATCGATCTGAACCTAGTTCCCCAAGTCGTGGAGTTCGAGGGATTCATCAATTACGGGAGCCCGATCAATGCAGTGGGCGTCAACACGATTGGTGGCGCCATATCAACATCTGTGCCGGTTCTGCTCACCCAAAACGTAATCAACCAGCCGGTGTTCAGCACGCGCAAAGTGACCACGAGCGTCAGCGTTTATGATGGCCAGACCGTGGTGCTTGGCGGATTAATGCGCGAAGATGTGCAAAAGGTGGAAGATAAGACTCCCATTATCGGTGACATTCCACTCATCGGGCGAGCGTTTCGCACGAATGTCGATCAGCACATTAAAAAGAACCTGGTCATTTTCGTCACCGCGCGTGTGATCACCCCGTCCGGCCTCGCATTCAACAAGGAGGAAGAAGAGGAGGAAGGCTTGCTGCCACCAGCTTTGCCCGAAGCGCCGGCGTATAAGAAGTAAAAGCAGTTTATAGCTGATTGTTGATAGCTGTGGCAGAGCTTGCCCAGAGCGAAGACGAACAGTTGGCGATTTGCCGTTTTCTTATCCGTGCTATCCGCGTAATCCGTGGTTTCTGAAGCCCAAAAAGCCAAAAAATAAGTATTGACTTTATCTGTGAAGAATGAGATAACCCGCGCCACTCTCAAACAAAACCTATGAAAATAAATAAAACCTCCTCAGCATTTACCTTAATTGAATTGCTAGTCGTGATCGCCATTATCGCGATTCTGGCGGCGTTCGCCGTGCCTGCGCTCACCTCAGCCCTAAAGAAAGGCCAGATGACCGGCACGATGAACAACGCACGCCAGCTTTATTTAGCAGCCTTCCAACAGTCGAATGACGGCGCCGCAAACGGGGACACGGCCTATTCGTGGCCTGGTGACCAGGTCGGCATAACAACTTTGCAGCAATACTGCGAACAGCTGTTGCAGCATGGCTACTTAAAGGGTGGCGACATCCAAAAGATTCTGGCCGCGCCTGGAGCAAGCGTTAGCGTTACCGTGGACAACGCGACGAGCCCTCCGACTATTACAGCTATGGCCGGCACACCCGGGTTAAAAGTTTATAGGGTGACCAACCAGGATGCTTCGAACGTGCTGTTCGCGGTTAGCGCCAACTACATCTACAATACTGACCTCGCTGCCACCGGTATCCCCTACGGTACCAACGGCTTCATAGCGATGCGCAAAGGCGGAGACGCGGCGACCTTAAGGCAGTTTCAAGCGACCGCCCTTGAAGTCACCCCCGACGCCAATTTCTTATCGACTGTCGGTGCACTAACCGGCGCACCCGAAGGCACTGTAGGCGCCGAGGCCGGCGGCATTATTCTGACGCCTCCATAATCCCACAACCTTCATTTTGATTTAGTTTAATTCAAAGCGCCCTGCTGGGAGAGCCCGGCAGGGCGTTTTTGTTTCTTGAGCGGGGCGTGCATCTCGCGTGCTGGCGA
>WNGB01010068.1_pt1 | contig 24418 bp, 30 predicted proteins | sample 5400681 | NCBI WGS metagenome assembly WNGB01 (sample SAMN13153367, study PRJNA577476) | soil metagenome | isolation source: 115 cm soil or saprolite under grassland replicate 2 | place: USA:California | collected 2016-06-15
AGACATCGGATGTCTCGAGGACGAGGAGCGTCTCTGTGGCCGCGCCGGTCACCGAGCGGGGGATCGCCAAGATCCGCGACCTGATCATCGCCGGGGAGTTGGCTCCCGGGTCGCGGTTGCCACCAGAGCACGAGCTGGCCGCGCAGCTCGAGCTGTCGCGCAACACCGCGCGTGAGGCGGTACGGGCGCTGGTCACCGCACGAGTGCTGGACGTGCGCAGGGGCGATGGCACCTACGTCACCAGTCTCAAGCCGGACATGCTGCTGGAGGGGATCGGCTTCGCCGTCGACCTCATGCAGGACGACACCTGGCTCGAGGTGCTCGAGGTGCGCCGCTACCTCGAGCCGGCCGCGGTCGCTCTGGCCGCCACCCGCATCGACCAGACCGCCCTGCGGGCGCTGGAGGAGTGCCTCGAACGGATGCGTGGGGCCGACGGGCTCGAGCAGCTGGTCGTCCACGACGCCGAATTCCACAACCGCGTCGCCGCGGCGGGCGGCAACCAGACCCTTGCCGCGATGCTCGACGGTCTCTCCAGCAAGACCCTGCGCGCGCGGATCTGGCGGGGCATCATCGACGGCGAGGCAGCCGAGCAGACGGTCGCCCAGCACACCGACATCTACAACGCTCTGCTCGCCGGCGACCCGAACCTGGCCCAAGCCGCCGCCGTCGTCCACGTCCTCACCACCGAGACCTGGTTCCGCCGCATCCTCACCTCCCGGAACGAGGCCACCACCCCCTCGCGGCGGTCCGGGCGCCGATCGTCTCGTTGACGCCCCGGAAGCATCCGGGATTCCTGTGACGTCATCGGACGATCCTGCTCCAGCGGGTTAGGTTTCATGGTGTTTGTTCCAATCATTCTGCTAGACATTGGATGTCTGTTGCCCTACGGTAAGGCCTCCAGAGGACGGCGCCTGGCGGCCCAAGGTGGCAGCCAAACACCTGTGAATTCCGGCTCCATCCGCGAGATCCGCGCGGGAGGCGGAGCGAGCATGAGAGGAGGACAGCATGACCAACCGTCGATTCCGCGGGTGGGCCGCGTCCATCGCCGTGCTGGCGTTGATGGTCGGCGCTTGCAGTAGTGGCGGTTCCCAATCCACGAAGAAGGCCGGCGCGAAGGCGCACGAAGGCGTCTCGGTCAACGTCCTGACCTTCACTGGGCCGCAAATCGCCGAGCCGCTCCAGCGGCGCGCGCCCGAGTTCCAGCGGCTCACGGGCGCGAAGATCAAGGTGGTGACCGTCCCCTTCAGCGACCTGTACGACAAGATCCTCACCGACATGGCGACGAGGACCAACAGCTACGATGCCTTCGTCTTCGATCCCCAGTGGATGGGCGACTTCGTCCCGCCCGGTTACCTGGAGGACATCGGCAGCCGCGTGCAGGGCGACCAGGCCCTGAAATGGGATGACATCGCGCCGTTCTTCCGCGACTTCAGCGCCTCGTACCAGGGGCACACCTACACCATCCCGCTGGACGGCGACGTCGAGATGGTCTACTACCGCAGCGACCTGCTGAAGAAGGACGGGATCCAGCCGCCGGCCACCTGGGACGACTACCTGTCGATCGCCCAGCGGTACAACGGGAAGGACCTGAACGGCGACGGCAAGGGCGACTACGGCTCCTGCATCGCCAAGAAGCGCTCCGCCCAGTCCTACTGGATGTTCCTGGCGATCGCCGGCTCCTTCCTGCAGACGCAGGGGACCAGCCAGGGTTCGTTCTTCGACAGCGCGACCATGAAGCCGCTGGTGAACAACCCGGGGTTCGCGGCCGCGCTCGACGTCTACAAGCGGACCACGCAGTACGGGCCGCCGGGCGAGCTGAACCTCGACGTCGGCGACACGCGCGGGCTGTTCACCTCGGGGCGCTGCGCCCTCTCCATGGACTGGGGCGACATCGGGACGCTCGCCATCGATCCCAAGACCTCGACCGTGCAGGACAAGGTCGGGACCGTGGTCCTTCCCGGTTCCCGCCGCGTACTCGACCGGGGGACAGGGCAACTGGTCGACTGCAACGCCACGACCTGCCCGCGGGCGGTCGACGGCGTCAACCACGCGCCGTTCGCCGCGTTCGGCGGCTGGTCCGGCGCCATCAACGCCTCGGCCAAGAAGGACGTCAAGGACGCCGCCTTCGACTTCCTGGCGTACATGAGCGCGCCGGGGCAGTCGAACGTCGACGTGACCCTCGGCAAGACCGGCTTCAACCCGTACCGGGTCTCGCAGTTCGAGAACATCGACGCCTGGGTGAAGGCCGGCATGAGCGAGGCCATGGCGAAGAACTACCTCGGCGCCATCCGCGACAGTTTCCAGAGCCCCAACATGATCCTCGACCTGCGGGTGCCGAAGTCGGCGGACTACGAGGGGGTGGTGCTCGACACCGGCCTCGCGCAGTTCCTGGCCGGGGAGCTCAACACCCAGCAGACCATGCAGCAGATCGAATCCGGCTGGGAGAAGATCACCAACGATCAGGGGCGTGACAAGCAGAAGCAGTCGTATGCCGCGAGCCTGAGCGTCCAGCGATAGCGCCCATGGACGCTGGCAGGCTGACTCGAGGCCGGCCCGTCGCCACGCGGGGCGTCCTCGAGGCGCGGACCACCAGAGCGGGGTCGGCGCTGGGCCCGAACTTCGCGGTCCGAACCGCGTTCATCTGGCCGGCGCTGCTGGTGATCCTGTTCGTCTCGATCTTTCCGCTGTTCGCCTCGCTCTACATCAGCCTGTCCCGGCTGGAGCTCGCGCGGGGTGGCTTCACGTTCCACTTCATCGGGGTGGAGAACTTCCGCGAGCTGCTCTTCGGCGGCGAGCGGACGCACTTCCTCGGGGTGAGCCGGCCCCTGACGGCGTTGGGATGGGTGGTGCTGGTGGCCGGCCTCGCCCTGCTCTGCTGGGGGCTCGCCAGAGCCTGGCGGGGCGGCGTCTCATTGGTCGGTATGGCCTTCCGCCTCGTCGGCGCGTTCATCGGTGCGGCCGGCCTCTGGCTGCTGACCCACACGCTGCTGTCCCATGGGGGGCGCCCGGGCACCGTCGTCGTGACGCTGGTCTACGTTGCTGTGGGCATCGCGGCGCAGTTCCTCCTCGGGCTCGGGCTGGCGCACCTGCTGACCCAGGGACTTCCAGGGCAGCGCTTCTTTCGGGTCGTGTTCCTGCTCCCGATGATGATCACGCCCGTGGGCGTCGCCTACATGTTCCGGATGCTCACCGACACCAGCAAAGGGCCATTGGAGCCACTGTGGGCGGCCGTCGGGCTCACCGACTTCTCCTGGGTGACCAGTCCTTGGGGCGCCAGGGTCGCTGTGATGATCGGCGACATCTGGCAGTGGACTCCGTTCATGTTCATCGTCCTGCTGGCCGCGCTGGAGAGCCAGGACCTCGAGACCGTCGAGGCGGCGATGGTGGACGGCGCCAACCGCTGGCAGACCTTCCGCCATGTCACCCTGCCGGCAATCCTGCCGGTGTGCACGACCGTCATCCTCATCCGGCTCATCGAGGCCTTCAAGATCATCGATCTGCCCAACGTGCTGACCAACGGCGGCCCTGGAACGGCGACCGAGTCGCTGAGCCTGCATGCCTATGTCCGCTGGCGGACCCTCGACCTCGGCCAGTCGGCGGCGGTCGCCTACTCCCTCCTGTTCATCGTGACCCTCGTCGCAGTGGCCTATGTCAGCCTCCTGCGGCGGCGGTTCGCCGAGGAATGAGCCGATGAGCAGCGAAGTTTCGCAACGGCTGAGGAAGCGGGCGGTTCGACACCCGCTCCGGCGACGCTCGATCAAGGACCTGTCGCCGCTCGGCAAGCTGGTCGCGTACCTGATCCTCGGGTCGTGGGCGCTGGTGGTGCTCTTCCCGCTGTACTGGCTCGCGATCACGTCGTTCAAGCTGCCGATACAGGTCAACAAGGGGCCCGTGTACCTGCCCTTCGTCGACTTCCATCCGTCCCTGGACGCTTGGCACTACATCTTCGTGGACCTCAGGGACGACACGCTGCGGCCATACGTGAATTCGGTCGTCGTCGCCGTGGGCAGCTCGGCGCTGGCGATGCTGTTCGGGTCTGCCGCCGCATACGCCCTCATCCGCTTCCCGTACCGACCGCGCCTCGGCGTGATCGGGCTGTTCGCCGGCTGCCTGGTCCTCGCCGCCGTCCTCATCGGGTTCGGCGTGTCACCGCCGCTCGCCATCGTCGTGGCTGCCGCCTGCTTCGCCCTGCTCGTCGGCGCCGTCGGCCACCGCTTCAAGCGGGCCCTGTCGAACCGCGACATCGCCTTCTGGATGATCTCCCAGCGGATCCTGCCACCGGTCGCGGTGGTCATCCCGATCTACGTCCTGTTCCAGCACGTCGGCCTCCTCGACACGCGGACCGCGCTGGTCATCACGTATGCGGCGACCAACCTGCCGATCGTCGTCTGGCTGATGCGCGACTATTTCAACCGGCTTCCCTGGGAGCTGGAGGAGGCCGCGTTCGTCGACGGTGCGTCCACCTTTCGGGTCTTCCGGTCGATCACCTTGCCACTGTCGATGCCCGGCCTGGTTGCGACCTTCCTCATCGTCTTCGTCTTCGCCTGGAACGAGTATCTGCTCGCACTGTTCCTGTCGAGTGCCAATGCCCAGACGATGCCGCTCACTGTCGCCGCCCAGAACGCCACCCGCGGTCCGCAGTGGTGGTACATGTCCGTGCTGATCCAGATCATGATCCTTCCGGTCATCGCGCTGGCGATCGGGCTCGAGCGGGTCATCTCGCGCGGTCTGCTCGTCGGGGCGGTCAAGGGGTGAGTGGTGCGCGCTGAAGTGACCGCCATGCCCGAGGTCGTCATCACCGGCTTCGACGCCATCGACGTCCGTTTCCCGACCTCCCTGCGGCTCGACGGTTCCGATGCGATGAACCCGGCGCCCGACTACTCGGCCGCCTACCTGATCCTCCGCACCAGCGACACGGACCTGGAGGGCCACGGGTTCTGCTTCACCATCGGCCGTGGCACCGAGATCTGCGTGCAGGCGATCCGCGCGCTGGCGCCGGTGGTCGTCGGCCAGAAGGCCGAGGACCTGTTCGCCGACATGGGCGGCCTGTGGCGCCGGCTGGTCGGCGACAGCCAGCTGCGCTGGCTCGGCCCGGAGAAGGGCGTCATCCACATGGCCACCGCCGCCGTCGTCAACGCCGTGTGGGACCTGTACGCCAAGACACGCGGCAAGCCGCTGTGGAAGTTGCTCGCCGACCTGGACCCTGAGGAGATCGTCGCCCTGGTCGACTTCCGCTACCTGACCGACGCCCTCACCCCCGACGACGCGCTCGAGTTGCTGCGTGCCCGCACGGAAGGTAGAGCCGAGCGAGAGGCGGACCTGGCCGCCGTCGGCTATCCCGCCTACGACACCTCGCCCGGGTGGCTCGGCTATGACGACGACAAGCTCCGGCGCCGCTGCCGTGAGGCGGTCGCCGCCGGCTTCACCCACGTCAAGGTGAAGGTCGGCGCCAACCTCGAGGACGACCTGCGACGCCTTCGCATCGCCCGCGAGGTCCTCGGCCCGGACCGCGGGCTGATGCTCGACGCCAACCAGGTGTGGAGCGTCCCCGAGGCGATCGCCTGGGTGAGGGAGCTGGCCCCCTTCGAGCCGTGGTGGATCGAGGAGCCGACCAGCCCCGACGACATCCTCGGCCACGCCGCGATCGCGCGCTCGGTCGCGCCGATCCGGGTCGTGACCGGCGAGCACACCCACAACCGGGTGATGTTCAAGCAGCTCCTGCAGGCCGGCGCGGTCGCCGTCTGCCAGGTGGACGCCTGCCGCCTCGCCGGGGTCAACGAGGTCGTGGCGGTGCTGCTGCTGGCGGCGAAGTTCGGCGTGCCGGTCTGCCCGCATGCCGGTGGTGTCGGTCTCTGCGAGCTGGTCGTGCACCTCTCGGCGTTCGACTACGTGGCGGTGAGCGGCTCGCTCGACGGGCGCATGATCGAGTACGTCGACCACCTGCACGAGCATTTCGTGGAGCCGGTGCGGGTCGTCGGCGGCCGTTACCTCCTACCACGCTCCCCCGGCTACGCGGCCATGACCCGGCGAGCGCTCGACGAGCACCGCTACCCGGATGGTTCCGTCTGGTCGGCCCGTTGACCGACGGGCGCACTGTCTGCATCTCCCGTGACCGCGGCTGAGCGGCGAGACCGCCGGGTCGACCAGCGCGAATACAGAGCCGGGCCGGACCTGCCGAAGGCTTGTCCATGTCTGCACGGGGGAGGAGGAGTCACCGGTCGGGCGGCTCGCGCGACCAGGAGCCTCGCCGTGCCGCACGCAACCAGCCCCTTCCTTCGTGTCGATCCCAACGAGGGAGCTCGAGATGGCTACCCGCGCCCGACGCTTCGTCGTGCTCACCACCGCGGCGGTGCTGCTCCTGGCCGGCTTGCTGATCCGGGCCGCTGCGCCGAAAGCCCGGACGGGCATGCTGCCGCTGCGCGAGCGCCAGTTCACCTCCGGTGGCGCCTGGAGCTGGTTCGGCGACCCGCGCGCCGTCTATTACGAAGGCAAATACCACCGCACCTACACCGGCTGGGTCGCTCCGGATGGCAGCATCCAAGTGGCCAGCTACGACCACGATTCCGGCCGCCAGGTGATCGTCACCCTCAAGGCGCGGCTGCAGGTCGACGACCATGACAATCCTTCCATCCTCGTGCGGCACGACGGACGGCTGATGGTGTTCTGGTCCACCCACGCCGGGCCGACCATGTGGTACCGGCGCTCGTTGCGGCCCGAGGACATCACCGCCTGGGAGCCTGAGCACACCTTTCCCACCAACACGCCGGGCGCGGAGGGCTACACCTACCCGAACCCGATGCAGCTCTCGGCCGAGGGCAATCGCATCTACCTGTTCTGGCGGGGTGGCAACTTCAACCCTTCGCTGTCCACCTCCGACGACGGCGACACCTGGAGCGCCGCCCGGACGGTGATCGACAACCCAGGCCAGCGGCCGTACGTGAAGTACGCGAGCAACGGCCGTGACACGATCGCGATGGCCTTTACCGAGAGCCACCCCCGCAACCTACAGACCAGCATCTACTACGCGGCCTACCGGGCCGGAGCGCTGCGCCGGGCCGACGGATCGGTCATCTCGACGATGGCCAACCTGCCGATCGCTCCGACCCAGGGACAGAAGGTCTACGACCACACCACCAACGGCAAGGCATGGGTGCACGACGTCGCCCTCGACCAGGCAGGTAACCCGGTGATCGTGTACGCGACCTTCCCGACCGACAGCGACCACCGCTACCGCTACGCCCGCTGGGACGGGACGCGCTGGATCGACCGGGAGCTGGTGCGGGCGGGCCGCTCGATGAGCGTGGACCCGGCCGAGCCCAACTACTCGGGCGGGATCACGCTGGACCACGAGAACCCCTCCATCGTCTACCTGTCCAGACAGGTCAACGGCCTCTTCGAGGTCCAGGCCTGGACCACCCCCGACGGTGGCGCGACCTGGTCGTCGCGGCCGCTCACCTCCCCGTCAGCCGGCAACAACTACCGGCCGATCTCGCCTCGTGGCCAGCGCGGGGACAGCATGAACGTCGTCTGGATGCACGGCACCTACCCCAGCTATACGAGCTTCCACACGGGGTTGCGCACCCAGGTTCGCGCCCCCGACACCGCCCGGGCCTGGGCGCCGAGACGGCCGGACGTGCTCGCCAAGGGCGGGCAGACCGCACTGCTACCGCAAGAGCACCTCTCAGGAGGCTGGAGCGGCCCTGTGTCCTTGGACTTCAAGACGACAACGGTCGTGAGCACCGCCAAGGTCATGGCCGACCCCAACCCGAGGTCAACACCCATCCCGGTCAGCGGGCAGGCCCGAGCGGCGGATTAGGACAGGCCTGGCCCGACGTAGCTTCCGCGCTGCGCCGTGGGTCTTCGGAGGTATGCTCGCCGCGGTCCGCGGCCCCTGACGTACCGGGAGGGATGCCTTGGCACACGCTGGCGACGAGCTCCTGAACCCTGTCTCGGGACAGCGGCTCGTCTTCCTGCAGACGACCGAGGACACCAAGGGTGAGCTGCTGGAGGTGGAGTCGACCTATGAGGCCGGTGGGCAGCAGCCCCCGGTGCACTATCACCCTGGCCAGGAGGAGCGCTTCGAGGTCCTGGCCGGCACGGTCGAGGTCCTGCTGGGTGATGGTGTGCGGACGCTGGGCCAGGGCGAGGTGCTGACGGTTCCCGCGGGGAGCCCGCACTCGGTCTGGAGCCAGACCGGCGGGCGGGTCAACTGGCAGACGCGGCCGGCCTAACCTCCTGCAGAGCGCCGTACTTGCGCGTACCTATCGGAAGGAATGGCGGCTCGCCCGTCCGCCGTATGCCATCCAGCTCGTGCTGTTTGGGGTGCTGGCCCCAATCGGCCGCGTGCTTGGCTACCGCGCCCGCTATCCCCAATAGCTTGGGATGCGCTCCGGCTGCTCGGGTAACCATGAGGCGTGGAACTATCCGCGGTCGGCAGGAGCACGAGGCGAGGAGACAAGGCATGCGAGTGGCGCTTGTGCGGGAGCTGGGCGGGATCGGCGGCGTGGAGCTGAGTGAATCGGCAGATCCAACGCCCGCAGCGGGACAGGCGGTTCTCAGCGTGCGGGGCGCGGGTGTCGGCCCATGGGACGTCGCGATGATCAGCGGCGCTTTCGGACCACCTCCCCTGCCCTTCATCCCGGGTCTGGAGGTCGCCGGCGTCGTCGAATCGGTGGGCGACGGGGCCGACGTCCAGCCGGGCGATCAGGTGTACGCGAACCTGCAGCTTGCTGGCGGCGGGTTCGCCGAGCGTGCGCTGGTGTCCGTGGACCGTCTGGCGCACAAGCCCGATCGGGTGAGCTTCCAAGAGGCGGCGGGGTTGGTGGTCGCCGGCGGGGCCGCCTACGAGGGGCTGGTTGACCGGGGGCGGCTCCAGGCCGGCGAAACCGTGCTGGTCACTGCCGCGGCCGGGGGCGTGGGCAGCGCCGCCGTGCAGGTCGCGGCGGCCGCTGGGGCCCGTCCACTCGGCGTCGCCAGCTCGCGCAACCACGACTATCTGCTGGGCCTGGGCGCGAGCGACGCGTTCGACTACCACGCCGCCGACTGGGTCCAGCAGGTTCTTGCGGTGGTTCCCGGCGGCGTCGACGTGCTCCTCGACGGCGCCGGCGGCGAGACCCGCGACCGCGCCGTCGGTGCGGTGCGCGAGGGCGGCCGGGGGATCTTCCTGGTCGGCCCTCCAGCCCAGGTCGAGCGGGGCATCACGAGCGTATCGTTCAGCGCCAACACCACCCGGCAGCGGCTGGAAGCGATCGGCCGGTTGGTCGACGCGGGCAAGCTGCGCCCCCAGATCGAAGCCGTCCTTCCGTTCGAGCAGGTGCGCGAGGCGCTGGAGCGGGTCGCGGGCCGACACACGCGCGGCAAGATCGTGCTACAGATCGGTCAATAGCCCACCTGTAGCCTGGTGACATATTCGTTCCCGTCGGGGTCGGCAAGCACGTTGTTGTTCAGGTTCACCGAGCCGTTCACGTGGTTGCGAATGAACCTGAATCAGAAGCCGTTGTAGCCCGCGATGGTCGCACCACCGTTGATGTGGTTGTCCTCGATCGCGTTCCAGGTGATGTCGGTGAGGAGGGGGAGATGGCGGTAGTCCGCGGCGCCACGGTCGAGGACGTGCCGGCGATGGTGGAGCTGGTGCGTGATCTGGCGGCCTACGAGCGGTCCCCCGACCAGGTCGAGCTGACTCCCGAGCTGCTGGAGGGCGCCCTGTTCGGTGACCAGCCCGCGGTGTTCGCCCACGTCGCCGTGGTCGAGGGCGAGGTGGCCGGCTTCGCGCTGTGGTTCCTGAGCTTCTCGACCTGGCTGGGCCGCCACGGCATCTACCTCGAGGACCTCTACGTGCGGCCGGAGCGCCGCGGCGAGGGTCTCGGCAAAGCCCTGCTGGCCGAGCTGGCCCGCGTCTGCGTCGAGCGCGGCTACGGCAGGCTGGAATGGAGCGTGCTGGACTGGAACACGCCCGCGGTCGACTTCTACCGCGCGCCCATGTCCCGGTCAGGGACCAGCGCGAACGTTGCCACCCGCGTCTGCTCCTCACGCAGCACCGTGTGCTCGCGGACCTTCGCCAGGAACCATTCACGGAACGGCGGCGCCGCCTCCACCACACCGCCGCCCAGGAAATACGCACTCGGGTCGGTGAAATTGGCGGCGATCGTGAAGAGCCGACCGAGCGCCATTGCCTGCTGCTCGAAGATTTTGCGCGCCAGCGGGTCGCCTCGTTCACCGTAGGCGCGGACCAGCTTGGCGGCCTCCGCCAGCGGCTCGACGCCGGCGAGCGGGTGGCCCTCGAACCGGGTCAGCCAATAGGGGAGCAGGTTCTTTGCGATTCCGGACAGGGACGCGACGCTCTCGGCGTCGCCGAAGAAGCCGCAGTTGCACCGGGGCAGCGGCTGTCCCTCGTCGAGGAGCCCGTGCATCGGGATGTGGACGTGGCCCAACTCGCCGGCCATCCCGGCGGCTCCCCGCACGATCCGCCCGGCCTCGATCACACCACCGCCCAACCCGGTCCCCACGATCGCGGAGACGGAGGAGTGCTGCGCGGCCTTGGCGCCGAAGTGCACGTGGTGGGCGTACAGGGCCGCGGCGTTGGCGTCGTTGTTGTAGACGACCGGCAGGCCCACCTTGGCCTCGAGCGCACCGCGGAAGTCGAACCCGCGCCAGGCCGGCTGCGAGAAGTTGGTGGCACCCTTCGAGGAGATCACGCCGTCCGCACTCGCCGGGCCCGGGGTGTCCAGTCCCAGCGCGCGCACCGACGCCCTGGTCGTGCCGGTGAGCTCGAGGATCTGGTCGAACGCTCGGACCAGCGCCCCGACCGCCACCTCCGGGCCCTCCTGCACCAAGCTCGGGACCTCGACCAGCCGATCCACCAGGAACCGGCCGGAGGCATCCAGCACCGTGGCGTTGTTGCTGGTCCCGCCACAGTCGAGGCCGACGACGATCCACGAATCAGGAGTCCGCATGCTCCTTGCAGCTCCCCGCAACGCAGGTTCCAGAATGTCCTCATCTTACGGGTCTGCCAGTCCGTGCCTCCGCTGTCGCCACCCCGGCGACCCGCCGAAGCACCCGCCGCCAACGTCGACCATGCCCAGGCCGGCCTGACTTCGGGGCCGCTCAACACCGGCCACGAGCTCGGCGCGGCCCTGGGACCCGCGCTGATCCCCTGGCCGTGTCGTACTGTTGCTCTGGACACCCTCAGAGGAGGCCGGCATGCGATCGCCGATCTCGATCCTGCCCTGGACCGCCGCCGCCGATGCCGGCTCCGTCAGGCGCATGAGCTGGGCCGAGGACCTGGTGACCCTGGTCCTGGCCGCCTGGCTGATCGGAGGCCTGTTCCTGGACGGCTGGGCGCACAACACCCGGCCGCAACTGGAGACCTTCTTCACGCCGTGGCACGCGGTCTTCTACTCGGGCTTCATCTCGGTCGCTCTGTGGATCTGCTGGTCGGTCTGGCGTCGCAGCCGCGTTCCGGCCGGCTACGGCCCGGCGCTGCTCGGGGTCGCGATCTTCCTGCTGTCCGGTGTGGGCGACATGATCTGGCACCTGGCGTTCGGGATCGAGCGGGACATCGCCGCGCTGCTCAGCCCCACCCACCTGGGCCTGTTCACCGGTGCCTTCCTGATCGTCACGGCGCCGCTGCGGTCGCAGGGGACCGACCCGGCTGTTGGTCGGGGTCGCCGCCCGAGTCTGGGGCAACTGCTGCCCGCGGTGGGCTCGGTCGCGCTGGCCGGGAGCCTCTGCGCCTTCATCTTAGTGTCTGATAGGCTTCCCCTATCCCGAACGGGGAGGGGAGCACGATGGATATCGGGTACGCCCGCGTCTCGACCGGAGACCAGAACCTAGGCCTGCAACTGGACGCGCTCCGCAAGGCGGGCTGCGACCCGATCCTGCCGGAGACCAAGAGCGGCAAGGCCGGCGTAGAGCGGCCCGTCCGGGATCGGATCCTGCGCGACCTGGAGCGGAGCGACACGCTGACGGTCTGGAAGCTCGACCGGCTCGGCCGGTCCATCATCGAGTTGCAGGCCATCGTCAGCGACCTGGAGCAGCGCGGCGTCAAGTTCCGCAGCCTGACGGAGTCGATCGACACGCGCAGCGCGCAGGGCCGGCTGTTCTTCGTGCTGCTGGCCGCGTTCGCCGAGTTCGAGCGGAACCAGATCGTGGAGCGCACCAAGGCCGGCAAGCAGGCCCGCATCGCCAACGGGTTGCATCCCGGCGGCCCACGGACCTACGGATTCGCCACCGACCGCGCCACCGTCATCGAGGTCGAGGCCGTCGTGCTGCGGAACGCCGCCGCTCGGATCCTGGAGGGTGGCTCGCTGGCGCGGCTGGTGGACTCGCTGAACGGCCTCCAGGTCCCCGCCAAGCGGGGCGGGCGCTGGAACGAGACCACCCTGCGGCGGATGCTGCTCAACTCCGATCTCGTGCCGGCGATCCTCACCCAGCGCCAGCACCGCGACCTCGTCGACCTGTTCGCCAACCCCGCGGCCCGCCAGCGCCAGGGACGGCCGGCGACGCATCTGCTGTCGGGGATCCTGGAATGCGCGTGCGGCGCCAAGATGTACGCGACCGCCGTGAACAGCAAGGGGCGCCGGCGCATGGTGTACGCCTGCCGCCGGTCCTACGGCGGCCGGTGGAACGGCTGCGGGAAGGTGTCGATCGGCTGCGACACGGTGGAGGAGTTCATCACCGAGGCCGCAGCCGAGGCCGTCACGTCCGAATGGTTCACCGAGGCGTTGAACGCTCGCCGCGCGGCCGCGCTGGAGGGCGTGAGCGCCGCCGACCTGGAAGCGGCCAGGGCCGAGCTTGCCGACTACCAGGCCCTACCCGCCCGGTTCCGCACGCCCGAGACCGACGCGCGCCAGGTCGAGCTGCAACAGCGCATCCGGGTCGCCACGGCCAAGCTCACCGCCATCCCCGAGCTGCGGGAGCTGCTGGACCTTCCCCGGACACGGGCAAGCTGGGAGGCCGCTTGGTCGAGCTGGGACGTGCCGGCCCGCCGGCGCCGGCTCAAGCTGTTGCTGCGCAAGGTGACCGTCAAGGCGACCGGCAAGGGCGTGCGGTTCCACCGCTCCCGGCTCGCCCCTGACTGGCGGGTCTAGGGATAGATACGGATACCGACCTCTGGCACGCCCGACCATGCCGTGCCGGCCAGGTAGGCGGCTTCGGCGAGCCTGAAGATACGGCGCAAGCTGTGGTTCCTCACCCGCTTGCAGCGCCGGCATCGAAGTGTGACGCCACGGGGCCGTGGCCTGTCGGTAGTTTGGCCTGTCGGTGGGTCCTTTATCTGTTCTCTCGTCCAATGGAACGCGTGGAGGGGGGTGTCCTCCTCCTCCGGGTCGCGAACGTGGTTCGTACCGTGACGCGTGACGATGCGGAGCTGCCAAACTCGCGGCTCCGTCTGATCGCAAGGAGCTTCGGTCAGGTCCGCCGGCGGCTCGCAAGTAGCTTCCGCCAGGGTGACCGATGGCCAACATCTATCGCAGCACACCAGGACGACGCCGGGCTCGTCACGGAACATCTCGACCTCGCCGGGCAACCAGGCGGCCGATTGCTGTTCGCTCATGGTCGCTATGGTACTGTGTCGTCAACTGCAAAGCATGGGGGACACCCCCTGACCGCTTGGCCACACCCCAGGGCTTGGGCATCGGCTAGGCGTCGAAGGGGTGTCCTTCTTTCATGCCTGACCGGCTCCTCACCGTGCGGGAGACGCGAGAACGGCTCCGCGTCTCGCACAGCACCCTCTACGCCTACCTCGGCTCGGGCCGGCTCCGGAGCGTCCTGCTCGGGCCGAAGAGCCGCCGCGTCCGCGAAAGCGACCTCGACGCGTTCATCGCCTCCCTGACCGATCGGGACGGTGATGCCGCGTGATCCGGGACGAGGTGTGCGCCTGGGTCGCCGAGACCCGCGCGCGGCAAGGGCTCGAGCCCACGGTCACCGATCCCGCCGTGCTGGCCGAGCTGGCCGCGGCGGTCGCCGACACGATGGTCGAGCGCGCCCCGGGTGGTGATGGCCGTGGCGAGGCCGCCTGACCGCAGCGACGGAACCCGCCCGCAACATGCCGCCGCCCCAGCTCGAGGCCAGGGCGGCAACCATCACCAGGAGCATACCCCGATGACCGAACGCATTGCCGTCGAGCGAACCGGCGCCGAGCTGTGGGGCACCTACCGCGCGTGGATGGAGCAGACTCGCAAGAGTCCCGACACCATCCACAGCTACCGTGTAGTCCTCTTCGACTTCTGGAGGCACGCCGGCAAGATGGACGCGCCGGCCACCGTGACCAAGCGGGACCTTGGACGGTTCCTCAGTAAGACCGCGGCTGCTGGGAAGAGAAACCACGGGCAGCCGCTGGCCGAGGGCACTCAGCATGTGTATGCGGTCAGAGTCATCCGCGCTTACCGGTGGTTCGCGGAGCAGGGGCTGCTCGGCCGCCGCAAGAACCCATTGCTCGGCTACGACGTCCCCAAGAAGGTCGAGCTGCCACCGCGGTGCCTCGACGTCGACGACGTTGGCCGGGTCATCGAGGAGGCGCAGCTGTCCGACCCGCGGATGGCGATGATGCTGTGGATGGCCTACGGGCTCGGCATGCGGGTCGGCGAGATCGCCAAGGCCCGGGTCGAGCATATCCGCCCGGGCCGGGCCGGCCAGCCGATGAGCCTGGAGATTTACGGCAAGGGCGGCAAGCGGAGGGTCAACCCGATCACGGGCCCGGCCGCCGCGTGGATGGAGGCGTATTTGGAGACCTGCCCTCGCAGAGGGCCGCTGATCCCCAATGGGCGCTATCCCGGGCAGCCGCTGACATCCCGCTATGTGGCCCGGACGATGTCCAACTTCCTGCGCGCCCAGGGCATCCACGACACCGCCCACGCGCTAAGGCACACGTTCGCCACCTTCCTGATGCAGGAGGGCGGCAGCCTCCGCGGTGTGCAGCGGCTGCTCGGCCACGCGTCGTCTGCGACGACGGAGCGGTATACCCAAGCCTATGACGGCGAGGCGTGGACGGTCGCATCTCGCCTGCCCGACCCGACTGGCCACCGCCGATGAAAGCCACCGCCACCAGCCCTATGACACATTCGCCTGGGAATGGCGTACACCGCAGGTCAGAGGCCCTATTTTCCCTTCGAGATTCCGCGCGGGAACAAACCGGGCATCTTGACCGCCTTCGAGGGCCGGCCGCGCGCCTCCATCACGGCCGTTCTGGTCGGCCAGGAGGGCACCGGTGACCGCCGAGCTGTCCGAGCGGCATCGCGCGCTCCTGGCGGTCCTGCGCGAGCGCTCCGATCACGACCCCGCCGGCCGGCTGGTGTCGACCTGGACGCAGGCCCAGCTCGCCGCCAGGCTTGGCCTGTCGGTGCGGACCCTGCGCAGGGTGCTCGACGATCTCCGCGCGCCGGATGCCGACCCGAGGCACTCGAGGACCGACAGGCCGCCAGGGCGACGGCTGGGCCTGGTGAAGGTCGAGCCGATCCTCATCGAACCTGCCGGCGGCGGCCGCCTGTATGTGGGGAACGTCTACGTGCTCACCGACTCGTGGCCTGTCGGTCGTGGCAAGACTCGGCCGACCCGCAAGCCGCGGCGGAAGGTTGCGGTGCCCAAACCCGATCCTGTAGGGGACACCGACAGGCCACCGACCTTGTGGCCCGTCTGAAGTAGGACCGCTCAACCGTGGGACCTCCGGGGGACAATCAGCAAAGACCCCGGACCCTGGAGGCCCCGCGGTGAGCACCGACGTCCACCCGCCCCTCGACGACCGCGAGCGCAGCCTGATGTGCTGGCTGGCCATCCGGACCATCTGCGCCCAGACCGGCGAGGGCGAGCAGGCCATCGCCGACGTGCTCGACGAGTTCGCGGCCGACGGCCTGGTCGCCATCTACCGCAATGGGACCGACGCCTACCTGTGTGTGCGGGACGGCGAGGGCGAGGACCACGTGATTGTCCACTGCGAGCGGGACTGGCTGTCGTGGATGGCGCACCGGCCCACCGGCGCCCCCGCCATGAACTAGCCGTTGAACGCCCGGGTCCGTGGGAGCGGGCTACACTTCCTGGTAGCTGGCACGTCGACCAGGGAGAGGCCCATGCCGTCACTGCTCGAGCAGCTCCGGGCCCAGCGCACGACCGCCCGTGAGGCTGCCGACGCGATCCTCGAACGCGCCCGGGTCGAAACCCGCGACCTGACCGGCGAGGAGTTCGCCGAATACCAGACCCGCACGACCGAGCTGCGCGAGGTCGACGACCGCATCGAGGCGGAGCGTGACCGTGAGGTCGCCGAGCTCCGCGCCGCGACCGTCCGCCGCCCAGGCCCGACCGCACCGCGGGAGCCGGTGCTGACCCGCGAGCAGAGCGTGTACGACTGGTGCCAGACCCGCGGCATGTTCGACCAGACCGAGGAGCCGCTGTCGTTCGACCGGTACCTGCGCGGCATGGCGACCGGGCGGTGGGATGACGCGCCCCAGGAACGCGCCCTCGCGGAGGCCACCGTCGGCGCTGGCGGCGCGCTCGTCCCCTCGCCGCTGTCGGCCCGGGTCATCGACCTGGCCAGAAACGCGACCCGCGTGTTCACCGCAGGCGCCATCACCGTCCCCATGACCAGCCAGACCCTCGCGCTGGCCCGGCTGACCGGCGAGGGGTCGCCAGGGTGGAAGACGGAGAACTCGGCGATCACCGCGACTGCGGACATGACCTTCGACCGGGTCACGTTCACCGCCCGGACGCTCACCCGCGTCATCACCCTGTCGCTGGAGCTGTTCGAGGATGCCGACCCGAGCAGTGAGGGCGTCATCGCCAACAGCTTCGCTCGCCAGGTCGCCCTCGAGCTGGACCGGGTCGCGCTCCGAGGCTCCGGGACCGCCCCAGAGCCCCGCGGCGTGCTGAACCAGTCGGGGATCACCACCACTACCCACGGCGCCAACGGCAGCGTCATCGGCTCCCCGCCCGCCGCCGGCACCATGGGATGGGAATTCCTCGCGCAGGCGGCCGGCGCCGTGCGGACGGCCAACTTCGAACCGAACGCGCAGATCATGGCCCCGCGGACCACGCTGTCCCTGGGGCTGCTCCGCGACACGACCAACCAGTACATCGCGCCGCCCAGCTACCTGGACGGCATCACCAGGCTGACCACCAAGCAAGTCCCGATCAACCTGACGGTCGGAACCTCCACGGACACGAGCGAGGTGTACACCGCGGACTGGTCACAGCTGATGGTCGGGATCCGCACGGACTTCAACATGCGGTTCCTCGGCGAGCGGTACCTGGCCGACAACCTCCAATACGCCTTCCTGGCCTACCTCCGCGCGGACATCCAGCTTGCCCAGCCGACCGCGTTCGTCGTCGACACGGGGGTGCGAGGCTGATGGAGACCGCGAAGGAAGACCTGCTCATCAAGCGTCCCGATCTCGGCCCGGAGTCGTACACGGCCGTCAACAAGGGCGAGCCGATCCCGCCGGAGCTGGCCGACCTGCCACGCCACCCGCGGGCCGAGGTGCTGCGGCCGCCGAAGACGTCGCCTGCACGCAAGGGGTAGGCCATGGCGTGGTGGTGGCCCTGGCGCAAGGTCGAGCAGCGCGAGGCCCTGACGCTCGAGCAGCTCCTCGCCGAAACCGGTTCGCCGACCGCCGCGGGTGAGCCGGTCACGACCGACTCGGCGATGCGGCTGTCCACCGTGTGGCGTTGCGTCACCCTGCTCAGCGACTCGGTCTCGACCCTTCCCCTGCACGTGCGGCGCGGCGATGACCCCGACCCGATCCCGACCCCGCCGCTGCTCCAGCGCCCCAGCGCCGACTTCGAGGAGCTGGCCGACTGGCTGTCCGCGGTCATGTCGTCGCTGCTGCTGCGCGGCAACGCGTTCGGCCTCATCACCGCCCGCGCGGGCGCCGGCCTGCTGCCCGCGCAGGTCGATTTGGTTCATCCCGACCACATGAACGTCACCCTGGACTCCGAATCGGGCCGCACCGTGTACCGGCTCGGCGGGTCCACGCTCGACCCGAGCGACGTGTGGCACGTCCGCGCGTACCCGTTCCCCGCCGCGCCCCACATGCCACCACTCGGCCTGTCTCCCATCGCCCACGCCCGCGAAGCCATCGGGCTGGGCCTTGCCGCCGAGAAATACGGCGCGGAATTCTTCGGCGACGCCGCCATCCCCTCCGGCGTCATCACCACCGCCGAGCAAATCACCGAGGAACAGGCCGGCACCATCAAGGCCCGATGGAAGCAGCGCCACCGCAACAAGCGCGATATCGCCGTGCTCGGCAACGGCGCGAAATTTCAGGCCATCACCATCGCGCCCGAAGAGGCCCAGTTCATCGAAACGCAGAAGGCCAACACCGCCACCATCGCCAAGTTCTTCGGCCTGGACCCCCGCATGGTCGACTCAAGCGTCGAGGGCGGCCATATGGACTACTCCAGCCCCGAGCAGCGCAGCGTGGATTTTTTGACCTACAGCCTGCGCCCGTGGCTGTACCGGGTCGAGCGGGCCGTGAGCCGCCTGCTCCCCAGGGCGCAGAACGCCAAGTTCAACGCTGGCGGGTTCGCAAGGGCGACCCTGCTCGACCGCTACCAGGCCCACCAGATCGCGCTGGCCGGCGGGTTCATGACCGTCAACGAGGTCCGCGCGCTCGAAGACCTCCCGCCGCTACCCGAGGGCGCCGCGCCACCTGGAGGTGCTGTCGCATGACCGTGGAAATCCGCGAGGTCGCCTTCGCCCTGGAGCTGCGCGACGAGGGCGACGGGCGCACGCTGGTCGGCCCGCTGCTGCCCTACAACACCGAGGCACGCATCGGTCCCTACGTGACCGAGGTGTTCGGCCGCGGCGCGTTCACCGGCACCGAGCCCGGCATGGTGCCGCTCACCGCCACCCATCCACGCGACGGTGGCACCCTGCCGATCGGCGTCACCACCGAGCTGGAGGACCGCGCGGATGCGCTCTGGGGCGCCTGGCACGTGAGCGACACCGCACTCGGCAACGAGGTCCTGGCGCTGGCGCGGGACAAGGTGCCCCTTGGCCTGTCGGTGGGGTTCGAGCCCATGGCTGGCGGGAGCCAATGGAACGCCACCCACACCAGGGTGGTGCGCACCAGGGCACGCATGGACCACGTCGCCATCGTCAGGGCTCCCGCATATGCTGGTGCCCGCGTGCAGGCGGTACGGGGCGCGCTGGAGCCGGCAGCACCCACCCCGCTGCTCGACCTGGCCCGGCGCCTACGATGGCGCTGAGACGGCCATGCCTGGACTGCGGCAAGCCTGTCCGCGGTGCAAGCAGGTGCCCGAGGCACACCGCCGCACGGGACAAGGCCAAGGCGGCCAAGCGGCCGCTGCTGCGCGCCAACGCCTCCAAGGTGAGCAACGCCGCCCTCGTGAGCGAGCACCGCGCCACCGTCGGGGACTGGTGCCCGGGGCTGCCCGGGGAGCGCCCGGCGCACCCCGCCGCGGACCTGGTCGCCGACCATGTCATTGAGGTCGCCGCTGGTGGCCAGGAGTTGCAGGCGCGTCGGGTGGTCCGCTGCCGCTCCTGCAACAGCGCCCGAAGCGCCAACGTCCGACGAGACCCGTTTTCCCCATGAGCGGCTCGTCCCCGACCCCGCGCCAGGCCCACTTTCCATCACACTCGGCGGCGCCGTGAAGGCCGGCCCGAAGGCGGCGCTGACCGCCCCGGCGCTCGACTTCCGCCGCCTGCCGAAGCGGGGCGGCTCAAGGGCGATCGCGTTCGGCGAGCGGTACATCAGAGTTCCCAAAGGCAAGGGCGAGCTGCACCGCATGCGCTTCCGGCCGTGGCAGAAGGGCATCGTTCGCGGTCTGCTGGATGAGCCGCGTCCGCGGCAGGGTCTCGTCTCGATACCTGCCGGCAATGGAAAGAGCACCGCTGCCGCGGCACTGGGACTGTTCGGCCTGCTCGCGGATGGGGTGCAGGGTGCGCAGATCCCGATCGTCGCCTCGGACAAGCGGCAGGCCGGCATCATCCAGCGGACGGCCCGGCGGATGGTGGAGCTGGAGCCCGCGCTCGCTGAGCAGATACAGGTCTACCAGGATTACCTGTACGTCCCCAGGACCGACTCGACCTTGCAGGCGCTCCCCGCCGAACTGGAGGCTCTCCAGGGGTGGGACCCGTCGATGGCGATCATCGACGAATTGCACGTGGTCACCGCCGACGTGTACGAGTCGATGGCCGCCCGCGCGGGGAAGCGGGACCGGTCGCTGCTGCTGGCCATCTCGACGCCACCGCGGGATGGGAACACCGACGGGGTGATGTGGCGGCTGGTCGAGCACGGCCGCCAAGGTGGCGATCCATCGTTCTACTTCGCCGAGTTCGCCGCGCCGGACGGGTGCGAGGTCGACGACGAGGCCGCCTGGTATGTGGCCAACCCGGCGCTGGGCGACTTCCTGCATATCGACGCCTTGCGAGCCACAAGGAAGACGATGCGGGAGTCGACGTTCCGGGCGTGGCGGCTCGGGCAGTGGCCCCAGGTGTCCGACAACGCCTGGCTGCCGCCCGGCGCGTGGGACGCCTGCCGCATTATCAGTCCCGATAATGTCGGCGAGGTCGTGCTCGGGTTCGACGGCAGCTTCGGAGGCGACTGCACCGCCCTTTGCGCCGTCACCATCGCCACCCGCCCGCACGTCGAGCTGCTGAACCTCTGGGAGGCCCCCGAGGGTGCCCGCGACTGGCGCGTCCCCATCCTCGAGGTCGAGCAGGCCATCCGCGACGCCTGCCGGCGGTTCCGGGTGCGCGCCATCGTCGCCGACCCGTACCGGTGGGCCCGGTCGCTGGAGCTGCTGGACGGGGAGGGCCTGCCGATCGAGGAGTTCCCCCAGTCGCCGCAGCGGATGACGCCGGCCACGTCCCGCTTCTACGAGGCGGTCGTGAACGGCGCCATCTCGCACTCGGGGGACCCGCGGCTGGCCCGCCACCTCGCTAATGCGGTCCTGCGCGAGGATCCCCGCGGGGCGCGGCTCGCCAAGGAGCACAAGCACAGCCGCCGGCGGATTGACGCCGCGGTCGCCGCGGTGATGGCCCTGCACCGCGCCAGCGAGCTGGCCGCCGCTCCCGGGCCGCAGATTTACGTGTGAGGGCGTCAACCCGGGCCGTAGCTACCGGGAAGGCGGCGACGATGCGGCTCCTTGACGCGAGCCGCCTGCGCCCGAACAACCAGCAGCCCCCAGGATGGGGCCCCGGGGGCTGCTGGCGTCTGCGGGCTACGCCGGCTGGTCCGGCTGGTCGAGCCCGAACGCGGCGACGACCTCACGCTGCTCCTCTTCGGTGAGCAGGTTCCACACGGCCGCGATGGTCCGCTCGATCGGCTGCTGCCACGGCGCCATGACGACCAGGGTCCGACGCTCGCCGTCCAGGTAGCGGAGGATGCCGGTCTCGGTCCTGCCGGTCGAGTGGCAGGTGGTTATGCGCACTGCGACCGCCAGTCCGCCACCAGCCGGCGCAGCCCGCCCAGCAGCTCATCGGGGGTGATGTGCCCGGCGGTGGCGGCGCGTAGCCGCGTGGTGATGGTCAGGCACCGGGCGGCGGTCCGGGGGGGTTCGGCCAATTCGACGGCGACCTCGAGCGCCTCGGCGATCCCGTCGATGACGTCGACGACGTCGGGTTGCGGCTCGGGTTCCAGGTCGAACCGTTCCGGCTGGGCTGTAGAGTCCGTGCTGGGCATGGGGACACGCTCCCTGTGCTCCTGGGGCCGGCCCGCGCGATCGGGTGCGGCCCCGCTTCACGCTCACGGTTGTGAACGCGGGTGGACCGTAGTGTCCTCTAGTCAATCCATGTCGGCAAGGCCCGTACGCTCTGTACATGGACGAGCGGTTGTTGACCGAGCAGGAGGTCGCCGACTACCTCGGGATGCACGTCGGCACCCTGCGCAAGTGGCGCCGCGCCGGCACCGGGCCGCCCGTCCACTGGGCCGGCAGCAAGCCGAGGTACAAGCGCGCCGAGGTCGAAGCGTGGCTCGACCGGCACCCCGAGGAACGCGACCAGGGCGGATAGCTCCAGCTAGAAACCTTGGCGATTACCTTCCTGTACCTGCACCCGATCTACGACAACGACGTCAGCCTCGGGCGGCAGGCCTTCCTACAGACGGACTTCACCACCGCGCAGTACCACTACGTCAGCCGCGAGAACATCGTCGCCGGCGTCCCCGGGTTCGTGCTCAGCACCGTGTTCCTGTTCGCCCCACTGCTGTTCCTGTTGCGCCGATGGCGCCTGCCCGTCGGCGCCGCCGTCGTGGTGCTCGGGCTGCAGTCGCTGCTGATGCAGGGGCTCACGGGCTTCCAGGATATCGGCCTGGCCCAGCTGGGCCTGATCGGCGCGGTGGTGGTCGCGGTGCTGCTGCGGCTGCTCGACCCCGCACCGTCGAGCCTTGGCCGTCTGCGGGTCTTCTGCGCGGTCGGGCCCGCGCTGTTCTGGGGCGTCTATTTTGCCGGAATCGGCCTCAAGGACCACGGCCTGGGCTGGAGCGCCGAGGTCTGGGGCGGCACCCTGGTCTGGACCGGCCTGATGATGCTCGCGCTCACGCTCCTGCTGTCGCCCTCCGCCACCGTCGCCGAGACCTCGGCACCGGTCAGCGGGCCGGGCACGCCGCGATGATGGCGTCACTGACCCTGCTCTGATGGCAAGCGCCCTCGTGCCCGCGCGTGAGCGAGGTTGACCTTCGAATGGGTATCGTGGGCCCACCATGGCGTACACCACTGACCCACGCGTTGACGCGTACATCGGCGGCCTGCCCGATTGGCAGCAGGCAATCTGCCGCGAGGTCCGCGACCTGGTCCACGCCGCCGACCGGGAGGTCACCGAGACCATCAAACGCACCAACCGTCCGTATTTCGTGCTGGAGGGCAATATCTGCGCACTCTTGGGGCGGCATCGTCCCTGATCCCGAGGGCATCATCACCGCCGGCCACGACAACAAGACCGCCCGCACCGTGGCCGTCCGCCAGGGCGAGACCATCAACGCGCCCGCCCTCACCGCCATGTTCGAGCAGATCATCGCCAACAACCGCGCCGGGGGTTGGCGCAAGCTGAAGCGCGAACGCTGACGTCCACGGCCGACCGTGGCCGCGCCTTCGCCTCCTGCACTTCGGCAGATCGAACCGATAGCCTCCCTCCGAGTGGCACGGCGCGCCTGGACCGATGCTCCGGGCTGGCGAGGAGCGCTCGATGGCGGTACGGACAGCGCATGTGTTGACGCCGACGAGGCGGCGGCGACGGGCACCGCCGGCGGTGTGCCTGCTCGCGCTCCTCGCGGTGGGACTCACCGCGTGCAATCGTCCGTCCCAGGAACCACCAGCCGCAGGCCAGCCCAACCGGCAAGCGCGCGTGGTCGCCGTTCAGACCCTCGCTCCGCGCCTCCGCGACCTCACCGTCGACTCGCCGGCGCTCGGGCAGCGCGTCAAGGTCCGCCTGCTGCTGCCTGGCCGCTTCGCCGCCGAGCCAGCCCGCCGCTGGCCGGTGCTCTGGCTGCTGCACGGCTGCTGCGACGACTACCGGAGCTGGACCCGCTCCACCGACATCCAGCAGCTGCCCGCCCTGGCCGGCGTGCTGGTGGTCATGCCAGAGGCCGGACAGGTCGGCTTCTACTCCGACTGGTACGGCGGCGGGCAGCCCCGGTGGGAGACCTTCCACCTGGTGGAGCTGCGCCAGCTGCTGGAGCGCGGCTGGCGCGCCGACGACCGCCAGGCCGTGGCGGGGGTGTCCATGGGCGGTTTGGGGGCGATGGCCTACGCGGCCCGCCACCCTGGGATGTTCCGAGCGGCCGCCGCCTTCAGCGGCATCCTCGACACCCGCTACCAAGGCGGGCCGGTCTCCGGCCCCGCCTTCGTCCAGAACCTCGTCCGCGCGTTCGGCGAGGACCCACAGGCTCTGTGGGGCGACCCGCGACAGCAGGCTGGCGTCTGGGCAGCGCATGACCCCTACGACCTCGCGGCCCGGCTGCGGGGGGTCCACCTGTTCGTGTCGGTCGGCAACGGCCAGCCCGGCCCGCTCGATACGCCAGCACCCGACCGGCAGGCTCGCCAGATCGAGCAGGCCCTGCGCCCACAGGTCCTCGCCTTCGCCGGGCGGCTCCGCCAGCTTGCCATCCCGGTCCACCTCGACGCCTACGGCCGCGGCACCCACGACTGGCCGTACTGGCAGCGGGAACTGCACCGGTCGCTCCCGCTGCTGCTGGGCGCTCTCGGGAGCCGGTGACCCGCCCGGGCTACCCGGGGGTGGTGGTTGCGGCGATCACCTCGTCCAGGGCGGCCCGGGAGGCCGCCAGATCGGCGATGGCGGCATCGGGGATCGAGACCGGCTCCTACGAGCTGCGGGCGCGACGTGGCGTGAGGCGGCGAGCCCTGCGCGAGACCCGCGCGCCAGGCTGCCCTACGGCTCCTGGCGTTCGGGCGCGACCTGCTCGGCGACGCTCCGGGCGGCGCTGATCTCCGCCTGGTAGTAGGCGAGACCCCA
>WNGB01003550.1_pt1 | contig 24411 bp, 30 predicted proteins | sample 5400681 | NCBI WGS metagenome assembly WNGB01 (sample SAMN13153367, study PRJNA577476) | soil metagenome | isolation source: 115 cm soil or saprolite under grassland replicate 2 | place: USA:California | collected 2016-06-15
CAACATCTGCAGGATCTGCCGGAGAAGCTGGTACACCAGCGAAGCGCTCATCACCGGGATGATCCCGGTCAGCCTGGGGCTCCACGCCCACAACCTCGCACCGTCGCACTGGCTGGACCGGATTTACGAGCCCCACAGGGGCGGTGGATCCGGTGGGCTTCATGCAGGCGAAAGGTGTAACGCTCGGCGGGGGGTAGCGCCTGTTGTCGTTCTCATCGACGATGTTGGTTTCCGACAACCGTATCGGTGAGGTTGTCGGATGCGAGATCGTTGTGAGAAACGATCCGGAGCGGTGGGTTGGGGTGCCAGGTTCAGTGTGCGTCCTTTGATGTTGCGCCGGACACCTCGTGCGGGGAGGGCAGTGCGATGTCGAGCGTCCAGCAGTAGAAGCTCAGCTCGTCGATGTCTTGTTCGACGAGCGCGGTCAGCGTGGTGCCGCCGCTGTGTCCCGAGGCCCGCAGGGGCAGCAGAAGATAGGGCCCGCCCTGGGTGCCTTCAGCCTGGAGCCTGGCGACCATCTTCAACGGATCGTATGGTGGCGCGTTCCGGTCGTTCAACGCCGGCACGAACGTCATCACGGGATAGCGACGGTCGGCTCGGACGTTGTGATACGGCGAATACCCGGCGAGATACGCACCCTCGACGGGATCGTCCGGCGAGCCGTACTCGACGGTCGCCGCGCTCAGGAAGCTGAATGCCGGAAAGCGCAACATGTCGAGGGTGGGCGCGCGGCAGTAGACGGCGCCGAACGCCTCGGGTGCCTGCATGGCGGTGACGGCGACGAGCAGGCCGCCGTTGCTGTTGCCACGCGAGGCCAGCTTGGCAGGCGTCGTGTAGCCCGCCGAGACGAGCCAGCGTGCGGCGGCGATGTAGTCGTCGAAGGCGTTCTGCCGCCGCGTCTTGATTGCCGCCTCGTGCCATTCGCGGCCGTATTCGCCGCCGCCTCGCACGTTGGCGACGGCAAGCACGCCGCCCAGCTTCAGCCAGGCGGCGTTGACCGCCGTGAAGCGCGGCTCGAACGGAATGTTGAAACCACCGTAGCCGGTCAGCCGCACGGGCCAGCGCCCGTCACGTGGCAGGTCTTTGCGGTGCACAATGAACATCGACACCCGCGTACCGTCGCGCGACTCGTACCAGACTTGGTCCGTCACGTACGCGGCTGCGTCCAGCCCGACGTCGGGTACGTGGTACGGCGACAGGCGGTCCGCCGCGTAGTCATACCGGTAGACCGATGGTGGCTGCACGAACGACGTGAAGCTCACCCACACCTCCTCGCCGCTCCAGGCGCCGCTGATGCCGCTGATGACGCCGCCACCCTCGTTGCGGTTCACCGAGCCGAGGACTGGCAGCACCAGGTCGCGCAGGAAGGTGCCGTCTTGGGCGTGGATGCGCACGCGATGCGACGCCGCATGCGAGTAGACCGCGTAGAGCCGCCCGCCGACCCCGGCGACCGTCTGCAGCGTGTCCGTGTTCTGCGGGATGAGCGTGCGCCACTGCGTCGGCGCCGCCAGCGACGCGAACGACAGCCGGCCGCGCGGCGCGTCGAGGTCGGTATGGACCAGCAGCGAGTCGCCGATCACCTGTACCCGGTTGAGCGACCGCATCGTAGGAGCCACCGCCACGAACGCGTCGTCAGCCAGGCGCAGCAGGTAGACGACGTTGGCATGCACGAAGTCCCACTTGTACAGCACGGCAAAGCGGCCACACTCGCTGATCTCGACCGAGCACCAGTACTCTTTCGCATGATCGTCACCGAAGACCCGGCGGGCCGGCCCGCCAGACCCGAGCCGGTGCTCGTAGATGGCGTTCCAGTACGCCTCGTCACCCGCGGACACCTCGCCCGGCTCGGGACACGCCGCATAGAAAAACCCCGACCCGTCCGGACGCCAAGCCACCGACGTGTGGTCGCTACCGCGGGGCCGATCGGCAAGCAGCCGTCCCGTCTCGACGTCCAGCACGTGGATCACCGCGTCGTGGGTGCCGCCAACGGCCTTCCCGAACGCGACCATCCTCCCGTCGGGCGACGGCACGGCGAACACCAGCACCTCGTCGCTCGCCCACGTGTTGGGATCAAGGACCGTCTCAAGCGGCGCGCCCTCGCTGTGCCGCAGCATGAGCTTGAGCTTCTCGTCGTCGGCGTCCGCCTGCCAGAGAAACTCGCGTCCGTGCGGCCCGGTGGTGGCAATCGGCGGTGACAGCCGCGCATACCGCGCCGAGCGAGCGACCACTGCCCGCAGCCGGTCACGTCCTGGCACCGCCCGCAACACACCATGCGTGACCGCTTCCTGCGCCGCGATCCACGCCCGGGTCTCCGCGTCGTCGAGCCGCTCCAGCCAGGCGTATGGATCACCAAACCACCGACCGTGCAGCGTGAAGCCGCTGGCCGGGTCGCGTCGCGTCGCGGGAACTTCCAAGGTCCGGTCCAGCTTCCTCACCAGATGATCCTCGGCCGGTTGCCGGGGCCGAGCAAGACCTGTACCGTGCCGGAGCTGTTTCATGGGCGGTGAGCTGGGCGTGTGCGACTTGTGAGCACGATCGGCGGCATGGTTGTTCGGCTGTTGTACCTGACCGCGGTTCGGGTGTTCGGCTGGTTGCCGCACGCGGCGCGGGGCGGGTCCGCGATGGCGGCCGAGCTGATGGTGCTGCGCCACGAGGTGGCGGTGCTGCGCCGTCAGGTCGGCCGGCCGCAGCTGTCGTGGCCGGAGCGAGCGGTGCTGTCGGCTTTGGTTCGTGGTCTGCCGCGTGAGCTGCGGAAGCATCGGAATGCACGCCGGCCACGTTGTTGTCCTGGCGCCGTCGCCTGGTGTGTCGGCGTTGGGCCTATCCGAACCGGTCGGGACGCCCGCGCGTCAGCGATGACGTGCGTGACCTCGTGCTCCGCCTGGCTGCGGAGAATCCCGGATCGGGGCATCGGCGTATCCAGGGCGAACTGGTGGGCCTTGGTCAGCGGGTCGGCGCCGGCACTATCCGCCGGATCCTCGCCGCCGGCAGGGTCGGTCCCGCGCCAGGCGAGGTGGACACCGGCTGGCGCACGTTCCTGCGGGCGCAGGCGTCTGGGCTGCTCGCGGCGGACTTCTTCCATATCGAGACGATGACGTTGCGCCGGCTGTCTGTGCTGTTCGTCATGCAGATCGCCACCCGCAGGGGGCCCATTCTCGGCGTGACCGCCCACCCGACCGCCGCATGGACCACGCAGCAGGCCCGCAACCTGGTGATGGACCTCGGCCAGCGGACTGCGGCGGTTCGGTTCCTGATCCGCGACCGGGACGCCAAGTTCACCGGATCCTTCGACGCCGTGGTCGCCGCCGAAGGCACCGACGTGGGCAAGACTGCACCGCGTACACCGCCGCCGAACGCGGCTGCCGAGCGGTTCGTGCGCAGCGTCAGGGCCGAGTGCACCGACCGAATGCTGATCTACAACGAACGGCACGCCCGGGCCGTGCTGCGCGAGTACGAGCACCACTTCAACGGTCACCGCCCACACCAGAGCCTCGACCAGCACCCGCCCGACCACGACCCGGCCCTGGCCGGCGCGATCGACGCGCCCGTACGGCGACAACGCATCCTCGGCGGCGTCATCAACCAGTACCGCCGAGCCGCTTGACCATCCCCACAAAACAGCGGCTCACGGCCCCTGACGCTCGATTTGGCACCGTACAGGTGACGCTTCAGCACGGCGGGTACATCGTGTGCGTGTTCGCGCTGTTGCGGTTCCTCGATTTCGAGGCAGGTACCGCTGCCCGACGCGCGCCGCTACCGGGCGGCTGACCACGGCGTGGTCGCCGATCAGCATCACGGCCAACCGGCGCCGGTGTGGGTCCTCACCGCCGGGACGTACGGCAGTCGGGCGTCCCGCGCGGTGGGTGCTCGCTGGTCGGTGAGCTGGCTACGTGTTTTCCGGCTCCCGCTCGGTCGGGGTGTCAGCGGAGACCGGCTCGGCGTCGGGGGCCACGCCGATGGCGTCGGGCTGGTCGGCCCGTCGTCTGGCCGTGCTGGTCCGCAAGCGGGTGACGGCCGCAGTCACGACCTGCGGGGTGTGCTTGGCGGCGTCGACGGCGCGGACGCCGGTGTGCTTGGCGGCGTCGACGGCCCGGACGCCGGTGTGCTTGGCGGCGCTCGCCGCGGCGGCGGCCTTCTGCCGGGCTGTGGCCAGGCCGCCGGTGGTGGCGGCGGCGGCGTTGCTGGGCGCCGACGGGTTCTGGACGCTGTCGGCCGAGTTGCGGCGGTTGGCCCATCTGCGGGCCGCGGCCAGGGCGGTGGCGATCGCCACTGCGGCGACCGTCCATGGCCACCGCCGTTGGGGTGGCCGGCTGCTACGGGTGTTGCTGCGGCGTGGTCGTTGGATCATCGCTGCCCCCTCGTCATGGGCTGATGCTTGGATGATCCTCCCTTCTGGCCTCCAGGGCACCGTCCGCGCGGCGGCTCGCCGCCTCGCGCATCCGCGGGTGTGTTGGCTGCTGGGCCCACGTGGAGGCTGACGGCCCCGAGCTCGACCACCTCGACATACGACGACGCGATCGACTCGGCGGTATCCTTCACGAATATCAACATGCCGCTTGAGCTGTACGGATGGAGTTTTCGGCACCTACAACGTGTTGACGGTGATCGAGCACGCCAGCCGTCGGATCCGGATCCTAGGTGCAACCGCGCATCCGACCGCATCCTGGGTGGTGCAGGCCGCGAGGAACCTGGTCATGGATGTCGAGGACGCCGGTTGCCGGGCGCGGTATCTGATCCGGGACCGAGACGGCAAGTTTGCCGAGATGTTCGATGCTGTCCTTGCGGACGCGGGCATCAAGGTCGTCCTCAGCGGCGCCCAGATGCCGCGAATGAACTCGATCATGGAGAGATGGATACAGACGTGTCGACGCGAGCTGCTGGACCGCACCTTGATCTGGAACCAGCGGCACTTGCTGCACGCCCTGCACGAGTTCGAAGAGTTCTACTACTCCCACCGGCCCCACCAAGGCATCCAGAACGCCCGCCCGCTGTACCGTTGCCCGCACCGATCGCCGACCCGGACAAGATAGCCCGCCTCGACATACGAAGACGCCAACGCCTCGGCGGCATCCTCCACGAGTACCACCATGCCGCGTGACCTGCCCGGACGAGGTTTTCGGCATGAGCAGGCCCGCATCTCGTGTAACGCCTGGGCGCTGGTGGTCGGCTACGACGACGAGCGCGACCAGGTACGGGCCGCCTACGCAGATCTGCGTAGGAACTGCCATCCGCTGCCCGAGGACGCGGCCGGGTCGGCGACCTGACGATCGCTTCCATGACTCGACCAACGCCAGGCCCCATGACTGCCGTGATGCCCGCGCTCGACGACCGCCGAAGGTCACCTGACACGCCGCGACCGGGACCGCTGGGCAGACTCGCGGGCCTGGCCTATCGCCGACGGGGAAGCGTACTCCTCGCCTGGGCCGTGGCGCTCGCCATCGCCGCCGGCCTGTTGGCGGCCTTCGGCGGCGAGTTCGCAAACGGCTCCTCCACGCCGGGCTCGGATTCCCAGCGGGCACAACACCTGCTGGGAGAGCGGCGCCGCAGCAAGATCGTGCAGGTCGCGGTCGGTTCAGCGACTATCCCGGCAGGTACGTCTTTCACTGCCACAACCCCGAACACGAAGACATGGCCATGATGGCGAACCTCATCGTCAGTTGAAGCTGCACACTCACACGGTGGCGCGCCGATACGGCTCGCGGCCGTCCGACGGGAGCGATCCGAAGTGAACCCTCTCCGCGCAATTCTCAGCTGGCCGATCACCTATCGATGGGCGATGCAGAGCTACCGGCTGGCCTCGCTTAGCGAACGCCTGCTGCATGCTTTGACGCGAGGCCGATACGGGATCATGGACCTCGTGGGGCTCCCGTCGCTGCGCCTGACCGTCCCCGGGGTCCGGAGCAACAAGCTTCGCACGACCACGTTGCTCTACTTCAACGGCGGCAACAGCTACCTCGTCGTCGGCTCGAACTGGGGCCGCGCCGCCCACCCCGCATGGACCACCAATCTGCGGCACGCCGGACACGCCACCCTTCAACTCGGGCAGGAGAGCTTTCGAGCCCGCGCTCGGCTACTCACTGGGCGGGACCGCGATCAAGCCTGGACCGCCATCCTTCAGACATGGCCAAACTATGCGATCGCCCAACAGATGGCCGGTCGTCGAGAGTTCCGCATCTTCGAGCTGACCCCCGAGGACCAGCGGACGGAATCTGCGCGTAATGTCACGACCCGCAGGCAGCACCCGCACCGATCGGCAGACTCCGAAAGTTGAGCTGACCACGAACGGGCAGCCCGTTGCTCAGCGGGTTCTTCGACCATTCGACGATCTTGAGCGGAGGGCCCGTCGCCGGGCTCTCCACACGCACGGTCGTCATCGACCGTGACGAGGTCGGCGCGCTCCTCCGCCAGGCTGCGATCGCCGGGTGGTCCAAGCCGATCAGCCGCTGCGGGTTGACGGCAGGATCAACCGACCCGGTGAGCGACATCTCCGGGCACAGCGTCAGCTCGCAGCCCGCCGCCGCGGCCCGCGCCAGCAGGCGCAGGTGCCCCGCGGGCTTCCCTCGATATCGCCCTGCTCGCAGCGGACCGCCGCAAGCATCACGCGCACGCCGACAGCCTCGCACCGCACTCGTAGCCGCCAACGAGCCATCCGCGGCAGAAGCGGATGCCGCGGGTGATCGGGTTGTTCATGGCGGATTACGTCGCGAGGTGCGGCGGTCCATCGGCCCAGAGCCGGAATTCGCGCATGGCCTCGCCGAGGTTGAGTGGACCGCAGGCGGCCTTGAAGCGGTTGTCAACTAGCACTAGCCGCATACGGATCCAGTCGTGGTCACTGCCGCTGGACTCGTCGCCGCGTCCGCGTACCGGGGAACGTCGCGGGTGGACGGCCGAGCCGGAGCGCCCGTCCGTGTACCCGCACCCTGCGACCCGAGAGCCACAGGGGCCTGCGTGTCCACTGTGGACAACTAGTCGGCGGGCTCGCGGCCGTTGCTTCCGATTGCGGGTACCAGCGCCCTCATCCTGACGGGCTGAGCTGCGGGCCGTCGACTGGGTCGTGGGCGCCGGGGCCGGGCAGTACGTCGATGTTGGTCGCCCGCATCGGGCGGCCGCAGTGAGAGCAGCGCAGCTCGACGTGGCCGATCTTGCCGCAGGCGTGGTGGCGGTACAGGACGGGCGGCCCGGCTTCCCCGGCGGCCCAGCGGTCGCCCCAGCCCACCATCACCAGGAGCAGGTCGCACAGCTCCTGGCCCTTCGTGGTGAGCAGGTACTCGTGGCGTAGCGGCCGGTTCGAGTATTGCCGGCGCTCCATGATGCCCTGCTCGACCAGCCAGGCCAGCCGTTGCGAGAGGACCTTGCGTGAGATGCCCAGGTCGTTCTGTAGCTGGTCGAAGCGGTTGATGCCGACGTACACGTCGCGGAGGATCAGCAGGTTTACGGTTCGTGGCCCGACCAGCCACCGCGAGGCCGTGGGCGGCACCCTCCTGCTCGTAGGGCTGGTCGGACTCGCGGTCGGCGCGACCGCCGTCGGTGGGGCGTGGGCTGCTGACGGCGGTCTGCCCAAGACCTACGTCGAACACGTCTACAAGAGCCGCGCTCGGCGAGGAGGAGAACGCCGAGCTGGCCGAGCAGATGCTCGCGGCCCGCGTGACGGCCGCCCGAGCGACCGTCCCTCAGCCGCGCGCCGCGCCCATGCCGAGCAGCACGGCGATGCCGAGGACGCTGCGGGGCGCGTAGGGCTGGCGCCACAGGCCGCCATGGGCGGCGGCGTACGCCTCGTCCAGCCAGGGATGCGGCTGCGCCGGCGGGGTGGTCCGCAGGTGGTGCACCAGCAGGGCGGCCATCAGCGTGTTGCTGGTCGCCGGTTCGAACACCTCGATGCCGAACCGGTGCGCTCCCGCGAATGCCGCGGCGAGCAGCCGGTTCCGCACCACGCTGCGGGTGCGGGTGGCCGGGGCGACGGTGAGACACACCGTGGTACCGGCCGCCCGTGCCACCGTCGCGCGCCACCGTTGCAGCCGTTTGGCCAGTGCGTAGTTCGGTTCCTGCTGCGGTACGAGACAGTCGTTGATGCCCGGGTCGGCGCCCGGCGGGTAGTTGCGCGCGAGCAGGCGACCCCCGCTTAGCATCGTAGCGGCCGGCGGATCCGGCCGATGCCGCTCGCCTCGACGTAGCGCCGGGTGGCTCCGTCCACCGCGTCAGCGGGTACGGCGAACACGTCCGTGGGTGTGGCGAGGAATGCCAGTGCGAGGTCGGTACGTCGGGCCAACAGGTGCCCGGTGAGAGCATCGACTGCCATCGCTACCCTGAGGTTCATCGCACCGTCGGCGTACACATAGTTGCCGAGCACCAGCGGGCCGTCGAAGCTGGCGAGCCAGGTCGCGATCCGGCCTGGCTCGTGCACCAGGTCGGCACCGGCGCGCCGGGCGAGGTCCGGCCCGGTCGGGTCGCCGGCGACCGGTACCCGCAGCCGCCCGGCGTACCGGTTGGCGGTGTCGACCAGCCGCTGCCACAGCGCGGGCCGGGGCAGGTCCACCGCGACCGCCTCCGCGCCCCAGCGCATCAATGCGGTCAGCGGTCCCATCTCGGCGCCAGCGCCGAGCACCGCCACCCTGCGGTCGGACAGGTCGAGCCAGTCCGGGTTCTCAGCAACCAGCCGGACCGCCTCGGCGCAAGACGGCTCGACCACCCCGGCGGCCACCCATCGGTCGAGCTGGCGGCTCAACTCCGCGCCGCGCAGTCGCCCACCGTGGTACGGCAGCACGAGCTCCCGCTGCGCCGTCCCCCGACCGGTGACCGTCGCGGTGGCCAGCGGTTCGCCCGCCGGGTCAACCGTGAACGCCTCGACCAGCGGCCGATCGTTCTCGGCGTCGGCAAACCGCATGCGTGCGTGTAACGACGCCAGCCCGTCGCGGGCGATCCCGAGCGCGGCGTCCGGGGACAGCAGACCGGCTTCGACCAGCCGCCGGAAGTGCAGGACGTAATCGCGCCGCCAGACGGTCGCCGACTCAGCCCCGCGGGCGCCGACTGGATCGACAGCGCGCAATGCGTCCGCGACCACCGCACGACCCAAGGCCGAGGTACTCCGCACACCGCCGGTTCCCGGGACGACGACACCCGTTACGGGCTCCGGTACTTCTGCCACGGTGGCTCCACCCCTATCCTTAACCGCCGCATGATAGTCGGCCCCGGGCGACAGGCGGACCGCGCCGGTGCATCACCCGCTAGGGTCGGCGTGGCCCTCGGTGTCTGCCTGCAGTTCAACCGGCGTACCGAGCGCGCGCTGACGGCGGCAAATCCGGTCGTCGGATGGCAGCGCCTGTCCGCCTCATCGCTGGCGTCACCGCCCGAGGCGTCCGAGCAGGTCCCGGCAGGCTGCGTCCTCCGAGCTGTGCTTACGGAAGTCCCGCTTACAGCCGCGTTCAAGGAGGAAGACGAGCCAGCCACCGCCGCGGTGCTCCAGCACGTACGTCTCATCTCCACGCTCGCCATCGAGGGACACTCGGTCACCGTCCAAGAGCAGCTCCCTTGACCGGCCGACCGTCAACACCTCGCCCACGTCACCCATGGTCGCCGTTTCCCGCAGACTGCGCCGGCCCGCCACCAGGACGGCCCTCTTCGCCGCGTGACCGGTCACGCGGCATGAGAGATGACATGCATCGGGTGTTTACATCGCGTCGTGCTGATCATGACGGTCTAGCATCCTGTACCGCCATTTGCTGGCGATCGGCGCGTCGGTCGCCTGCTGCGGTCCGCATACGTCACCTTGTGAGGAGGCCGATGCGGCGCAGCCAGGACTCGACGGCCGGGCCACCGTCTGCCACTTCTTCACCGCGAACGGCAAGGCCCTCGCCGAGCGTCGCGCCCGGACAGGAGGCGGCGTAGTCGCGTTCGGTTGTTCCGAGGCCGCTCATCGCGTGCGTGGTGAACGGGTGGATGGTCTTCCCAGTGAAGTTCAGGCGCTCGACGAAGGTTGACATGATCATCGGTGCTCTAACGTTCCAGATCGGGCTGCCCAGCAGCACCGTGTCGTAGCGCTCGATCGAGGTCAGCGGGTTGGCCACTGTGGGTCGGGCATTGGCGTCCTGTTCCCGGACGTTCCGCTCGACCGTCGGGGCGTAGTCGTCGGGGTAGGGGTCGGCGGCCTCGATGCGGTGCACGTCGCAGCCGATGAGCTGGCTGATCATTTGCGCGACGACCTCGGTGTTCCCGACCGTGAGGCGCGTGCGGCCGCCGTAGTAGTAGTTTTCCCCCGCTCGGGAGAAGTAGGCCAGCAGCACGGTGCCGTCGGCGGAAGGTCGGCTAGGGACAGGCCAGGGCTCGTTCGTGGCCCGTGGAGCGGCGGTGCAGCCGCCCGCAAGGGCGGCGACCGCCGGGCCGGCGACACCCATGAGGACACCTTTGAGGATCGCGCGTCGCGGCACCTGTGCTGGCATGGTCGTTGCTCAGTCCGCTCAGTCGTGGATGCGGCGGCTGGCGAGCTGGCTGACGATGGCGGGGTCACGGTGGTCGAAGAACAGCGCCTTGCCGGTGTCCATGGTCGCGATGCGCGCCATCTGCTCCGCGGTGAGTTCGAAATCGAAGACGTCGATGTTCTGGGCCATCCGGTCGGCGCGAACGGACTTCGGGATCACCACGACGCCGCGCTGGATGAGCCACCGCAGCACGACCTGCGCCACGGACTTGCCGTAGCCGGCGCCGATCTCGGTCAGGACGGGGTCGGCGAGCAGGTTGTTGCGGCCCTCGGCGAACGGGCCCCAGGACTGGTGCTGGACGCCGCGCTCGCGCATGAGCGCCTGGTCGGCGGTGCGCTGGAAGAAGGGGTGGGTCTCGATCTGGTTGACGGCCGGGGTGACGTCGTTGTGCTCGATGAGGTCGACCAGGCGGTCCGGGTAGAAGTTGGCCACGCCGATCGCCCTGACCCGGCCCTCCCGGTGCAGGCTCTGCATGGCGCGCCACGAGCCGTGGACGTCGCCGAACGGCTGGTGGATGAGGTACAGGTCGAGGTAGTCCAGGCCGAGGCGCTGCAGCGACGCGTCGAAGGCGCGCTTGGTGTTGTCCTCGCCGGTGTCCTGGACCCACAGCTTGGTGGTGACGAACAGTTCGTCTCGGGGAATGCCGCTCTTGGTGATCGCCCGTCCGACCGCCTCTTCGTTGCCGTAGGAGGCCGCGGTGTCCAGGAGCCGGTAACCTGCGGCCAGCGCGTCGGCGACGGCCTGCTCGGTCAGCTCGGCGGGAATCTGAAACACGCCGAAGCCGATGATCGGCATCTGCACGCCGTTGTTCAAGGTGACTGTCTGCACGATGGTCCTTTTCGCTGACTGGGGTTGACGTTGCCCTTCCAGGTAACCGTGGCGCTCACGCCCGGGGAAGGACCTGCCTTCCCAGGTACTGCGAGCCGTGTACTGCCAGTACCTCCCTGCCTCCGGCGGTGCGCGCGTACCGTCGGTGAGGTGGACAACCGCAAGGACGTGCGCGACTTCCTCGCCAGTAGGCGCGCCCGGCTGACTCCGGCACAGGCCGGCCTGCCCAGCTACGGCGACCGGCGCCGGGTCCCGGGCCTGCGCCGCGAGGAGGTCGCCTCACTCGCCGGGGTCAGCATCGACTACTACGCCCGGCTGGAGCGAGGCAACCTCGCCGGGGTGTCGCACGCCGTGCTGGACGCGCTGTCCACCGCCTTGCAGTTGAACGACGCTGAACGTCAGCACCTGTACGATCTTGCCCGCGCCGCCTCGACGTCCACCGGCACGCCACGGGCCGCCAGGCCGGGCAAGGGCACGACCGAGGTCCGTCCCAGCATCCGCGCGCTGCTGGCGGGAATGACTGCCGTGCCGGCCTAGCTGCGCAACGTGCACACGGAGATCGTCGCGGCCAACAGCCTCTGCACGGCGCTGTACCACGACATTCTCATCCCGAACGCCCTGCCGTTGAACCTTGCCAAGTTCGTCTTCCTCGACGGCCGCGCGTACGGTTTCTTCCTGGACTGGGACGAGGTGGCCGACGCCACCGTCGAAAGCCTGCGCGCCACGTCCGCCCGCCATCCGCTCGACGGGGCCCTCACCGACCTGGTCGACGAGCTCGCCACCCGCAGCGAGGCCTTCGCCAAGAAGTGGGCCCGCCACAACGTGCGGATCCACCGCACCGGTAGGAAACGCCTGCACAACCCCGTCGTGGGAGACATCGAACTCAACGCCGACGCCCTCGAACTGCCCGCAGACGGCCTCACGCTCATCGCCTACACTGCCGACCCCGCCAGTGCAGCAGAGGAACAACTCGCCATTCTCTCCAGCTGGACTCCCCGCGGCACGGACACCGCCTCGCCACACGACACCCGGCCGCAACGGGCTCGATAACGGCCAGCCCAGGCGGCATCACCCTGCCCTGAATCACCGGCACTGGCGCGCCACGGCGCATCCACCCCCGTGGCGATCTGCTCAAACAGCGCACTGATCTCGGCACGACAGCGCATCGCCCGGTGAGCGACAGCAGCGCCCTGTCAGCGGCATGACGTGCGGATCAAGAACGCGCCGGGACGGAGGAGCGCGAGCGAACGCGCGCCCCGGCCGCGGCTTCTGCGCGCGTGGTTCGCGAGCGGTCACCGGCGGCCGCGACCGGCGGCATGCAGGTCAGGTGGTACTGCTCAACGCCGCAGGAACCCAGCGGTGCTTGCACACGGCGGCTGTGGCCGACCGGGGCGCAGCGACCGCCTGCGCGCGGGGAGGCTACTGTTGTCCCGGTGTGCGGCGATCATTCCGGCTGCCGGTCGGCGATGTGTGCACCGGCGACGCCGCACCGTGAAGGAGATGCACATGGCGACGGGCACCGTGAAGTGGTTCAACTCGGAAAAGGGGTTCGGCTTTATCGAGCAGGAGGGCGGCGGGGCCGATGTCTTCGTCCATTACTCCGCCATTGCCAGCGGGGGTTACCGGGAACTGAACGAGGGCCAGAAGGTCGAGTTCGACGTCACCCAGGGCAAGAAGGGTCCCCAGGCTGAGAACGTTCGTCCCCGCTGAGCTTCGTCGAGCGCGAGGTCGATGACGCCGTGGCGGCACCGTACGACATCGGCCTCGATCAGGTCGGTCTGACCGAGGTGCCCTTCGTGCCCGAGGTACGCCTGCACCTGGCTAAGGACGCCATCATCCTCTGGGCGCGGCTGGAGGCCGAGGCGGGCCGGGCGCTGCCGCCGCCGTACTGGGCGTCGGCCTGGGTCGGCGGCCAAGCCCTCGCGCGTTACGTGTTGGACCATCCGCAGACCGTCTGCGGGCTGCGGGTGGTCGACCTGGCCGCCGGCTGTGGCCAAGCGGGCATCGCCGCGGCACTGGCCGGCGCGGCCAGTGTTGAGGCCAACGACACCGATCCCTACGCTCACCGTGCGATCGCGCTCAATGCCCGCGCCAACGGCGTGGTGGTTGCCGTCAGCGAGACCGACCTGCTCGACGGCGCCGGCGGAGACGCCGAGGTCGTGCTCGCCGGAGACGTCTTCTACAGCAAGGACATGGCCGAGCGGGTGCAGCGGTTCATGGAACGTGTCGCCTCGCGCGGCGCCCGTGTGCTCGTCGGCGATCCCGGTCGGGCCTTCCTTCCCCACGACTGGCTGCAGCCGCTGACCACCTACCAGGTGCCGACGACGGACGGCATCGAGAACACCGAGATCAAGCAAACGCACGTGCTGCGACCGCGAACGAAGCGGCTAGGAGCGCGCTGAATATCGGTGTTCTCGGGGGCGGGCCTGGCGAGGCTCGCGCGGCCGGGTGCTGGTCGGACCGAGGGTTCTGATGTTGCCTGTGGTCTCGTCGTGGGATGACCTGTGGACGGGTCTGTGGTGGTGGTGGTGGTGTCTTTCGGGGTCGCCGTGGCGGGTTCAGGTGGTGACCAGCGCCCATCCGTTGGTGTAGTGCAGGCCGCGGTTGATGAGGTTGCGGAGGTTGAGGGCGGCGGTACGCCGTTTGAGCCAGGCGTTGTTGTTCGCGGTGCCCCGGTAGCGCAGTTTGAGGCGGCGTCCGCCTCGGGTGGCGATCTGGGCGATGATCCGTTCGACGTTGGGGCGATGCCGGCGGTAGCGGTCGCGCAGATCGGGGTTGGTTGTCCAGTCGCGGCGGGCCTGGCGTAGCAGGTCGTCGCGTTCATGCAACACGATCTTCCGGCCGGTCTTGGAGGTGGTGCACCGAGTACGCAGTGGGCAGTCGCGGCACAGGGCGCCGAACGTGGCGATGCGGGTGGCGCTGATCGGCCGGGTGTTGCCGGCCGGGCAGGTGACCGTCTGGTCGTCTTCGTCCACGGTGAAGTCATCGACGGTGAACCCGCCCTCGACCGGGGACTGCAGCGGCTTGGGCTTGATCACCGCCTGGTGTCCGGCGTCCTCGATCGCGCCGCGCAAATCCCCGGTGCCGTAGGCCGAGTCGCCGTACCACTCACGACGTGGGGGAGCGTCCTGGTCGCCGCTGGCCTGCTGGTAGGTGGCGCTGTGGTCATCTATGCCTTCGGTGCTGTCGTTGCTGACGGCGATATCTGCGGCGAGGAACCGTTCGGCGACGGCTGGGTCGCAGTTGTCAGTCCCGGCGGCCTTGGTCAGTTCCTCGTCCGTGATGATCCCGGTGTCGGGTTCGGCGACCGCGTGGGCCCGGTAGCCGTCGCGGCGGGCCTCGGGTGACTTGCGGGTGTGCCTCGCGTCGGGGTCCACGGTGGAGATGACCCGGTCCTCGGCGACCTTGCGGGCGATGCGCCACCGCCCGTCGGTGCCATCGGAGTCCTCGGCCGGTTCCACGTCCTGCCCGGCCACCAACGCCAGCAACGCCACCGCCTGTTGGGCCGGCTCGTCCAGCTTCGCCCCGGCCAGCGCGGCTATCAGGGCGTTGGCGTCGTTGACCAGGGCCGACACCAATGCGTCTTTCGCGGCGGGATCGTCCCAGTCGATGCTGGGCTTGCCGGGTTGGGTGTAGTCATGCCCGATGCATACCGCCGCTATCTGCTCGGCCGCCCCGGGCACGACCCGGGCTACTCGGCGGATCGCGGCGATCAGTTGGGTGATGGTGTCCTGGGTGGCCACTGCATCGGCCAGGATGGTGGAATCCACCGCCCGCCGATGCCGGCCCCGCAGAATCCCGGTGGCCTCAATCACCTGACGCACCGCGTCGTTGATGCGGTGCGGTCGCGTCGAGGCGGCCAACCGCCGCCGCCAATATGTCAGCGTGGACGGGTGGAATCCCTTGTCGTCCAACGCCATCCCGCAAGCGACCTTCCACCGCAGGTCACACCGGGCGGCCTCCGCCGTCTCCGCATCCGACAGGTCCAGCAGAGTCTGCAACGTCAGAATCGACGCCGCCACTGACCCCGGCAACGACCGGCGACCCTTGCCCGATGGGAACAGGTCCGCGAAATCCTTATCCGGGAACAGATTCCGGCGATGCTCGGCCAGGAACCCGAACATGCTTCCCTCGGGCACCAGATGCCCGACAAGGGCAGCCGCGTCGAGAAGCTCCCGATCGGTACGCTCCACACCCTGCATCCAACGATGCTCTCATCCCTATACAAACACGCACAGAAGGCGCGCCCACTATTCAGCGGCCTCCTAGGCGTGCCGGACGCCTAGCCCAACACCTAGCCCGGCGGCGCCGGCAAGGGTCCAGGCCGATCCGGACCACCCGGTGCCCCGTCCGCGGACACGCAAGACACGGACCAGATCTGGCCGAGTCGGATGTCCCGCCGCCCTTTCGTGTAGGCCCGCCGCTGGTGCTGTTCCTCACCGCGCGCCCCGTCCGCGGCATGACAGGGCGTCTTCGCCGGACGGCGCTGCTCTGGTCGACGAAGTTCCGAAGGACAGGGGAAGAGATCGCGCATCACCACCATCGGTGATCTTGATCTTCTCTGAGGGATCGGTGACCGTACGGAGTCTGGCATCTCCGGCTCGTGAAGGTCGTAAGCGCTGACGCCCGGATGAGCGCTGCATCATCGGTTCTGGTCTTGATCTACCAGGGAACGAGGCCATGTCGGTCCTGGAAGGTGCCGGTCGGCCCGCCCGGTGGCAGGGTTGCCAGGTGGACGATTGCGTCGGTGCCTTCGGTGACGGTCTGCGTGCCGCGGTGGTTGTTGAAGCCGGGGTCGGCCGCGTTCACGAGGATGCCGTGCAGCGCTCGCGCGTACTGCACCGTCAGCATGGTGAGCGCCGCCTTGGTGGCCGGGTAGACCGGCAAGGTCACCGCGTTCTCCACCGTGCCGGGTTCGAGAATGCGCTGAAACGACCCGACCCCGCTGGACACGTTGGCGTATTCGTTGCGTACCCGGGCGGCCGCCGCCTCGACGCTGCCGTCGTCTGTCGGATCGATGTGGATGAAGGTCGCACCGAGCTCGCGCGCCGCCCTGGTACCACGCTGCGGATCGCGGGCACCGGCCAGCAGGGTATGACCGAGATCGATGAGCCGCCTGGCTGTCTCATAGCCGAGACCCTTGTTGGCTCCGGTGATGAGCGTGATGGTCATCACGCCAGTCTCCAGCACGGCGGGAGTGGGGTACGGCACAGGGTGCCGCTTCCCTGTTCCCGGGCCAAAAGCTTCTTCGTGTTTCGCGCGCCGGACCCCGATCGGGCGTCCTCAACTCGGCACGACCGTGCGACCGGCGGCAACCGAGTTCCGCCACATTGCGTAGCGCCCGGTCGGCGGCATGACAGGGCGCTGGTAGAAGGGGCCGTTTTCAACGAGTAGTGGTAGCCCAGGACCAGGGCCTGCCGTAGGAGGAACAGCCGATCATGAGAGCGCGTCCGGCGAGCGAGTGGTTGAGCGTCTGTGCATGATCGCAGCCGTCTGGCGGACGACCGGCGCCTCGATTCGGGAGTTGTTCCTCTCGGCCGACCCGGACCTTACGGAGCGGACCAGCTTCCTCAAGGCGGTCGCCAGCTGGCTACGGGCTCGCCCAGACGTCATCGAGCAGTGGTCGGGCTACAGCGATGATAAGCGAAGCAGCCCGAGCCCTTACTTTCGGTTCGACGGCGGACGCGACGAGCACGCCACGCACGAGGTTGGATTCTTCGACGCTCATGAGGGCTACCTAGACGTCAGGCAGTACGTCGATGCGGCCGCAGCGTGCGCCGACTTCCTCTACCGGGAGGCGACCTGGGCACTTCGGCGAGAGCGCGTGACATGACCCCTCTCGGGAACCGGGTGTGAGTGCCGCGACCAAACGCCCCCGTCGCGGTAGTTCGGTGCGGCGCTATGGGCCTACCAGTTCGACGGCCGGCCGTTCCAATGACGGCGCGAAGGAAGCGGGAAACCAGTCGGCATCTGTGGTAGCCACGACCGCCTCGCCCGCACGCACATGTTCGACGAAGTGCCGGTTTTCTGGTGAGTGCGGTCGACCGTAGAAGAACCATTCCCAACGCACCCGGCTGGCGCCCTGGATCCTGAGCTCCCGATCTGAGATGGCGGCGGCCTGTGGATCCCAGACTTCAAGTGTTTCACCTTCGTTGAAGTCGATCACCAGACGTTCTGGATCGCCGGTGACTCGCGCAGCCGTGATGACATGAACGTTGTCGATGCGTCCGCCGAAGATGTCTCCGAAGACGGCGAGCGACCCAGATTTGACCCTTGGTAGCCGACGCATGATCTCGGCTGCGATGCTTGCCGCGTTCGTCACCAATGAAGAGTAGGGCGCCGGGCTGCCTGACACGGTGACGCGCTCATTTCGGCAAAGCAGAGCCCTGGCGCCAGTCCCGATCGGCTACCCACGGTGCTGGGCGCAGCGACGGCCCGCGCGCTCGGCCGGCGGCAGATGCGCGCTGCCGCCCCGGTCATGCGTCGAGTTGGTCGGCGAGGAATTGCAGGGTTGTTTGCCAGGTCTGCGCCCGCGCTCGGGCGTCGGCTGCGGATGTTCCGCCTGCGCGGAAGGTCACGCCGGGTCCGGCGGACAGCGATTGGGTGGTCGGCGCGTACGGTGGGGCGGCGATGTTGTGGCCAGCGCCATGGTGCACGATGTGCCGCCAGGCGTAGCGGTGTTTATGGGTGGCCAGCCGCTGGGCGGCGATGTCGTGGAAGGCGGCGCCGTAGCCTTGGTCATCGGTGGCGGAGATGAGCAGGACGCCTCCGCGGACACGCTCCACCGGGATTGTTGCGCGGGGCAGCAGGTCGGTGCGTTGCAGCGCCGGTTGGAAGGCCATGCGCAGAGCCACCGGCTTGCCGCTGGCCACGAGGTGTTCCATTTCCGGGGTGACAACGAAGGGTAGGAACGGCAGCGGGTTGCCCCGATAGGTCCAGTTCGCGGCCGGCGTGTTGAGTATGTCGAGAAAGGAGCCGGTCAGCACGTCCTGGCTCGCGCCTTGGGTGATCACGCCGCTGCCGACCACGCTGACCGCCGCCCCTACCTGCGGGAAGGTCGCCGCGACCAGCAGCGCGGCCTCACCGCCCTTGGAGGCGCCCATGACCGCGAACCGGTCGCCGCGCACGTGCGGGTGGCGCTGCAGGAAGGTAAGGGCCGCTTCGAAGTACTCCAGCGCAATATTCTGCAGGGTGGCGGGTAGACCGGGCAGCCCGTAGTAGGCCAGCGCCAGTGCGGCGTATCCATGGGCGGCCAGCAGCGCGGCGTCATCTTCGTGCATGCCGCCTTCGGCTCCGCCGAGCAACAGTAGGCCAGGCACCAGGCGACCGCCGTCGGGGCGGGTCTGTTGCGTTGCGGGATCGGCGAGCATGCTGAACGCCCGCCCGCCCGGCGGCGGTCAGATCGCATGGGCGAGTTCGGTGAACGCCGCGGCCACCCGCGAGGCGGGTGGTACGTCCAGGCCCAGTTCGTAGTGACCGCGTCGCAGGTTCTGGATGAAGGCGTGTCCGGCGATGACCACCTGGGCGCTGCGATCGGTGTGGAGCCCACGCATCGGGCGTAGCCGCCGCTTGAGCTGGCTGTGATCGGCCTCGACCGGATTGTTGGCGTACTGCTCGACGTGGTGCCACGCCGCGGGCACCAACTCATCGAGCACGCCCGGGTATACCGGCGCGGCGTCGGTGACCACTTCGCTTGGTGTCACCTTCAGCGTCCGCACCGCCCGCGCGAAGAAGCGGCGTGCCGCCTTGGCGTCACGGTGTGCTGACAGCAGCACGTCGATGACCTGGCCGTGCTGGTCGACTGCCCGGTAGACATACCGCCAGGCTCCGTTGACCTTTACGTAGGTCTCGTCGACGAACCACCGATCGCCGGGTGCGTGGCGGGTGAACCGGGCGGCGTCGGCCAGTAGCGGGGTGAACCGCTGCACCCACCGGTAGACCGTCACGTGGTCAACCTCGATGCCGCGCTCGACCAGCAGTTCTTCGACGTCCCGGTAGGACAGGCCGTAGCGCAGGTACCAGCGCACCGCCACAACGATCACCTCAGCCGGGAAGCGGAACCCGGCGAACGCTGATCGAGGAGCCGCGCAGCGACCAGAGCCGGCCATCGACGTCACCGCTCAACTCTGCCTGATCTTCCGATCGGTCAACGCAACAGAGCCGGTCAGGCTGCCTTGGACCGTGGGCGGCCCCAGCGGTGTTGGCGTTCGCTGCGGATGCGGGCGCGTTCGCGGCGTTGCGCGGCGAGGATGTCGGGGTGGCGGGCGTGGGCGTTGCGCCAGCGCAGGTATGCCTGCAGGTCGCGGGTGAGCGCGGGGTGGTTGGCCGGGTTCGAGCCGGCCATGGTGAAGGTGCGCAACGGCCCGAACTGTGGCTCTATGGGGTTGGCCCAGGACGCGCTGGTCGGGGTTAGACACAGCTCGACCTTGTGGCGGCGGGCCCATGCGCGGATGGCGGGGGTCTTGTTGGCCGACAGGTTGTCGCAGATCAGATAGATGGGTGCGCCGTCCGGGCGGGCGGCTCGGATGGTTTTGTACGCGGCCAGGGTGTGGTCGGCGCCCTTGCGCTGGCGGACGACGCCCCACAGCTGGTCGTCGCCGAGGCTGTAGCAGCCGTGAAAGTAGCGGATGCCGTGGGTGCGGTGGTTAGGTCGCCGGCAGCCGGACCGGTCGGGTGCGCGGCGCCCAGCAGGAGCCGTGACACGGCCTAATCGACAGCGGCCCGAACTGGTCGAAGGCGAAACACCGGTCGGGGAAACGGGTGGTGACCTCCTCGATGCGGTCCAGTTTCGCGTCGAAGTCCGGGTCGTGTGACTGCTTCCAGGTGCGGGTGTGCTGAAACGAGAGGTGGCGGGCGTGCAGGAGCTGGCGCAGCCGTTCCCGGCCGACCTTGACGATCCGGTCGGGGTTGGCGGCCAGGTAGCCGGCCAGCTTGCGCAGGCTCCAGTGGGTGAACGGCCGGCCGACGGTCCTCGGGCGCCGGCTGGCGGTGGCGATGATGAACTGCTCATCGGCCTCACTGATGCGGCGGGGGCGGCCCCCCGCCCAGCGAGGGTCCAGGCAGGCCAGCCCGATGTCGTTGAATCGGTGGATCACCTCCCGGACGGTGTCCTCGTCGGCGGCGACCAGCCGGGCGATCGCCGGGATCGGTGTCCCGCTCGCCGACGCCATGATCATCATGGCGCGGCGAACCCGGATAGTGCCCTGCTTGCCGCGGCGCACGATCTGCAACAACCGCCGGCCCTCATCCTCGGTCAGCCGCCGCGCCCGTACCGGCCCGGCCATGACACTCGCCCGCCTCTCGATCGCGATCACTCGCTATCGAGCCTTGTCTTGCCTCCGCTCCGCACCGGGGAACCCGCCCGGCGTGTCGCCAACCCGGCAAACGTTCATGGACACCCCACCTAGCGACCGCTTCGGCGAGCACCTCCCACAGGTCGCTGGTTGGTATGTTCAGCACCGCCGACAGTTCCGCGGCATCGAACCCGGAGCCCAGCAGCGCGGCCACGCGCAGCGCCTTGCGGGCCTGCCCGGAGCCCACCTCGAGGCGCCTCGAGATGGCCTCGGCAGGCGTGTCTGAGACACCCGCATCCACGCCGGCGGATCCCGCAAGGTCGACCATGTCGTCCGTCACGGCGATGCGATGGTCATCGCGTAAGGCGGCGACCCATTCGGTGACGTGCAGCGGGTTGCCGGCGGCGGCGGAGAGCACGTCCATCAGCCGCGGGGTCGGCTTGGCGTTGACAAGTCGCTCCACCAGTTGCTCAACGGCCTCGTCGGACAGCGGACCCAGCACCAGGGACTGCGCCCCCCAGACGGATAAGCTCCGCAGCAGGCCGTCAAGCTCCGTGGAGCGTGGCTGCGGACGCAGTGCGGCCACCACCAACAGTGGTATCTGTCCAAGCACGGCACCGAGCCGGTGAAGCACGAGCAGGCTCGGCTCGTCCGCCCACTGGAGATCATCGAGCAACAAGGCGACCGGCGCGGATGAACACCAGCCGTCGACGAGATCCACAAGGGCCTCGGTCACCACGAAGTCGCGGTCGGCAGCGGCGACCGACGGGTGGCGCCGACCCTGCCGGTCCCGAGGCATGGCCGCCAGATGGTCGACATCGGCAGCGCGTTTCGCTGGCCCAACACCGAAGCAGGAGCCGATCGCGGCGAAGGGCAGGCGCTGCTCCAACTCATCGGCCCTGCCGTGGTGCACCCGGGCGCCGAGGCGGCGACTCGTGTCAGCGAGCGCGTCGAGCATCAGCGACTTTCCTACGCCTGGTTTACCCTCGAGCACCACCGCCACGCCGCTCCCGGAGAAGGCACGTTGAGCGAAGGCGAGCAGGCGGCCCATCTCGCCCGAACGACCCACCGCCGTGGCCGACACCTCGCCTCCCCTTGGGTCGCGAGGTCTACCTATAACGGGCTCAAGGTAACTCACGAGCCAGGCCTCCGCATCAAGGCACAGGCCGCATCAACTCGATGACGTACTAACTTGTGTCCGAGCGACCGGTGACATGAGGCCGTGGCTCCATGCCAGGTTCGTCGTCATGGTCCGCCACCGGCCCTGAAGAGGGCGGATGGCATTTTTCGGCACCCACAGGGTCGGCGGGATGGTGTTCGGGGCGGGGTCCGGTGGCCTGCCGCGAAGCGGTGCGGCGTCGATCGCCGGAGCCCCCTGGTTTCGGCTGGACCACCGAGACCGACTGCCGGTGCGATCTGGTCGCGAACGTCTTCGTGCTCAGCGTCCTGCCCGACCCGGGGCAGCGCATCAAGGCCCTGCAGCGCGCCGCCCGGTTCGTACGCCCCGGCGGCCACCTTTTCGTCGTCACCCGCTCGCCCGGCGACATCGAACCGCGAGGCGCCTCCGCAAGCTGGCCCGTTCACCATGACGGCTACTGGTCCAGCGAGGCCAAGGGCATCTTTCAGCAGGGTGTATCTACCGGGGAGATCGTCGTCCTTGGCCGGCGGGCGGGGCTACGACCCGCCGCGCCACAGGCACTGCTGGCCGGCTCCTCCGCCGCCGCTCAGGGGCTGCTGACCAAGCTCGGATAGGCAGCGCGGGTCAGGCGAGGTCGTGCTCAGCTGGGGTGGTGTTGAGCACCCAGGCGAGTGGCATCGTCGCTCGTGCCTGGTAATGGTCGCCGTCGAGACGGTACATGGTGACGGTCTGGGCGGGGTCCTGGTCGATGGTCCAGTACTGCGCGATGCCGGCGCTGGCGTACTCGGCTCGCTTGGTGACGGTGTCCGTGGCCTCGGAGCCGGGTGAGATGATCTCGACCACGAGCAGCACGTCGGCAACCGGTAGCCATACACCGTCGGCCTGTGCCTTGCTCCAGACGATCAGGTCGGGGATGCGACCGCCCGCGCTGCCGGCCTTGCCGGGGATGCGTAGGCCGACCGCCTGGACGATCCGGTCCGCCGGAACGCCGGCGGACAGCAGCCAGCCGATGAGCCGGGTGGCGATGATGGCGTGCGCGTACCCGGGTGGCGGCATGACCGACAGCACTCCCTCGGGGCTGATCTCGTATCGGTGGTGCTCGTCGGCGGCCATCATTGCGGTGAGGTCGTCGAGCGTGATCACGGGGGGCATGTGCCGGCCAACCGTCTCTGCGCTCATGCCGTTCATGGTACCGGCCGGCCGTTGCCTGCAGGCGTACTGTGCCAGCCCGTCGACGCGGGTAACTGCGGCGTCGTTGGCCGGATGGGTGATGCCGTGAGGTGCGGCGAGTTGGTGCTCGCCTGGACGCGGCCTGCCAGGCGGAGTAGGCGCGTGCTCATCCGGCGGCTCACCGTGCTCCGGGGTGCACGACTCCTTTACTCGGCCGGTTTATGCTAACGGCGACCTGGGCAAACGTGGGTGAGCATGCCGCTGGGCAACCTGACTACTGGGGGTCAAGGGGTCGTGGGTTCAAATCCCGCCGTCCCGACGCAGGTCAGAGGGCATATCCCATCGATGGGTGTGCCCTCACTTGGGGCCTGAGTAACTAACTGAGTAACTATGTCTCTGGCTGAGGCTCTGGTGCGTGCCCCGCCACATGTTGACCTTGGAGCCGGATGCTCACGACGTTCGTTGCCCTCGCTGTCGCGGCCCTGGCCATACTGCCTGGGGCCGTCTTCACGTTCTCCTACGAAGGTCGGCTAGGTTCATATGGCGTCACGCTTCCGGACCGGATCTATCGATTTCTCGCCGCCAGCGCGGTGCTACACGCGCTCGCGGCCGGTCTGACCTACGAGCTGTACCGGAGCTACGTCGTCACCGGTCGGCTGGCGAGAGGCCAGGTCAATCCGCTGATCTTAGAGGCAGTCGCGCTCGCCTACCTCCTAGTCCCGTTTTTCGCTGGCACCCTGTGGGGAATCGCAACCGAGAGGGGTTGGGGAATCACGCGCCTGTTGTCGGCGCGTTCTCCACAGCCGACGGCCTGGGAGCATGTATTCTCGCGCTCGCCACAAGGTTGGGTACGCATGCGGCTGAAGTCGGGAACCTACATTGCCGGCCTGATAGGGCGACGTCCCGGCCGCCGGACGTCGGCCTACGCCTCTGGTCCGGAACCGCAAGACCTCTTCTTGTCCGCGACCATTCGCGTGGTCCCGGAGACCGGGGAGGTCATACCCGCTGACGATGGGCAGTTGCAAGTCGATGACGGCGGACTCCTGATCCGCTGGGATGAGATTGAGTACCTACAGCTATTCACCGAAGAGGAGAGGGCCTGATGGCACGCGAAGTAGACGGCGGGAACTACGAAACGGCAAGTCGACCCGACCGCGCGACCGAGAACAGGGGCCACAAGCTCGATGGGGTTGTGTCCGTTCCCAACCTACCTGTTCCGACGGGCCCGGCGCCCGGCGCCCCAAGTGCGCCTCCGCCGAGCGAGCCCCCCGCCGTTAGCAGCGAATAGTCGTTCCGAGGAGAGAAGGTAAGGCGTGGCGACGCGCGACGACAGCGACGGCATCTACCGGACAACGATCCGGCACGTGGACGAGTCTCAGACCTCCGGAAGCCGGTGAGCGCTACGTTCGTTGACGTGGGGTTTCGCGCGCGTGGCGATTGGAGAAAAGGCTTTAAGATGTGCTAGCGTGCGTGGTGTGTCGGTGGCCATGCAGGCGATCATGGTGGGTAC
>WNGB01008664.1_pt1 | contig 24410 bp, 24 predicted proteins | sample 5400681 | NCBI WGS metagenome assembly WNGB01 (sample SAMN13153367, study PRJNA577476) | soil metagenome | isolation source: 115 cm soil or saprolite under grassland replicate 2 | place: USA:California | collected 2016-06-15
TCGCATCCTGCGGGTCATCCGGCGCCTCGCGCGCGAACACCCAGGCGAGACCATCGCTCTGGTCAGCCACGCCGACCCTTTGAACGCCGCCCGGATCCTGCTCGACGGGCGGCCCCAGAACGAGCGCGAGATGCATCGCAGCGGCATCCAGAAGGCGGGGATGCTGCAGCTCGACGTGGACGGCGACACGCCGACGAGCTGGGAGTACATCCCGTCCCCCAAGATCGGCAAGCCGGCGAGCGCCGCGGTCTGAAGGTGTGGCAGGGGAGCGGTGGCGCCCCGCGCCGCTTTCCGAAGGGATTCCTTTGGGGAACCTCGAGCTCGGCCTACCAGGTGGAAGGCGACAACCGCAACTGCGACTGGTGGGAGTGGGAGCAGCAGCCGGGCCGGATCGCCAACGGCGACCGCGCGGCGGTGGCGTGCGACCACTACCGGCGATATCGAGAGGACATCGCGCTCCTTCGCGAGCTGAACCAGAACGCGCACCGGCTCTCGATCGAGTGGTCCCGCATCGAACCCAGCGAGGGCGTCTTCGACGCGCGGCAGATCCGGCACTACCGCGACGTGCTCCGCGAGCTCCGCGAGCAGTCGATCTTACCGATGGTCACGCTTCATCACTTCACGAGCCCGCTCTGGTTCGTCCGCAAGGGCGGCTGGGCCTCGCGCGACGCGGTGCGCGGCTTCATGCCCTTCGTGCATCGCGCGATCGACGAGCTCGGCGATCTCGTCGGCATGTGGTGCACGATCAACGAGCCAAGCATCTACGCGGCGAACGGTTGGATCACGGGCGAGTTTCCGCCGGGCCATCGCGGCGACCTCGTCTCCCAGTACCGGGTGACCGCAAACATGCGGCGGGCGCACGAGGCCGCGTACGCGGCGATCAAGCACCGCCGGCCCGACACGCCGGTCGGGCTCTCGCATCACAAGTTCCTGTTTCTGCCGGCGTCCTCGAAACGCCGCGATATGGTGGCGGCGCGCGCTGCGCAGACGGTGACCGACCGCTGGCCCGTCGCACCTGGCCGGCTGCGCCGCATCGTCGAGGCGCCGAGCGACTTCATCGGCATCGCCCACTACTGGGCGCAGCTGTGCGCGTTCGATCCGCGGCGACCGAACGTCCAGTTCGTGAGGCGCTTCAACCCTCCCGGCCCAGTGACAGAGATGGGCTTCGTCTCGGACCCGTCCTGGATGCGCGGGGTGCTGAACGAGCTCCGTCGGTACCGGAAGCCGGTCTATATCACGGAGAACGGGCTGGCCACCGACGACGACAGCTGGCGGGAGCGATACCTGGGCGAGGTGCTCGGCCAGGTCCACGGGGCGATGGAGGACGGCGTGGATGTGCGCGGCTACTTCCACTGGACGAACATGGACAACTTCGAGTGGGCGCGCGGGTACACGTGCCACTTCGGGCTGATCTCCGTCGACCGCAAGACCCAGGAGCGGACGATCAAGCCGAGCGGCCGCGCCTACGCCCGGATCGCGACCGCGAACGGTCTCATGTCCTGACTAGACTGACCCCGATGACCCGCCGTTCAGTCGCGATCGGGGCCGTCGCGATCGTGCTCGGCTCGATCCTGATGCTCTCGCTTGCCTGGGGCCTGCAGCACGCCGCGCTCTCGAACCCTCCCGTGCTCGGCCGGGCCGCGCCGGCGCTCGCCATCCAGACCGTATCGGGCGAGCAAGTTCACGTCTCCGATCTCCACGGCCGGCCAGTGGTCCTCAACTTCTGGGCCTCGTGGTGCGGCCCGTGTGTCGAGGAGGGCCGCGTCCTCGCCGCGGCGTCGGACGCGCACCCTACGGTGGCGTTCCTCGGCGCCGACAACCGCGACACGCAGTCCGCCTACGCGGCATTCGAGCAACGGAATCCGCATCCCTATCCCGCGGGCCCGATCGTCCTGGGCACCTATCAGTCGTACGGGGTGGCCGGCCTGCCCGCGACCTTCTTCATCACTTCGCAAGGCGTGGTCGTCGCCTCTTTCGTCGGCCCGCTCGACGAGGGGACGCTGGCTCACTACCTGGGCCTGCTTTCGTGACGATTCTCAAATGGGGCCTGCCCGCAGCGGTCGTCGCCGTCTGCGTCGGCTACCTCATCTACGCGGCGTCGGGTGGGGCCAGCGAGTACTACATCACCGTCTCCGAGCTGCGCGCGCACGCGCCGGCCGGTGACGTTCGTGTCGCGGGCGTGGTCCAGGACGACGTGCAGAAGAGCCAGGGCGGTTTGCACGTCACGTTCACCGAGAAGGACGGCACCGCCTCGATGCCCGTCGAGTACTCGGGCACGCTGCCCGACATCTTCCGTCCGGGGATCACAGTGGTCGCGGAGGGACGCCTTGGCAGCGACGGTGTGTTTCACGCGCGGACGCTGCTCTCCAAGTGTCCGTCGCGCTTCTCGACTCAGCCCTACACCCAGTGATCCTCGGTTACATCGGGGCGGGAGCGCTACTTGCGGGACTGGTCCTCGCGGGTTTCTCGACCCTGCTGTCTTTTTGGGCCGGAGTGCGAGAAAGCGCCGTCTTCGTCCAGGTCGGCCGCCGCGCTTTCTACGCCTCGGCCGCGATGGTCGTGCTCGCGGCGGCCCTGCTCGAGACCGCCCTTCTCACCCATGACTTCTCCCTCGCCTACGTCGCGGAGCACGCAGACCTCTCGACCTCGATGGCGCTCGTCGCGGCCGGCTTCTACGGCGGACAGGAAGGATCGCTTCTCTACTGGGCGCTGATCCTCGGCCTGCTCGGCAGCGCCTCGCTCCTGACGAGCGCACGCCTGGGTGAACGACTGGCGGCGTACGCGGCGGGGATCCTGGCCGCGATCCTCACCTTCTTCCTGTTCGTGCTCGCCGTCGTCGCGAGCCCGTTCGAGCTCTTGTCGGTGACCCCGCCCGATGGTCTGGGCCTGAACCCGGTGCTCCGCGACGGCGGGATGCTCATTCATCCGCCCGTCGTGCTCGCCGGCTTCGCGTCGTTCGCGATCCCGTTCTCATTTGCGTGCGCGGCGCTGCTCGCCGGCCGCGCCGACGTCGCGTGGATCAAACACACACGCCGCTTCGCCCTGCTGGCGTGGGGCCTGCAGACCTCCGGCCTCCTCCTCGGAATGTGGTGGGCGTACCACGTGCTCGGCTGGGGCGGTTACTGGGGATGGGACCCGGTCGAGAACGTGGCGCTGATGCCCTGGCTCGCGACCACAGCGTTTCTCCATTCTTCTCAGGTCCAGGAGAAGCGCGGGCGCATGCGAGCCTGGAACTTCGGGCTGGTCATCCTCGCTTTTCTGCTGGTGGTGTTCGGCACCTTCATCGTGCGCAGCGGAGTCGTGCCCTCGGTGCACACGTTTGCGATCAGCGCCATCGGCCCTTGGTTCCTCGGCTTTCTCGGCGTATGCCTGGTGGCGTCGGTGGGGCTGCTCACGTTGAGGTCGCAGACTCTCGGCACGTCCTCCGCGCGCGCGACGCCGCCCGTCTCGCGCGAGGGCGCTTTCGTCCTCCAGAACCTGCTGCTGCTCGGTGTGGTCGCGGTCGTGATGTGGGGGACCGTGCTGCCGCTCGTGTCGGGGATGTTCGGCAGCCAGCGCGTGGTCGGCGGGCCTTACTACGAGCGGGCGGCCGGACCGCTGCTGGCCGCGATCCTCGCCCTGATGGCCGTCGGTCCGTTGCTGCCTTGGCGCAGCGCCGGGCGGCCCGCGCTGCGCGCGTTGCGCTGGCCCGTCATCGCGGGCGCGCTTGTCCTGGTCGCCCTGGTGGTGGCGGGCGAGCGGTCGGTGCCGGCCCTGGTCGCCTTTCCGCTCGCGGCCGCGGCCGCCGGGACCGTGGTCGGTGAGTACGGGCGAGCCTTCCTCAAGAACCCGCGGCTGCTGGTCCGCAAGCGCCGGCGGTACGGAGCCTATCTCGCTCACCTCGGCATGGTGGTGGTCGTGGTCGGCATCGCGGCGTCGCAGCTGGGCCAGCAGCACAGGGATGTCACCCTTCAGCCCGGCCAGCGCGTGACGGTGGCCGGCTACACGCTGGAGTACACGGGCTCCGAGTCGCGGGAGCTGGCCGACCATACCGATTTCATCGCCGGCATGCGTTTCGGCGACCAGACGCTCGAGCCCTCGCGCGCGACGTATGCGGGGCTGGGCGGGCAGGCCCTCACCCATGTCGCCATCAGCACGACCCCGTGGGTTGACCTGTACGTCGTGCTCGTGGCGACAGGGGAGGACGGATCGGCGTCGTTCCGCATCTTCGTCAACCCGCTGGTCACCTGGATCTGGGCCGGGGGCGCTGTGCTGATCCTCGGCGTCGTGCTCGGCAACGCGGGCGAGGCGAGCCTGGCCGCGGATTTGGCAAGGCGCCGGGTTCCGATTACCCTGCCTGTGTAGCGATGGCGATCATAGTCGCGACGCTGCTCCTGTTCCTGGCCGGGCCCTTCGTGCTCTGGCCGCTGCTCAAGACACCTCCGGAAGAGATTGATTTGCCCTCGCCCCCACCCGGCGCTTCGCGCCGACCTCCCCGACAAGCGGGGAGGTAAGAACCCGTGAGCGTCATCGTCGGCAACGGCCTCACGCACTGGTTCGGGCACGAGCTCGCGCTCGACCATGTGGACCTCGTCCTCGACGCCGGCGAACACATCGCCGTGCTCGGCGACAACGGCGCCGGCAAGACCACCCTCCTGCGCGTCCTCGCCACGGCCCTGAGGCCGACCTCCGGCGTGCTCGAGATCGCGGGCCTCAACGCGTACCGCGATCGGCGCCGGCTGCGCCATTACCTCGGCTACGTCGGCCACGCCCTTGGCCTGTACCCGGCACTGTCGGCGACCGAGAACCTCGAGTTCTTCTGCGAGCTCCAGGGTGCTCCCCGCAGCCGCGTGCACGACGTGCTGCAGACCGTCGGCTTGAGGGCCGAAGCCCACAGGCGCGCGGACCAGCTGTCGCGAGGCATGCAGCAGCGCCTGGGGATCGCGCGCGCCATCCTCCACGAGCCCCGGCTTCTCATCCTTGACGAACCTGACGCCGGCCTCGGCGCCGACGCCGCTGACCTGCTCACCGAGGTGATGCGCGGCAAGACGGTGGTCCTCGCCACGCACGACCACGCGCTCGCGAACCGCCTTTGCCCGCGCACCCTGCTCCTCCGCCACGGTCGCTCGGTCGGCACGGCGACTCGACTCCACGTCGTCAAATGAATCCCTTTCGCGTCGCGATCGCCGTCGCCGGCAAGGACCTCAGGTCCGAGTGGAGGACGCGCGAGCTCGTGCCCGCACTGGCGCAGTTCATCGTCCTCGCGCTGCTGATCGCGAACTTCGGGTTTGAGATCGACTCGCGCAACGCGACCACGATCGTGCCCGGCGTGCTCTGGCTCGCCCTGGTCTTCGCGGGACTCGTCGCTTTCGGCCGCACGTTCGCGGCGGAGCGCGAGCAGGCGTCGCTGGAGGCGATGCTGCTCACGCCGGCCTCACCGGTCGCGATCTTCGCCGGCAAGGCGATCGCGGCCTGCGCTCTGCTCATCGCGTGCGAGGCGGTCATGCTGCCCGCGCTCGCGCTTTTCTTCGGCACCCCGATGGGCGCCGACGTGGTCTTCGCGGTCCTGCTGGCCACGGTCGGGATGGCCGCGCTGGGCTGCCTGTTCTCGGCGCTGGTCGCGCGGATCCGGGCGCGCGAGCTCTTGCTTCCGCTGCTGACGTTGCCGCTGTGGATCCCGTTCATCGTCGCGGGGGGCCAGGCGGTGCAGACAGCGATGAACCTGTCGGGCAACTACGAGGAGGCGATCGGCCTGCTCATCGACTTCGACATACTCTTCGTGGTGCTGACCTCTCTCGCCGCCCGCTTCGTGCTGGATGAATAGATACGAGCGCGCGGCGGCGGCCGCCGTCGCGTTGATGCTGGTCGCAGGCGCGGCGATCTTTATGTACGCGCCGGCGGATTACCTCCAGGGCGTCGTGCAGCGGATCTTCTACCTGCACGTGAGCTCGGCGATCGCGGCTTACGGGTGCTTCGCCGTGGTCCTCGTCGGCGGCATCATCTACCTGCGCAACGAGAGCCTGGTCGCGGATCGGTTTGCACGGGCCGGTGCGATTGTCGGAGTCGTCTTCACCACGGTGACCCTCGTCATGGGGATGCTGTGGGCGAAACCGATCTGGAACACGTTCTGGACCTGGGACGCTCGACTGACGTCGACGCTCGTGCTCTGGATGATCTACACGGGCTATCTGCTGGTGCGCCGTTTCGCCGACCCTGGGCGCTCGGCCGCCAGGCTGGCCGCGGTGGTCGGCATCTTCGGGTTCATCGACGTCCCGGTCGTGCATTTCAGCGTCACGTGGTGGCGGACCCAGCACCCGGGCCCGATCATCGTCAACGACGCGCTGCCGCCCGAGATGCTCGCGACGTTCCTGTTCACGCTGGCGTGCACGCTCGTCCTTGCGGCTGTGATGATCGGAATCCGCTACCGGATCGAGACCTTGCTCGACGCTAAGCAGAACGTCTTCGAACCCGCGCCTGTGATCGCGGCTCCTCGCGAGCCAGAGCCCGCGCCGTGACGTACCTGGTCATCGCCTACGCGTTTGCGATCGCGCTCCTGGGCGGCCACCTGGTGTGGTCGCTGCGGGAGCTCCGCCGGCTCGAACGCCGGCCCTAGGCGCCCTCGGCGCCGGCCTCGGCCGCCAGCGCCTGCCGCAGCCTCGGCGCCAGCCCGTAGACGATGCGCTCGGTCAATCCCCACACCACGCTTTCGTCGTGCTCGAGGTAGCGAAAGCGCCAGGGCTTGTCTGAGACGAGCCACGCGCTGTCGTCCAGCAGTCGCTCCAGGGAGATGGCGAGCACGCCCTCCAGCTCGCCGGCGTCGTGGACGAATGACTCCACGGGGTCGGGCAAGTGGGCGACAAAGGGCACGACCGAGAAGTTGGTGACCGCGGCGTAGATCGGGTCGCCCGCACCCAGCGGCACCAGGCGGCCCAGCGGGACGCCGATCTCCTCCGCCACCTCGCGCTGGGCCGCCTGCCACGCCGACTCGCCGGCCTGGACGCCACCGCCCGGGAGCGCGACCTGGCCCGGGTGGTCCCGGAGGTCGGCCCGCCTGCGCACGAAAGGCACCATCCAGCGGCCGGCCTGCCGGTAGAGGACGAAGACGACCGCCGCGTGGCGGGCGCCCTTCCTGAACTCGCCCCAGCCGTCGACCGGCTTGAAGAGTGCCTCCAGCCGCTCCAGGAAGGGCTCCGTCAAGCGGCTTCTGTCTCCCGGTAAGCTAGAAAACGTAGCTGGCCATGATCGACCACACCAACAACCGGATCGAGCAGCAGCTGCGGGCGCTCCGACGGGAAAACCGGCGCCGCTACGCCTTCCAGCGCATGCTGGAGGCGACCGACAGGGTGCTGTGGCGCCTGGAGGAGCTGAACCGAGACGGCGTCAACCGGGTGCCCAGGCGAGTTCGGGCCGAGGTTCGGGCGGTCGTCGGGACGATGCCCGGGCGGGTGAGTGAGCCCCTGCGGGACAACGGCCATGTCCAGGACACGCTGGACAGCGTGTTCGAGGTCCAGGAGCGGCTGTTCAGGTGGCGCTACCCCGACTGGCACGACTTCGACCCCGACGAGGTCGACGAGTACGTAGCCTCTTAGCCGCCGGTCGATTCCAGGAACAGCTCGGTGGCGAAGGCGACAAGGAAGCCGCCGAGGACCCCCCAGGCGAACATGGGCGGAGTGCTGATCCGGCGGCCCAGGTTGAACAGCTCGTTCAGGACGTAGATCAACGCGCCGGCCGCCACGGCCAGGAAAGCGACCGAGAAGTAGACCGACTCGGCGAGATAGCCGATCCATGTCCCAATGAATGTAGGGCCACCTCCGATCAGGCCCGCCAGCCCGAGGAAGCCCCAGGACGGTGGCTTGGGCTCGGTGGTCATCGGCGCAGCGATGCCGAAGCCCTCGGTGATGTTGTGCAGGGCAAAGCCAACCGCCAGGACCCCGGTGAAAGCGATCGCGCCCAGGTGGGCCGCCTGGCCGATGGCAAGCCCCTCCGAGAGGTTGTGCAGTCCGAGCCCGGTCGCGATGGCCAGCGAGAGCGAGCGCGCGCTCGGCGCGGCGGTTCCGTGCCTCAGGTGGCTGAAGACCGTGCGGTTGAAGTACACGAGTCCGAGCAGGCCTGTCGCAATGCCGATCGCAAAGATGATCGCCATCGCGGCGAACGGGCCGCGGTCGGACTGCTCGAGCGCCGCCTCGACGGGGCCGCCGGCGTGGCTCAGGATGTCCCAGAGCAGAAAGACGAGGATGCCCGTCGCAAAGGCGTTGAGGAAGCCCTGGATCGCCTTCGGAAGCCCGCGCATGCGCGCGACCGGGAGGCCGAGGAAGATGGTGCCTCCAGCGATGGCGCCCAGCGCGACGGCGCTAGCCTGGCTCATAGTGCTAGAAGGTTAGTACCCACAAAACATGCAATTAGACCAGTCTAACAGCGCCATCCATGAGCCCTCCGAGGTGGTCTCTCGCTACCTGGAGGCCATCTACTACATGTGGTCGGAGAAGGAGCACCTCCGCAGCGCGCGGCTCGCGGACTGGCTCGGCGTGAGCCGGCCGACGGTCGCCATCGGCCTGCGCCGGATGACGCGCGACGGGCTGGTACGGATGAACAACCGCAAGGAGATCGAGCTGACGCCGAAAGGGATGCGGGCGGCGGAGGCGATCGTCCGCCGCCATCGAATCATGGAGCGCTGGCTGACCGACGCGCTGGGTCTCGACTGGGTGACGGCGGACGCCGAGGCCGCCCGCCTGGAGCACGCGGTCTCAGAGGTGGTGGAGCGGCGGCTCTACGAGGTCCTCGGCCGGCCTACGACCTGCCCGCATGGCAATCCGATCCCGGGCCACTCGACCGCCGCGTCGAAAGAGGTCAGGCTCTCCAGCCTTGCCGAAGGCGATCGGGCGACGATCACGCGAGTGTCCGAGGTCGCCGAGCGCGAGGCGCCGCGGCTGCTTGCCTACCTGCACCAGAGAGACCTGACGCCGGGCCGCAAGCTTGGCGTCGCCGAGGCCGACGACATCGGCAAGACGCTGCGGGTGCGAGTCGGGAAAAAGGATGTGACCTTGAGCCACGAAACGGCGTCTAAGGTGTGGGCCGTCCTGGACACGCGGTCGTAGCTGGCTGTTTCCGGAGCAAGCGACCGCTTGGGGAGGCGCTAGGCCGTCTGGGGCGACGTGCAGAAAGCGCACCGCCGCGCGTCCTTCGGGATCTCGCTGAGGCACTCGGGGCATTTCTTGGTCGACGGATCCTCGGGAGCCCGGCGGCGGGAACGGGCGACGAACGCGGTGTACGGCACGACCACCAGGAAGTAGATGACCGCGGCGATGATCAGGAATGCGAACACGGCGTTGACGAAATCGCCGTACAGGAACTTGCTCTTGTTCACCGTGAAGTAGAGCGTCGAGAAGTCAGGCTGCCCGCCGATGGCGGCGATCAGCGGCGTCACGAGGTCTTTCACAAAAGCGGTGATGACGGCGGCAAACGCGATGCCGATCACGACCGCTATCGCCAGGTCGACGACGTTGCCACGCAGCAGAAAGGCCTTGAATCCCCGCATGTTCACTTCTCCCTACGACACAGACAGAACTACCTTTCCGAACTGCTCGGCGGCATCGAGTCGCTTGAGGGCGTCCTCTACGTCGGACAACGGATAGACGCCGTCGACTACGGGTTTCAGGCCCTCTTCCATCGCCTCGAGCACCGAGCGAAACTCGTCCACGTTGCCCATCGTCGAGCCAAGCAGGTCGATCTGTCCCCAGAAAAGTCGTGGCATCGTGATCTCGGCCTTGACGCCCGACGTCGAACCGCAGAGCACGACCCGGCCGCCGTTGACGACCGAGCGCATCGACTCGCCGAGCGTCGCCGGACCGACGTGCTCGAAGACGACATCGACACCGCCGCCGCTCGCCTCGCGCACCGATTTGCTGAAGTCCGCTGAGTCGAACGCGGCCTCGGCGCCGATCTCCATCGCTCGCCGGCGCTTGACCTCGGAGCGGCTGGTTGCGAAAACGCGCGCCCCGAGGTGCCTGGCGATCCGGATCGCTGCCACCGCGACGCCCGCGCCTGCGCCCACGACCAGGACCTTCTCACCCGGCTGCAGCCGGGCGCGTGTGGTGAGCATCCTCCACGCCGTCAGGAACGTGAGCGGAAAGGCCGCGGCCTCCTCCCACGAGAGCGGCTTGGGTCTGGCAAACACGTTGCGCGCGTCGACGTGGAGCAGCTCGCACGCCGTGCCGTCCGTGTGCTCGCCGATCACGCCGAACCGCGGGCACTTGACGTTCTGCCCGGCTCGGCACCACTCGCACTCCCAGTCGCAGACCACCGGGTAGACGACGACCTCGTCACCAGGCCGCCAGCCGGGATCACCGGAGGCCGCGACCACGCCTGCACCGTCGGCGGCGATCACGCGCGGCGGTGTCACGCGTTGGGCGCCGTGGGCCATCCACAGGTCAAGGTGGTTGATCGAGGCGGCCTTGATCGCGATCGCCACCGAGCCTGGCGCAGGCTCCGTGCGGGGTAGCTCCCTGACCCGAACTCCGGCCGGCCCCAGCGGCTCCTCGAACACGGCCGCCCTCCCCTGGCTCAAAACGGCGACTTCCGTCGCCCCGGAAGGGGTCATTTGCGAAACTTAACCAAAACTAGGGCAGGTCGCAGGAGGGCAGGCCTACGGTGAAAATCTCCGTTCCCAAGGCTATGCGGGTTTTCGCTTCTCTTGTCGCTCTCGGTTCTTTGCTTTTGTTTGCGCAACCGGCGCAGGCACACTCCGCGCTGCCGCCGGGTCACGCGCCGATCCAGTACAGCCGCTGGGCTTACCCGAGCCAGATCCAGTACGGGCCGCTCGAGGACGGGCTTGCCAACGTCCATCAAGCCCCGGCTCCTGGCGCGTTCCTGACCCTTCCCTTCATGGGCTCCCACTACATCACCTCGATCTTCGACCACTGCGGGCCCAACTACAACGTGAGCGGCCGCATCTGCCGCTACGACGGGACGGTCGCCTCGGCGAAGGTCGGCGGCCCCGATCCCGGCTTCTCGGCCGGCTACGCGCAGACGCCGGGATACCAGGACTACCTCTACTACTCGGGCCACGACGGCTACGACTACGGCCTCTACTACGAGCCCATCGCCGCGGCGGCGCCCGGCCGTGTGATCCTCGCCAACTGGCTCGTCCCCGGCTGCCATACCTGCCTCAGCGGCAAGACGGTGGAGATCGACCACGGCAACGGCCTGATGACCTTCTACGGCCACATGTCCTCCATCTCCGTCAGCAAGGGCCAGTACGTCTACCGCGGCCAGGTGCTAGGGATCTCGGGCATGACCGGGACCGCCACCGGCCCGCATCTGCACTTCGGTGTGTACCACCTCAACGGCAACGGCCCGGTCGATCCCTACGGCTGGTCGGGCCCGGGCGCTGACCCGTACCGCGGGGACATGGGCGACCTGTGGCTCGGCGGATCCCCGCGCTTCGCATCGATCACGATGCCCAGGGTCACGCTGACCGCGACCTCGACGCACGACGACCCGGCCACGATCCACGTCCGCTGGTCGACCCCCGCGACGGCGCGATTCACCGTCTACTACGTCACCCAGGACGGCGTCCGGCACAGCTGGCACACCAGCCAGGACAACGGCTCGGCCACGTTCCACGGCGAGTTGGGCCAGACGTACTGGTTCTGGGCGACAGCCACGTCTTGGCTCGGCTGGACCGACGGCGGAGGCTCCGATGTCATGGTCGTGCCCCACCTGAATCACGGAGAGGCGTCCGTCTAGACTCAGGCGATCGTGATCGCCGAAGCGCTGCGGGGGAAGACCATCCTGGTCACCGGCAGCACCGGCTTCCTCGGCAAGTCGATCGTCGAGAAGTGCCTGCGCTCAATTCCTGAGGTCGCGCGCATCAACCTGGCGATCCGCTCCAGCGCCCGCCGGCCGGCCTCCGAGCGGCTCGAGCGCGAGGTGCTCTCCAGCCCGGCGTTCAAGCGCCTCAAGGAGGAGCTGGGTGAAGAGGCTTTCACGGAGCTGGCGGCGCGGAAGCTGGCCGTCATCGAGATCGACCTCGGCCGTGACGGGCTCGGCCTGAGCGACGAATCACGCGAGCAGCTGCGCGCGTGCGACATCGTCATCCACTCGGCCGCGGCGGTCGAGTTCGACAACCCCGCCGACCTCTCCGCGCAGACCAACCTGCTCGGCGCGGCGCGCATGATCGAGGCCCTGCGCGCGACCGGGGCACGACCCCACCTCGTGCACGTCTCGACCGCCTACGTCGGCGGCATGCTCCGCGGCCTCGTCCGCGAAGAGGCGCCGCTCGACCCGGGCCTGAACTGGCGCCATGAGGCCGAGGTGCTTTCGACTCTCCGCGGCCCGGTCGAGGAGGAGTCACGACGGCCAGAGGTCTTGAATCGCCTCGGGCGCGAGGCTCGCTCCCGCATGGGGCCGGCAGGGACGCCCGCGGTGGCGAGAGCGACCGAGCGCCTGCGCGAGAAGTGGGTGAGGGACAGGCTCGTCGAGCGAGGTCGCGTGCATGCGCGCTCCATGGGCTTTTCCGACATCTACTCCTTCACGAAGGCGATGGCTGAGCACGCCGTGGTCGAGCTCCAAGGCGACATCCCCCTCTCGATCGTGCGGCCCTCGATCATCGAGAGCGCGCTCGCCGAGCCCTTCGCGGGCTGGCTCGAGGGATTCCGCATGGCGGAGCCGCTGATCCTCGCCTTCGGTCGCAACGTCCTGCGCGACTTTTCTGGATTGCCCGACGCCCTGCTCGACATCATCCCGGCCGACTTCGTCGTCAACACTGTGCTCGCCGTCGCGGCCAACCCGCCGCCCGATTCGAAGCCCCGCGTGTACCACGCCGCGTCCGGGAGTCGCAATCCGCTGCGCCTGAGGCAGATGGCCGACGAGGCGGGGATTTACTTCACCGAGCATCCGCTGCGAGATCGATACGGGCAGGCGATCGGCACGCCGTCGTGGACGTTTCCAACTCGCCAGGAGATGGCGACGCGGGCGCGCACCGCGCTGCGGCTGGTCGAGGCCGCGCAGTGGATCGTGGAGCGTTTGCCGCTGGGCGCAAGCGTGTCGCAGGTCTCGGACGACCTGAACGCGGAGCGCGAGCGGCTCGACCGTGGGGTCAACCTGATCGAGCTCTACGGCGTGTACACCGAGGTCGACTGCATCTTTGACACGCGCAACGTGATGTCGCTGTGGGACAAGACTCCCGCCGCCGAGCGCAAGAAGTTTCCATTCGATCCGGCGCTCTATACCTGGTCGCACTACTTCCAGGACGTGCACTTTCCGACCGTGGTGCGCATGTCGCGCGCGGAGACCGCGGAGCGACGCGGGCGGCAGCCGACCGGAAGCACGGCGCCCAGGGCAGAGCCAAGCTCGGTGCGTTCGGCCATTGAAAAGCGCTCTGGCCGCCCCGACGTGCTCGCCGTGTTCGACGTCGACGGCACGCTGGTCGAGACCAACGTCGTCGAGTACTTCCTGTGGATGCGGCTGCGCGCGCAACCGCTCGAGGACTGGCCGGCATTCATGGCCCGCATGCTCCGCCAGGCGCCGCGCTGGCTCTACCTGGAGAGGCGCTCGCGCGCGGAGTTTCAGCGCAGCTTCTATCGCGAGTACGACGGCCTGGACCCTGAGGTCATGAGGCGGCTTGGCCGCGAGGCCCTCGACGCAGTGACGCTCCGCCGGATCTACCCGGCCGGCATGCGCCGGATCCGCGAGCACAAACGCGCCGGGCACCGGGTCCTCCTCCTCACGGGCGCGCTCGATGTGGTGGTCGAGCCCCTGGCGGAGCTGCTCGACGTCGAGGTCGACTGCGCGCACCTGCTTACCAGGGACGGTCGCCTGACCGGCGACCTGCAATCTCCGCCTCCCGCTGGCGAAGCACGCTCCTCGCTGCTCGAGGAGTACGCGGGTCGCAACGGGCTCGTCCTGCAGGACAGCTTTGCCTATGCCGACTCGCTGTCCGACCTGCCGATGCTCGAGCTTGTCGGCACGCCGGTGGCGGTCAACCCGGACGCGCGCCTGTCCCAGGTGGCGGGGCAGCGGGGCTGGCGCCTCGAGCGCTGGCGGATGGCGCCCGGCAACTGGCGCCTGCCGATGCCGGACCCCCGCTCGCCCGAGTACCTGGAGGCTGTCCGCCGGTGATGGCAAGCAAACTCCTCCCCATTCTTGGGGAGGTGGCGCGCAGCGCCGGAGGGGCGGTGACGGCCGATTGTTAGCCCTCCAGTACGTCCGCTCCATCCCCGCCTTCGCGGTCGTGAGGGCCGCCGGCGGCCGGCCCGACGTCGCCACCAGCGCCCTCTCGATGCTGAAGCTCGGCGACTTCCCTGAGCCGCCTCTCCCCACGAAGGACTGGTTGCGGGTCACGCCGAGCCTCAGCGGCATCTGCGGCTCGGACCTGGCCGCGATCAGCGGCCATGTCTCGCTGTACCTCGACCCGCTGACCAGCTACCCCGCGTGGTCATCGAGCCCGCCCTGGGCTGCGTGGTGCGCGGTATCGACCCGCCCTGCCCGCGGTGCGCGGAGGGGAGGCCAGGGCTCTGTTACAACGTGACCGAAGGGCCGATCGACGTCGGTCTGCAGACCGGTTACTGCGCCGGCACCGGCGGCGGTTGGGGCGAGGTCCTGGTCGCCCACCCGAGCCAGGTCCACCCGGTGCCCGACACGCTCTCCGACGAGGCGGCAGTCCTCATCGAGCCGTTCGCGTGCTGCATCCACGCAGCGCTGCGCGGCGGCGCGACTAAGGACGACATCGTCGTCGTCAGCGGAGCGGGGACGATCGGCCTGCTCACCGTCGCCGCGGTCAGGGCGTTCACCCCGCCCAGGCGGTTGATCGCGATCGCCAAGCATCCAACGCAGCGCGACCTCGCTCGCCAGCTGGGTGCGGACCAGGTGGTTGCCCCGGCCGACGCCTTCCAGCGCATCCGCTTCGCGACCGGCTCGCGCCGGCTCGAGAGCATGAACCGCTCGCTGCTGCTCGGAGGCGCCGACATCACGTTCGAATGCGTCGGCCGCGCTGACAGCCTCAACGACGCGGTGCGATTCACGCGCGAGGGCGGAACGGTGGTCGCGGTGGGCATGCCTGGCGAGGAGAAGGTCGACTGGGCGCCGATCTGGCAGCGCGAGCTCACGGTGACGGGCGCGTACGCGTACGGCTCGGAGCCGAAGAAGAAAGGCCGCAAGACCTTCGACCTCGCGCTCGAAGCGGCGTCGGAGATGAAGCTCGAGGAGCTCACCGGCCCGCTCTTCGGGCTCGGCGAATACCGCGACGCGATCGCCTACGCGATGAGCTCCGGACGTTTGGGCGCCGTGAAGGTCGCGTTTGATCTGCGACGATTGAGGGCCTGATGCCTCGTCCCGGCGCAGTCATAGAAGTCGATCGCAACACGCCGCCGGTGCTCTTCCACTACGGCGAAGGCATCCGGCTGGAAAAGATGCCGCTCGGCGCGCGCATCGTCTACCCGCCAGACCCGCTCGAGCCCATCGCGCACCCCGAGCGGGCGATCAAGCGTGCGCTGGCCAAGCCCCTGGAGGACGACCCGCTGAAGTCGCTCCTGCGCCGCGGCATGAAGCTGACGATCGCCTTCGACGACCTCTCCCTGCCGCTCCCGCCGATGGCCGCGCCCGACGTGCGCCAGCTGGTGATGGAGGAGGTCATCGACATGGCCGCCGAGGCGGGCATCGACGACCTGCACATCATCGCGGCGCTCGGACTGCACCGGCGGATGACCGACGACGAGCTGCGGCACATCGTCGGTGATCGCATCTTCGCCACGTTCCATCCCGATCGCCTCTACCAGCACGACGGTGAGGACGAGGAAAACAACGTCTACATCGGCAAGACGTCGGCGGGCGAGGAGGTCACGCTGAACCGGCGCGCGGCGGAGTCGGACCTCGTCATCTACGTCAACCTGACGCTGGTGCCGATGGACGGCGGCCACAAGTCGATGTCCACCGGCCTGGCCACTTATCGCGGCATCCGCGCCCACCACAACGTGAAGACGCTGCTCGGATCGCGCTCGTACATGAACCCACCCGATTCGGCGCTCCACCACTCGTGCATCCGGCAGGGCCACCTCATCGAGGACACGGTGCGCGTGTTCCACATCGAGACGACCGTAAACAATCACGCCTTCCCGGCGATCGCCAACTTCATGCAGAAGCGCGAGACCGACTGGACGCCAAACGACCAGGCGATGTTCCTGGCGACCAAGCAGATGACGGACATCGCCCCGCCCGCGTTCAAGCGCAGCGTCTTCCACGCGATGCGCGCGCCGTACGGTCTGACCGCGGTCAACGCGGGACAGGTCGACGCGGTGCACGACAAGACGCTGGACGCGGTCAACAAGCAGATCGCCGTCCGGGTCGAGGGGCAGACCGACATCGTGACCATCGGCGTCCCGTACCTGGGCCCCTACAACGTCAACTCGCCGATGAACCCGGTGCTGGTGGTGTGCATGGGCGCTGGCTACCTGTTCAACTTCTATCGCAAGCAGCCGGTGCTGCGGAAAGGCGGTGTGCTGATCCTCATGCACCCGTGCCGGTACGAGTTCGACGCGGTGCAGCATCCCAGCTACATCGACTTCTACGACGAGGTGCTCGCCGACACCAGAGACCCGGCCGAGATCGAGAAGAAATACGAGCTGCGCTTCGCCGAGGATCCGTGGTTTCGCCAGTTGTATCGCAAGTCGCACGCCTACCACGGCGCGCATCCCTTCTACGCCTGGTACTGGGCGGCACACGCGATGGAGCACGCGGGCGACATCATCGTCGTCGGCGGCGAGCGCGACGTCGTCCACCGACTCGGCTTCAAATGCGCGACCACCCTCGAGGACGCATTCGAGATGGCCGAGCAGACCGTCGGCCGCTACCCGAGCGTCACCCACCTTCGGACGCCGCCGATCATGCTTTGCGAAGTCGAATGAATCGATTTGTCGTCGGGATGGCCGGGCTCCTTCTCCTGGCCTGCGGAGGGCCCGGGGGGTCGGGGCCGGGCACGTCGGGGCCTCCGTCGGCGCAGAGCGTCGCCGGCGGCGAGTCTGACTTCGCCGGCCTGACCAGGTGCACCGACTCGGGATCCTGGGAGGACTACCTGAAGGCCGAGCAGCAGAGCGACCCGAGCTCCTACGAAGAGGACAAGGCCCAGTGGGACAAGATCAAGGCCGCCGGCGCGGAGGAGGGCTACGTGGCCGACTATGCCCAGAACCAGTCGGATTGCGGCGGCCTCACCTCCGACGTCGAACCGACGGGCAAGGTCGTCTACGTGTTCGTCATCCGCTTCAAGGACGAGAGCTCTGCGAAGGCGAACTTCAAAGACAACGCCAAAGACTTCCACCTCAGCGACTCCGATGTGGCCGACGCCAGGGCGGCGGGCGCGACCGTCGCGCAGGGCTCGGCAACCGGCCTGGGTGACAACTCGATCGAGGCGTACGGTTCCGTGCTCAGTACATCGTTCTTCTTCGGCTTCTGGCAGAACAAGACGTTCGAGGCGGGGGTGATCACCTTCAACGAGCCCTCATCCGACAGCCTGACCAGGACCAAGAACGTCAACGGACGGATCCGCTGAGTGGCCTGGTACTCCGAAGCCCCGCTGACGCGCCTGGCGTCGATCGCCGGCTCAGCCGCCGGCGACGTGCTGCGAGTGCGGAGGGCATGGCACTGGGACACGCCCCGGCCCCATACGTGGCCTGATCAAGGCGCGGTCGTTCCTCCACCGCCCGGCGACCTCGGCTGGGCGCGCGTGGAGCCGGTCCGCTCGATCCGCTGGCTGATTCAGCGGGCGCTGCTGCTGCCGTTCACGGAGGCGATGGTCCACCCGAAGGTCGAGGGCAGGGAGTGGGTTAGAGAGCTCGAGCGACCCGTGATCTTCGCCGCCAACCACTCGAGCCACGCCGACACATCGCTGATCCTCCACGCCCTCACCGACTCCGCCCGCGACCACACGGTCGTCGCCGCCGCCGCCGACTACTGGTTCAAGCGTCCGCTGCTCGGCAACATCGTCAGCCTCTTTCTCAACACGTTTCCCTTCTCGCGGACCGGAGGCGCGCAGGGCCAGCTGCACAGCTCGAGCCAGTTGCTTAGGTCCGGATGGAACCTGGTCCTGTTCCCAGAGGGCAGCCGGTCTCCCGACGGACGCGTCCAGGAGTTCAAGCCGGGCGTCGGGTTCCTGGCCAAAGAGACCGGCACGCCCGTGGTCCCGATGCACATCCAGGGCGCCTTCCAGGTGATGCCGCGCCATCAGAACCTTCCGCTGCCGGGTCCGATCCGCGTCCGCATCGGCAAGCCGATGACGCCGGGCCCCAAGGAGGGGACGCGCGAGTTTACGGCGCGCGTGGAGAAGGCAGTCCGCACGCTGGCCGCCAAAGAGAAGCAGCCCGACATCCAGGGGACGTGGATCGAGAGCTGGCGCGCCTCCAAGCCTCGCGACCTGCGCTACGGGGATGCCCGCTGACCTGACGCGCGGCCGGCGCGCCTACGACCAGCGCGACTGGTCGACCGCCTACGAGCACCTGCAGGGAGCGGAGGAGCCCGAGGACACCCAGCGGTTGGCGGTGGCGGCGGAGCTTACCGGCCACGAGCAGGAGGCGATCGACAACCTGCAGCGGACACACCATGCCTATCTCAGGCGAGGCGATGTCGCGCTCGCGGTCCGGTGGGGGGCCAACCTGGTCATGGCACTCAGCAGACAGGGCGAGATGGCGCAGGCGGCCGGCTGGCTGGCGCGCTGCCGGCGCATGCTCGATGAAGCGCACCAGGATTCCGTGGAGGCCGGCTACCTGATGGTCCCGACCGCGCTGCAGGCGGTCATGCAGGGCGACTTCCGACGTGCGAGCGAGATGTTCGCGGACGTGATCGACCTCGCAGATCGGTTCGAGGATCCTGAGCTCGGCGCCTTGGGGCGCCTGGGTCGCGGCCAGGCACTGATGAGCACGGGCCAGGTCGCTACCGGCCTCGAGTGCTTCGACGAGTGCATGGTGGCGGTCACCTCAGGCGAGCTCACACCGGTCATCGCCGGCCTCGTCTACTGCGTGGTCATCGACAGTTGCCACTCGGTCTTCGACCTGCGGCGCGCGCACGAGTGGACAGACGCGCTGGATCAGTGGTGCCAGTCGCAGCACGGCCTCGTCCAGTACGGGGGCAGCTGCCTTGTGTTTCGCGCCCAGATCAAGCAGCTGCACGGGAAGTGGTCGGAGGCCCTGGCCGAGGCCGGCGTGGCCTGTCAGCGCCTTTCCGAGCCCAAGGTCCAACCCGCCGCCGGCGACGCTTTCTACCAGCTGGGAGAGCTGCACCGGCTGCGCGGTGATTTTGCGAAGGCGGAGGAGGCGTTCAAGCGCGCCAGCCAGGTCGGGAGGGCGCCGCAGCCAGGCTTGGCCCTCATGCGGCTCGCCCAGGGACAGGTCGAGTCTGCCGCCGCCGCCCTGCGACGTGAGCGCGACGAGTCGCGTGCGCCGGCCGGCCGCTGTGCGGTGCTGGCGGCCTTCGTGGAGACGATGATCGCAGCCGGCGACCTGGAGGCCGCTCGCGACGGCGCATCCGAGCTCGCCTCGATCGCACAGGCGCTGGGTGCCCCCTACGTGCGAGCCCTGGCCGCATACGCGACGGGATCTGTCCTCCTCGCGGACGGTGAGCATCGCCCCGCGCTCCAGCAGCTGCGGTCCGCGTGGAATCTGTGGCGCGACCTGGACGCTCCCTACGAAGGCGCCAGGACACGACTGTTGATCGGGGTCGCCTGCCGGGCCCTTGGTGACCAGGAGTCCGCGGCGATGGAGCTCGACGCCGCGCGCAAGACGTTCGAGCAGTTGGGAGCCGTGATCCCCGCCGGCCGGCCCAGGCGGTCTGCGGCCGGCCTGTCAGCCCGGGAGACGGAGATCGTGAGGCTGCTGGCCGCCGGCAAGTCCAACAAGGCGATCGCGGCGCAGCTCTTCATCAGCGAGAAGACCGTCGCCCGGCACGTGAGCAACATCTTCGGCAAGCTCGGGGTGTCGACGAGAGCGGCAGCCACCGCATACGCCTACGAGCACGGCCTGGTGCCTGCCGTCCGTACATAGAAATACCCACGCGCCGGCGCGGGAATTTGGACATTTCGGTCGATGTTCACGTACGGCCGTCGCTCATAGCTTTGTCTTCACACATCACATCGAGGAGGCGGGTCATGGAGCGGTTCGAGACGGTCATCATCGGTGGTGGGCAGGCAGGTCTCGCGACGGGCCATGTTCTGTCCACGCGGGGCAGGTCGTTCGTCATCCTCGACGCGCACCAGCGCGTAGGCGATGCCTGGAGGACGCGGTGGGATTCGCTCCGCGTCTTCACGCCGAGTATGGTCAGCGCGCTGCCGGGCATGCCATTTCCCGGGCCGCGCTTTTCCTTCCCGACGAAAGACGAAGTCGCGGACTACTTGGAGGCTTACGCGAAGCGCTTCATGATGCCTGTGCGGACCGGCGTGAGGGTCGATCGGCTCTACCGCGACGGAGGACGGTTCGTCATCAGCTCGAATGCCGGCACGTTCGAGGCGGACAACGTGGTGGTCGCGACGGGCGCCCATCACACGCCGAAGATCCCGGCCTTCGCCGGCGAGCTCCACCCGAACATCGTGCAGCTGCACTCCAGCGAGTACCGGAGGCCGTCGCAGCTTCGGGAAGGGCCGGCGGTCGTGGTCGGGCTCGGCAATTCGGGCGCTGAGATCGCCTACGACCTTCGTGGTGGCGAGCGGCATGTCTTTGTTGCCGGTTCGCCAGTCGCCCAGCTGCCGGTGCGGCACGGTTCGGCGGCATTCTTCATGGTCGCGCCCCTGATCGCCACGATCAGCAAGTACGTGATGACGGTCGACAACCCGATCGGGCGCAAGGCGCTCCCGAAGTTCCACGCCGCGCCGCTGGTCCGGATCAGGCTGAAAGAGCTCGCGGCCGCCGGCATCGAACGGGTGGCGAGGGTGAGCGGAGCGCGCGACGGGATGCCACTGCTGGCCGACGGACGCACGCTCGACGTCGCCAACGTCATCTGGTGCACGGGCTTCCGCACGGACTTGAGCTGGATCGACCTGCCGGCGGCCTTCCGCCCCGATGGAGGTCTAGACCAGTACCGCGGGGTAGCGTGCGCGGTGCCAGGTCTCTATTTCATGGGCATGTGGCAGCAGTACGCCCAGGCATCGGACTTGCTGCCAGGCGTCGGGCGCGACGCGGCTTACGTGGCGCGAAGCCTAGGCGCTCGGGTCGACTCGGAACACCGGGTGGTCGGGCGAGATGCGGCGGAGGTCGGCGTCAGATGACTTGTCGCTGACCCCGCCGAAGAACATCCCAACCTCGAACTTCCACCGCTTGAGGTAGTCGCGAAGGATCGGGACCTTCTGGTCGTCGGGGATCTCGGTCGCGCGAAAAGCCTGGACTCGGGTGCCGAGGAGCAGCTCGCCGGCGCCGGAGATGCGGATGTTGCGCACCCACTGCGTATGTCCGCGAGGGGCGACGAGATACTGCGTGCCCTCGTAGGTGAGCAGATTGACCGGTGAGCTGCGCCACTCGCCCGACTTGCGACCGCGCACACGCAGCACGCGCGACCCCCACACGCTGACTCCGAGGCGCGTGCAAAAAGCCACGAATCGGTTGAAGACGTGCTTGGTGAACCAGCCGGGCTTCTGGTAGTGCGCCATCGCCGATTTACGATACCCGCGTTGACGTACTCCATCGCCGCGCGACCTGCGCTACGGAGATGCCCGCTGACCTGACCCGCGGCCGTCGCGCGTACCACCGGCACGACTGGTCGACGGCGTATGACGCGCTGAAGCACGCGGAGAAACCGGAAGACCTGGACATGCTGGCGGTGGCGGCGCTGCTCGTCGGCCGCGAGGAGGACGCCGGCAACGCTCTTCAACGGGCACACAACGCTTATCTCAAGCGCGGCGAGGTCGTGCGCGCCGCCCGCAGCGCCGGCTACCTGGTCATGAACCTGATGCTCCGTGGCGAGCACGCGCAGGCGGCAGGCTGGCTGGCGCGATGCCGGCGCCTCATCGGGCAGCGCGACTGCGTCGAGGTCGGATACCTCACATACCCAGCCGCATTGCAGACGCTCATGCGGGGCGATGTCGAGCGTTCGAGCGAGATGTTCGAGCATGTGCTCGAGATTGCTGATCGCTTCGGTGACGCCGACCTGCAGGCCATGGGACGCCTGGGGCGGGGCTCGTCGCTGATCGGCATGGGCGAGGTCGAAGCAGGTGTCGCGTACTTCGATGAAAACATGGTGGCGATAACCTCAGGTGAGGTCTCACCAGTAGTCGCCGGCATTGTCTACTGCGCGATCATCGACAGCTGCCGCGAGATCTACGACCTCAAGCGGGCGCGCGAGTGGACATCCGCGCTCGATCGGTGGTGCGAATCCCAACCCGGCATGGTGGCGTTTCGAGGCAACTGCCTCGTCTATCGCTCGGAGATCCTTCAGCTGCAAGGCGATTGGTCTCAGGCGATGGCCGAAGCCGACAAGGCCCTGATCCGCCTCTCGACTCCTCACCGGCAGCCCGCCGCAGGTGAGGCCCTCTACCAGCTGGCCGAGATGCACCGCCTCCGTGGGGACCTCGCCCGAGCTGAGGCTGCCTACCGCCAGGCGAACGACGCCGGCCGTTCGCCGCAGCCCGGCCTGGCTCTCGTCCGGCTTGCGACGGGCCAGACCGAGGCAGCGGCCACCGCTCTGCGGCGAGCACTGGACGAGGCCCCAGACCCGGCATCCAGGTGGAGGTTGCTGCCCGCGTTTGTCGAGGTGATGATCGCCGTGGGTGATCTCGCGGCTGGTCGCGACGCGGTCACCGAGCTCAACGCTGTGGCCGAAAAATTCGCCACGCCTTACCTGCGCGCCCGAGCCGCTTATGCCGATGCGTCCGCGCTGCTTGCAGAAGGCAACGCTCCTGATGCCCTCCGAGCCATGCGTGCCGCGATCGCCTTGTGGAGAGAGCTGGACGCCCCCTACGAAGTCGCGAAGACGCGAGTGCTGATCGCGGAGGCGTGCGAGGCGCTCGGCAACCGCGACGCAGCCGCGATGGAACGGGTCGCGGCGCGCAAGGCGCTCGCACGACTGGGCGCGGCGGGCGCTCCTTCCATGGCTGGCGGACTGTCTGCGCGCGAGCTCGAGGTGATCCGCCTGCTCGCGGCGGGCAAGTCGAACCGCGCTATCGCCGCCTCGCTGTTCATCAGCGAGGGGACGGTCGCCCGCCACGTGAGCAACATCTTCACCAAGCTTGGAGTTTCGACCCGAGCCGCCGCGACGGCCTACGCATACGAGCACGGGCTGCAGCCGGGACGTACATAGAAGTACACATTCGGCCGTCGCCTGCAATTGTGCATTTCGGTCGATGCCGGCCCACGTCCGGCACTCATACGTTCATCGCCAGATCCAGTCTAGGAGAGGGCCATGAACACGAGATTCGACACGGTCGTCGTTGGAGGCGGACAGTCGGGCCTGGCGACGGGCTATTTCCTGGCCAGGCAGAGACAGTCATTTCTTATCCTCGACAGACATCCCAAGATCGGCGACGCGTGGCGGACGCGCTGGGACTCGCTGCGCATCTTCACGCCGGCCAAGTACGCGGGCCTGCCGGGAATGCGTTTCCCAGCGCCCCGACTCTCGTTTCCGACCAAGGACGAGGTCGGCGACTACCTGGCAGCGTATGCGCAGCGGTTCGACCTTCCGGTGCGGACGGTCGTCTCGGTCGAGCACATGAGTCGTGTGGCCGACCGCTTCGTCCTGTCCACGAGCGCCGGCACATTCGAAGCCGACAACGTGGTCGTCGCCACCGGCGCTGCCCAGGCGCCGAAAGTGCCCGCCTTTGCCTCGGAGCTGTCACGGAACATCGTCCAGATGCACTCGGGGGCGTACAAGAATCCCTCCCAGCTGCGTGATGGCCCGGTGCTCGTCGTCGGCCTCGGCAACTCGGGCGCGGAGATCTCCTACGACCTGCATCGTACACATCGCGTGTTCCTGTCGGGGACGCCAGCGGGCGAGATCCCATCACCCGACAGTGCCATAGCGGCTGCGTTCGCGCTGCCGATCCTCATGTTCCTGGCCAGGCATGTCCTGACGCTCGATACGCCGATCGGTCGCAGGGTGCTGCCGCAGCTGCATGGCCAGGCAGCGCCACTGGCCCGCACCCATGTCAAGGACCTGGAGGCAGCCGGCATCGAGCGCGTCGCGCGGGTGACCGGCGTCAGTAACGGCATGGCCCTGCTCGCGAACGGTCGCACTCTCGAGGTGGCGAACGTCATCTGGTGCACGGGCTTCCGCACAGATTTCTCGTGGGTTGACATTCCGGAGGCGTTCGGGCCGTCCGGCGAGCCCGTTCAGGAACGGGGCGTTTTCACTGCGGCGCCGGGCCTTTACTGCGTCGGCCAGGAGTTCCAGTACTCGTTTGCCTCCGACATCCTCCCCGGTATCGGCCGCGACGCGGCCTACGTCGTCCGCCAGATCGCGAGGCGGGCGGG
>WNGB01017962.1_pt1 | contig 24408 bp, 26 predicted proteins | sample 5400681 | NCBI WGS metagenome assembly WNGB01 (sample SAMN13153367, study PRJNA577476) | soil metagenome | isolation source: 115 cm soil or saprolite under grassland replicate 2 | place: USA:California | collected 2016-06-15
TCGAGCGTCTCCAGGAGCTTCGCCTCGATCCCGAAGCGCCCCGCCCGACCGTCGTCGGCACCGTCTTCCGATCGCCGAACGCACTCCCGGTCTGCTTCGCCGCCTGATCGGATTGGGCTCCGCGGTGGGTCCGGTCGCAGCGACCGCTCGAACTGAAGCGGACGGTACGCTGATCATGGCAGGGAGGCCGCAATGGCCAAGGCGATCGCACGGACGGACCCAGCGCGGTCCAAGACGAGCCCCGAGCGCGGTTCGGCGGCGCAGGAAAGGGCCGGCGCGAAGTCAGGGCTGGATCGCGCTGCGTTCGAGCGGGCAGCGAGTGCAGCCGCGTCGGGCGGCAACACGGGGACCATCGACCGCGCCGACCGCATCGCTGCCGGTCGGACGTTGCGCAAGGACGTGCCCCGCAGCAGCCACGGGGACTGGGAGGCGGCTGCGGATCGGCCGGATCCGGTGGCCGTGCTCGAGGCACAGGCCGAGAGCCGGGTGACCGAGCTCGTGCCGATCCGTCACGGACGGATGGCGGAGTCGCCGTTCGGCTTCTTCCGCGGCGCCGCGGCAGGCATGGCCGCCGACCTCGCCTCCACCCCCAGCACCGGGATCATGGTGCAGCTGTGCGGCGACGGGCATCTGGTGAACTTCGGTGGCTTCGCCACGCCGGAGCGTCGGTTGATCTTCGACGTCAACGACTTCGACGAGACCCTGCCGGGACCGTGGGAGTGGGATCTGAAGCGCCTGGGCGCGAGCTTCGCGGTCGCGGCTCGGTCGAAGGACCTGCCCGACGAGATCGGCGAAGCCGCCGTCCTCCGGATGACGTTGGCCTATGCGGGCCTGCTGTCCGGCTTCGCGACGACTCCTACGCTCGACGCCTGGCATTGGAGCATCGATACCGAGTTGCTCGTGGCGATGGCGGAAGCGGTCGGCGACGCCGAGACCCAGCGTCGCTTCGACCAGGCCATCGCGCGGGCGCACGCGCACAGCAATCTGCAGGCCGTGCACAAGCTCACCGCGGTCGTCGACGGTCGCCGCCGGATCGTCGACCAGCTTCCGTTGGTGGGTCATGTCGGAGACGATGACGTCGACCGGATGCAGTCGCTGCTCGACGGGTACCGGGCGAGCCTCCCCGACGATGTCCGCCATCTCCTCGACCGGTTCACACTGGCGGATGCCGCCCGCAAGGTGGTGGGCGTCGGCAGCGTCGGCACCCGTTGCTGGATCGCTCTCTTGGAAGGGGGCGGGGCCGACGACCCGCTCATCCTCCAGATCAAGGAAGCAGAGGCGTCGGTGCTCGAGCCGCACCTCGGGCGCTCCGCCTACGACAACCACGCCCGCCGCGTCGTCGAGGGTCAGCGGCTCGTGCAAGCCGCCAGCGACCTGTTCCTGGGCTGGACCCACGACGAGACCTCGAGTGTCGATTATTACTGGCGCAACCTGCGCGACATGAAGGTGTCCGCCGACGTCAATTCTCTGCCGACGAGCACGTTCCTCAACTACGCAGAGCTGTGCGGCGGGACCCTGGCGCGCGCGCACGCACGTTCTGGCGACGCCGCGGCCATCTCCGGGTACCTCGGCAAGGGAGACGTCTTCGGCAACGCCCTGGGCCGCTTCGCCACTTCGTACGCCGATCAGAACGCGCTCGACCACGCGGCACTCGTTCAGGCGATCAAGGACGGCCGGGTAAGGGCCGAATCGAACGTGTGAACAGCGCGCACGACCCGCCAGTACTCATCGGCAGGGCCGCAGGATCGCCGGGTTCTTTTCGCCTGTCACCAGGAGGTCGACCGCCTGGCTCATCTCGTCGGGGTGCACACGCGCGCCTACGCCGAACGGCTGGTCGAGCATTGCCAGGACGCTCACGACCACCGTCATCAGCACGGCGGCGCTTCCGAGTGCGACGACTCGACCCGCTGGGCGGCTCGCGTAGTGGACGACCAGCAGAAGGAACACGAGAAAGGCGCCAACGTAGATCACGACCCACAACGCGGTGGGGATCTCCGGTTCGGTGAAGAACAGCAGTTGCTGCCGGGATTGGCCCGCGTCGGTGATGAGCGTGCCGGCGCGCCCATAAGCGGATCCCTGCTTCGGATCGTCGGTCGGAAGGTTGCGAACGTCTGCGCGAACTCGGTCGCCGAACTCGAGCGTGCGCCGTGCCTCCGTTTGGTTCCCTCGCTCCATCGACGGCCACTCGTCGTGGACGATCGAACGCATGTAGCAGACCAAGTTGTGCCGAACGGGATCCCTCGTCTCGTGCGGGTAGACACCCACGGTGTCATAGAGCCCGACGAGCGAACTCGCCTCCCGTTGAGCCTCGTGCCGGACGTCGGAGAAGTGGCCCACCGCGAAGACCACCAACAGACCCAACAACAGACCGTAGGCCGCCCCGACGAATTGCAACGCAGACTGGTACTCGGGCGCCTCGTCGCGCTTTCTCCTCCGGCGCACCACCACAGCCAGCGCGCCGGCAGCGGCGATCGCGCCCCAGAGGATCAGCACGTGGACGATCACGGCTGGAGGGCATGGACACACATGGGGGACCGATGCTCTCCAGCGGCCCCGGCGTCGTCAAGCCCAGGCTACGGGCGTGCGGTCACTGCCCGTGCGTGAAACCAACCAAGCGGTCGATGTCCTGGAGGTGGTGCTCGCCTTCGTGGAGCGTGTGCCGGCCGATCCACTCGACGGTACGGACGCGACGTTCGGGGTAGTTGTAGATCCCGGTCCGGTTCCAGCCGTCGTCGTCGAGGGACGCCAGCGTCGCGGCGAGAGACTCGGCGGCGTCGCGAATCTCCCCGGCGACCTGCGCTGGTTGCTGCTCGTTGTACCGCTCCTCGATGACGCGCTCGTCTCGCCGCATCGGGGCGAACGCGGGCTGATGCTCGGCAAGCGCGAGCAAGACACGCTCGCGCTGGACCCGGTACACGTCGCGGATGTGGCAGGCGTATTCGAGCGCCGACCACACCTCCGGGAGCGGGTGCGCCCGGAGCGGCCCGGCATCGTGCTCATTCAGCACGGTGTCGTATCGCGTGGCGAAAGCCAGAAGGGTGCGGACAACGTCGTCGCGAGCGACGTCCTCGTACACGAAGCCGCACTCGGCGCAACGCTCCACATTCTGAAGTTATCGGGTCGCTGCTGCCATACTCGCCGCCGTGACCCCGTTCGTCACGGCCGGCGCGGGCTTCCTCCTCGCGGTCCTGTGGTTCGACCTGATGTTCGACGTACAGGTGCTCGGCGACCGCGGAGGCGAGCTTCCCGACGACGTGCTGGTATCGATCGCGGCGTACTACCGGCGGGTGACCACTGCGGCCCGGCCGATGAATCGCCTCATCGCGGCGGTGATGCTCGGAACGATCGCTGCGATCATCGTCCAGCTCGGACAGGGCGACGCCCCGCGGTGGGCCGCTGCGCTGTCGCTCGTCCTCGCGGCATCAGCGATCGTCACCGCCGCGGTCCATACCGTACCGAGCGCGATGCGGCTCGGAACCCGGTCCGACACGGACAAAGGACAGACGCGGCTTGCTCGATCGATCTTTCGCGACCACCTGCTCTGTATTACAGCGGTTGCCGTGGTCCTCTTCCTCCAGCTGGCATTCGCACGGTGATGGACCTCGGAGCGTGATTGCCACAGACTGTTTGGAGCGGCAGCTTCCGAACCTGGGCCGGGAGGACTGATGACCGACAAGTCACCACATCGAGCGAACGACAAGAAGCGAGGCAAGACGCTGCAGGAGAAACGCGCGGCCAAGAAGCAGAAGCGAGCCGAACGCCGCGCCGCCGACCAGGCCCGGGATCGCGCCGACGGCTTCTAGATCGCGGGTGGCGCCGATCGCCGCACCGGATCCGACGGGCTCATCAGACCGACCTCGTTGCCGTCGGGGTCCTCGACGATCGCGTAGCGGGCACCCCAGAACGTGTCGTACGGCGGCTGCCGGCCCGCGTATCCCGTCCCGGTCAGCTGGGCGTAGCGCACGTCGACGTCGTCGCGGGACGGCAGTTTGAAGCCGAGCACACCCCTGCTTCCACCGGCTCCCGGTGCGCGCCAGCCGGCGTTGTAACGCTTGGCCAGTTCGACGCTGTCGAACTCCAGATCGACGCCGTTGGGCATCGTCACCGTCACATGGTGCGCGCCGCTTTCTGACCGCCAGACCGCGTCGTCCGGGATATCGAGTCCGAGCCGCCGGTAGAACGCCAGCGTCGCCTCCATGTCGGAGACGACGAGATTGACCTGGTCGAGGATCGGCTTCTCTTCGGTCACGTGAACCTCTGGACGTCTACGCGCCCGCGGCGGCGCGGCACTGCACCTCGAGCAGGAGCCCGGGAATCATCAGCGCCGAGACGCCGATCGTGGCGCTCGTGTAGGTCGGCTCCGGGAGCACCTTCTTCCTCGTGTCGACATAGCCCTGGCCGTTCTTCGGCATGTCGACGACGAAGCTCGTCATCTGCAGGAGATCAGAGAGGCTCGAGCCACCGGCACGAAGGACGCGATCGATGTTCTCGAACGTGTACCTCGTCTGCGACTCGATGTCCTCGGCGAGCACGTGCCCGTCCGCGTCGAGAGCCGAGATCCCCGAGAGCCAGAGCACGTCGCCGTGACGGACGCAGTTCGTGAATCCGAACGGCTCGTACTGGAGGACGCCGTCGACCTGGACGACACGCTTGCTCATGCTCACCTCCTGGCGCCGCGAATGGGAGTCGATGGTGAAGGGTAGGCGTCGGGAGATGGCTTCGTCCGTTGGTGCCCCGCTTGCAGCAACCGATACGAGGTCGCGTTCGTCGAGCTCGGTCTCGTCAAGGTCGCCGCGCGCGCCAACCCAGAGCACCAAGCCGCGATCCGGGTGATGGAGAAGCTCGGCATGCGAAGCGCCGGCCTGGTCCCCTCCAACCAGGTCATCTACGAGCTGCAGCAGCGTCCCGACTGGCACGTGGACGCCTGAGCCGCGTCACTCGTCCCGCACGGAATGCGACAGCTCGCGGGAGATGATCCCCCATCGGACGCCGTCGAACGCGGCTTGGGCGGCGCGGGCATCGAGCTTGTCGTACGCCGACGACAGGTCCTCGCGCACCGCTCGGTCACTCACGAGGAGTCGGGAGGCGACCTCATGGGTGGAGTAGCCGTCGGCGACGAGGTGGAGCGCCTGTTCCTCCCGTTTGGTGATCAGCGCGCGCCGAACGTCGCGCCGGGCGGTGAGCTCCCGGAGCATCGAGCTGGCCAGGCTCGGCGAGAGCATGACCTCGCCGCTTCCGACCTTCTCGACCGCTTCGACGACTTCCTGCATCGAGAACGTCTTGGTGAGATACGCCGACGCGCCGCCTCGTACGGCGCGCACCACCAGCGACGGATCGTCGTGCATGGTCAGGACGACCACTCGCACCATCGGCCACCGCTCGCACACGCGCCGGGTGGCTTCGAGCCCGTCCATGCCGGGCAGCGTGACGTCCATCACGACCACGTCGGGCATCAGTTCTTCGACGAGCTGGAGCGCCTCGTTGCCGTTGCCGCTCTCGCCCACGACCTCGTGTCCGGCGAGCTCCAACGCGACACGGATCGCGTCGCGCAACATCACGTGGTCGTCGACGAGCAACACACGCGATTGATCGCTCATGGCCGCCTTCGGTCACCGGCGCACCTGCGTTGGACGGCAGCCTATGCAACGCAACGTCGCCGTCCACCGCGGGAAACCGCTCAGATCGGGCGTGAACGGGACAACCACGACGGCGATGCGTACCTCGACCATCATTATGTTGGTTCAGGTACGCATCGATCGTTCGATCTGGCGCCAGATGAGGCCGGGCGCGAAACGGCGGGTGCGCCACGCGGTCTTGGTGCCCTTCCCGGGCAGCACGAACAGCTCGCCGGCGTCGAGACCACGTTCGATCGCGTCGAGCACGATCGAAGGATCGATGCCCTGCTGGCCGCCGAGCGCGGTGGCGTCGCGGGCGCGAATGCAGTCGACCATCGGCGTTGCGACCACGGGCGGGCAGACGCACGCGAAGCGCACGCCACTCCCCTGGTTCTCGTGCGCGAGTACTTCCATGAACGCGACGACCGCGTGCTTCGACGCCGCGTAAGCGCCGAGGTGCGGGCTCGGGAGCCAGCCGGCGAGCGACGCGAACGCGACGACCTCGCCGAACCGCCGGTCGAGCATGCCGGGCAGCACCGCCTTCACTACGCACGCGGTCCCGACGTAGTTGACCGTGATCGTGCGCGAGATCTCGTCGACCGGCTGCTCGGCGAGCGGTGCGGGCAAACAGATACCGGCCGCGTGGACGAGCCGATCAATCGGCCCGAACGCCGCCTCCACCTCCTTCACCGTCCGCTCCACCGCGTCTGCATCGGAGACGTCGCATACCCATGAGCGCATCGTCGGGGCGCGGGCCACGGTCGCGGCGAGGCCGTCCTCGTCCACGTCGACGGCGGCGACCGATGCGCCGGCCGCCGCGAAGCGGCGCGCTGCGAGCCGGCCCATGCCGCTTCCTCCGCCTGTGACGAGCGCGACCGCCGGCGACGACACGATCAGATCTCGTCCGGAGCCTGGAAGCGCATGCGGACGTGATCCATCGTGCTGCTGAACGCCGCCCGCTTCGGCAAACCGAGGGTGCGGAGCTCTTTGGCGATCGGATGGTCGCCGACGACGAGCGCGGCGCCGCCGGGGCGACCGCGCACCCCCACCGGCTCCATCGACCACGCCGTGCGGCGCAGGACGCCGTCGGCGATCGAGTACGCATCGACACTCGAGCCCCGAGCGGGCATGCGGACGCCGGCCCTGACAGCCAGCGACAGCACGAAGTCGCCGTCGTGCCGAAGGGTGCAGCGCGCAACCGGGCCGGTGACGTCGATGTCGATGTCGGCGAGGAACTTCGGGAAGCCCCAGATGCCGCGCCCGGCTTCGAGCGTGAACTCCTGGTTCACCGGCAGCTGGTGGATGAACGCCCCCAGGAAGCCGCGCGCGACCTCGGCCGACTTCGTAAACGCCGACGCCGGTTCCATCCCCTTGTGGCGCACGAGAAACGCCACCGCGAGCTCGTGGTACGGACCGAGGTCGCTGTCGAGGTAGCGCATGAACGCGATCGAGCACACGGCCCGACCCGGGAGCGGCTCGGCCACGTCGAGCCCCGAGGAGCCGATGAGGTCCTGTGCCGCGGGCGCGGGCACGAGGAACGACGCCATGTGCGCGCTGGCGTCGCGGACCTCGACCGGGATCGTGATCTCCTGGCCCTGGATCGTGTAGCGCGACGTCCGGCTCACGGCTCACCTCCCGACTCGATCCACAGCGCCGCCACTGCGTCGGGCGGAAGCGCCGGCAGCTCCAGCTGCCTCGCCTGGGCCAGACGCTCCATCGCCTCGAACCGGCGCCGAAACCGTACCGCCCAGCCCCGCACGGCCGACTCGGCATCGACGCCACCCGAGCGGGCGAGGACGATCGCCGCCGCGAGGAGGTCGCCGAGCTGGGTTTCGAGGTCCCGACCGTTGCCGTCCCGCAGCTCGGCGAGCACCGCGTCGAGGCGGCGGAGGGCGTCGTCGCGCCCGCCGGGGTCGAGGCCGACCGACGCCGCCTTGCGCATCAGCTTGTGCGCGTACAGGAGCGACGGCAGCCCAGGCGTGATGCCGGCCACGATCGAGTCGACACCCTTCTCGTCCTTCTTGATCTGCTCCCAGTTGCGCATCACCTTTCTTGATCTGCTCCCAGTTGCGCATCACCTCCGACGACGTGTCGGTCAGAGCTTCGCCGTCCGTGTCGCCGAACACGTGCGGGTGGCGACGCACGAGCTTGTCGTGGATGCCGCGGGCAACGTCTGCCATGTCGAAGGCGCCGGCCTCCTCGGCGAGCACGGCGTGGAAGATCACCTGGTACAGCAGGTCGCCGAGCTCGTCCTCGAGCGCGCGGTAGGCCTCGGCGGGAACCTCGCCCTCGGGCGCGGTAGGCGGGAGCGCCTCGACCGCCTCGACGACCTCGTACGACTCCTCGAGCAGGTACCGCGTGAGCGAGTGGTGCGTCTGGTCGGCGTCCCACGGGCAGCCGCCGGGTCGCCGCAGCCGCTCGGCCAACCCGAGCAGACGAGCGAGCTCGCGCGCGGCCGCGGCCACACCGCTCTCGACGAGTAGCGCGGTCAGGTGGTCGGGTTCGACCTCGCGGTCGAGTTCGGCCAGCGCGACGCTGCGCACCCGCTCGTCCTCGAGGCCGAGGCGCTGGAGCACGGTCACCGACGTGTCGGCGGACAACACCTCGAGGAGGACGAGCTTTACGTCCGACAGCAGCAGGCGCGTGTCGCACTGCGCGATCAGGAGCGACCCGTCTCCCACGACGGTGTCGGCGGTCAGCGTGCGCGCGTCGGCGACCCTCGCACCGGCCATCGGGTCGACTCCGAGCCGGGCCCACGCCAGCTCGGCGAACGAGAGCCCGGGGACGACCTCGAGGGCGATGTCGCCCCGGACGGCCGCGTCCCGCAGGAGCTCGACGGTGCGCTCGGCGACGGCCGGGTTGCCGGGCACCGCGTACGCGATCTCGCCCAGTGCCGCGGCCCGGTCGAGCAGCTCGGCCGCGATGCGCTCGTACACCTCGGCGACGTCGCCGGCCGCGTCGTAGTCGCCGTCGAAGCTGCGGAGCTCGATCCCGGCGGCGGCGAGCTCCTCGACGGCGGGATGGCGGGCGGTGCGAACGTACCGGTTCGGGACGTGCTCGAGCGCCCGGCGCGCGGCCGGGAGGAGGAGGTCCGCGCCCGCCGGCCCGAGCCCCACGACGACGACGCGGCCCGCCATGGTTACGGAGCCGTCGGCGCGGGAGCGGTGGGCGTGGGCGACGTGGGCGCGGGGGTCGTCGGCTGGCGCGGCGCGCCGCGCGGCGGCTCCACGGTCCCCAGACCGTCACGCACAACCCACCGGCCGTACCGCGGATCGACGTCCACCTTGGACCGCGCCACCAGCGCGTTCAGCCGGCGCTGGGCGTCGGGCGACTGCTGACCGAGGCGCTGTCGAAGGGCCGGTTCGAGCAGCTCGAAGGGGATCGTGTCGCGCACGAGGATGAGGTGCCATCCGAACTGGGTCTGCACCGGAGCGGACACCTGGTTCAGCGGGAGCGACGCCGCGGTCGACCCGAACGGCTCGACGAGCTGCTGCTCGTCGACGCAGCCCAGCTCGCCGCCGTCCGACGCCGAGCCCTGGTCCGTCGACTGCTGACGGGCCACCTGCTCGAAGCTCGCGCCGGCGCGGATCTGCGCGGCGAGCGCGTCCGCCTGGTCGCGGCTCGCCACGAGAATGTGCGACACGAAACGACCCGAGCGGCACTGCGCCTTCAGCTGGGCGATCGTCGTGTTGTACGCGGCGAGCAGGTCGTCGCTGGTCGCCGGGGTTCCGATCGTGCGGTACAGCGCCTGCTGGCGCGAGAACTCGGCGATGGTCTGGTCGCGGAACCACTTCGGGAACACGGCGAGCGCTTGTGTCCCGAAGAAGTTCCCAGCTTGGACCTGTCCCCCCGCGCGGTCCGCCGTCGTCACCCGGATGTGGCGGCGGCGCACCTCGCGGTCGATGACGTCTTGCGTGACGACATGCGTGAGCCAGATGGTGCTGCCGCTCGACTTGATCGTGCCCTCGGTGGCCACGATCTGGCGTTTCAGATCGGGGTTGTCGGCGATCGCGCGCAGCTCTCGGTCGACCGAGTCGCGAGAGATGTCGTCGCCATTCACGGTCAGCGCCGCCGGACGCACGCTGCTGCAGCCGGCGGCGGCGATCACGAAGACGGCGACGAGCGCGACGCATGCGCGCAGCAGCGTTTTCACGGTGCGGCGGATGATAGTCACCCCACCGAAACGGGAGGTTTCGGCGGGGACCCCGTGACCGATGCCTCGGTTTCTACGGGAATCAGCTCTTCGAACAGTTCCACGAGCGTCGTGCACACCGCCGATCCGGCACCCGACACCGGGATCGCGGCCTCGCCGTCGGCCTTGGCGACCGCGCCGGACACGAGCCGCCGCAGGCGGATCTTCTGCGACTCGCGCAGCTCGAGACCCGTGATGCGCGCGATGCCGCGCTGCACGGACACGCTGCGCGCGCCGATGCGGACGCACTCCGCTCGCAGGCGCGCCACGTCGAGGAGCGCTGCTGCCGGCACTGGCGGCGGCCCGTAGCGGTCGTTCCACTCCTCCCGGATGTCGTCGACGTCGGCCGGGATCGTGACGGCGGCGAGTCGCCGGTACGCCTCCATGCGCACGTCGTCACGCGACACGTAGTCGGTGGGCAGGTAGGCGTCGACGGGGACGTCGATCGTGACCTCCACGGGCTCGGGCACCGGCTCGCCCTTCAACTCCCCCACCGCCTCGGTGACGAGCTGGCAGTAGAGATCGAATCCGACGGCAGCGATGTGGCCCGACTGCTCGGCGCCGAGCAGGTTGCCGGCGCCGCGGATCTCGAGGTCGCGCATGGCGATCTTGAACCCAGAGCCGAGGTCGGTGAACTCGCCGATCGTCTTGAGCCGCTCGTAGGCCTCCTCGGTCAGCGACCGGTCGCGCGGGTGGAACAGATACGCGTAGGCGCGCTGACCGCGCCGGCCTACCCGCCCACGCAGCTGGTACAGCTGGGCCAGTCCGAGGAGATCGGAGCGGTCGACGACGAGCGTGTTGACGGTGGGAATGTCCAGACCGCTCTCGACGATCGTCGTGCACACGAGCACGTCGTACTCGCGCTCCCAGAAGTCGAGGACGACGCGCTCGAGCCGACCCTCGTCCATCTGCCCGTGGGCCACGCCGATGCGAGCTTCCGGGACGAGCTCGCGGAGCTGCTCGGTGACGTAGTCGATGTCCTGCACGCGGTTGTGGACGAAGAACACCTGACCCTCGCGGAGCAGCTCGCGGCGGATCGCCTCCGCGGCCGGCCGCTCGTCGTACTCGCCGACGTAAGTGAGGATGGGCTGGCGATCCTCGGGCGGCGTGTTGACCAACGACAGGTCGCGGATCCCCGTCAGCGACATCTCGAGCGTGCGCGGGATCGGCGTCGCCGTCAGCGTCAGGACGTCGACGTCCGAACGAAGCTGCTTGATGAGCTCCTTGTGCTGGACGCCGAAGCGCTGCTCCTCGTCGACAACAAGCAGACCGAGGTCCTTGAACCGGATGTCACCCGACAGGAGGCGGTGCGTCGCGATCACGACGTCGACCGACCCGTCGGCCATCCCTGCGACCACTCCGGCCTGCTCCTTGGCGGTGAGGAACCGGGAGAGCACCTCCACGCGCACCGGGTAGTTCGCGAACCGCTCGCGGAACGTCTGCCCGTGCTGGTTGGCGAGCAGCGTCGTCGGGACGAGCACCGCGACCTGCTTGCCGTCCTGCACCGCCTTGAACGCGGCGCGGATGGCGACCTCGGTCTTGCCGTAGCCGACGTCACCGCAGACGAGCCGGTCCATCGGGACCGGCTGCTCCATGTCGGTCTTCACCTCGTCGATGGCCTGGGCCTGGTCGGGCGTCTCCTCGTACGGGAACGCCTCCTCGATCTCGTGCTGCCACGGCGTGTCGGGCCCGAAGGCGTGGCCGGGCGTGGCGAGCCGACGCCGGTAGAGCACGACGAGCTCCTGCGCGATCTCGCGCACCGCAGCGCGGACCCGGGAGCGGGTCTTCTCCCAGTCGCTGCCGCCCATCCGGTTGAGGGTGGGTGTGTCGCCGCCGGTGTAGCGGCGCACGGCGCCGACCTGGTCGGTGGGCACGTAGAGCTTGTCGCCGCCGCGGTACTCGAGCAGCAGGTAGTCGCGCTCGACGCCGCCGATGGCGCGTGTCGTCATCTCCTTGTAGCGGCCGACACCGTGCTGGTAGTGCACGACGAAGTCGCCGGGCTCCAGCGCGTCGTAGAAGTCCGCTCCTCGGCGGGCGCCGCGCGGGCGGCGATGCACCCGGCGGCGGCCGGTGAGGTCGGCTTCGGCGATGACCGCGATCGACGCGGACGGCGCGACGACCCCGCGCTCGAGTGGCGCGACGACGATGCCGATCGCGCCCGCTGCGACACCGCGGATCGTGGGGACGCCCTCGCCCGCGAGCACGTCGTGGAGGCGGCCGGCCGATCCTTCGCCGTCAGCGGCCAGCACCACGCTCGCTCCGTCGTCGCGCAGAGCGCGCAGGCGGCGGGTGAGCCCCTCGGTGTCGCCGACGACGGGGTCGAAGCCGGTGGCGGCGAGGTTCGGTGTCGCCGGCGACTCGGGCGCCGCCAGCAGGGCGGTCGCGCCCGCCCTCGTGTGCGCGAGGAGCCGGTCGAACGGCAGCGAGAGCCGCGGGAAGTCGCGCCCGGCTGCACCCCACGTGGCGGCGAGGGTCGACCCGAGCGCCGCCTCGTCGTCCAGCAGCTCCTGAGCACGGTCGCGCGTGCGCTTCGGCTCGACGAGGAGCACGAGGGCGTCATCGGGAAGAAGATCGGGCAGGAGATGCTCACGGTCCGAGAGCCACGGCAGCCACGACTCCATGCCGTCGAACACCTGGCCGTCGGCGAGACGCTCCCACTGCTCGCGCCCCCACGGCTCGCGTCCCACGAGGCCGGCGGCCCGGTCGCGCACCTCCGGCGTCGGCAGCAGCTCGCGGGCCGGAAAGAGCCACGCCTCGTCCATCTCGCCCGTCGAGCGCTGGTCGGCGACGGAGAAGCGCGAGAGCCGGTCGACCTCGTCGCCCCAGAGATCGATGCGGACGGGGTGGTCGTCGGTCGCCGGGTAGACGTCGACGATCGAGCCACGCACCGCGACCTCGCCGCGCGCCTCGACCTGGTACTCGCGCCGGTAGCCGAACGCCACGAGCCGCTCGACGACAGCGTCGCGATCCACCTGCTCGCCGGTCCGGATGCGGATCGGCTCGACGTCCTCGACGTGCGGCCCGAGCCGTTGCACGAGGGCGCGCACCGGGGCGACGACGACGGCCGGGAGGTCCTCACCGCCGGCGCGCAGCTTCCAGATGACCCGCAGGCGGCGGCCCATCGTGTCGAGCGACGGCGAGACCCGCTCGAACGGCAGCGTCTCCCACGCCGGGAACAGCTCGACGGCCTGGCCGGACCCGAGGTACTGGGCGAGGTCGTGGGCGACGCGCTCGGCCTCGGCCGCCGTCGGGACGGCGACGAGGACCGGCCGGCGGGTGGTGACGCGGGCCAGGGCGGCGAGGAACAGGGCTCGGGCCGGCTCGGGGACGGCCACCACCGGCTCGCGGTCGATGACGGCGCGCACCGCCGGCTCCTCGGCGAGCAACGCCGGGAGGTCCGCGAGCGGTGTGGGCGTGTCGGTTTCGTTGGTCGTCATCGTGATGGACGCGCGCAGGCGGCCCCCGATCGGTGCCGACCGGGGGTCGCGTACGTGCTGCCCCGAGGATACCGGGACGTCGGGCGGCCTCTGACCGTGCCGGTCCTCGGTAACGTTCGACTTCCGTCGCTCATGACGCACCTGGGGACGACTGGAGGCGAGGATGCTGCGCACACCGTTTACCGATCTCGTGGGCTGCCAGGTTCCGATCCAGAGCGCCCCGATGGGAACGATCGTGACCCCCGACCTCGTGCGCGAGGTGACGGCGGCCGGAGCGATGGCAATGACGTCGATGCCCATGGCGCCCGCCACGGTCGTCGCTGACCTTCTCGACACGATGGCGGATGTCGCGCAGGGGCCTGTCGGCTTCAACGTCATCATCCCGTTCTTGGACGTCGACGTGGTCGAGGCAGCCGCGACGCGTTGCCGCTACGTCGACTTCTACCACGGCGAGGTGGACCGATCCCTCGTCGCGCGCGTGCATGACGCCGGTGCCCTGGCAGGCTGGCAGGTCGGCGCGGTCGACGAGGCCCGCGCCGCAGCCGACGCCGGCTGTGACCTGATCGTCGTGCGCGGCACGGAAGGCGGTGGCCGCATGTACGGCACGCGCAGTCTCTGGCCGCTCCTCGCGGAGGTGCTCGACGCAGTCGACGTTCCCGTGCTGGCCGCGGGCGGGATCGCCGACGGGCGCGGGCTCGCCGCGGTCCTCGCGGCGGGCGGGGCGGGCGCCCGGATGGGAACGCGCTTCGTCGCCACGGTCGAATCGGACGCACACCCGATGTACAAGGACGCAGTCCTGAAAGCGGACGCGGCCGGCACCGCGCTGACCGACGAGTTCCGGGCCGGATGGCCCGACGAGCGAAGCGCCTCGCGCGTGGTGCGGTCCGCGCTCGAGCGAAGCGCGTCCCTCGAGAACAGCGTCCCGATCGGGAAGGCTCACATGGGCCCCATGACGATCGACCTGCCCCGATTTTCCGTCGTGCCTCCGACCGCCACCACCGAGGGCGACATCGGAGCGATGGCCCTGTACGCCGGCGAGTCGGCCGCGCTCGTCGACGCCATCGAACCCGCTGCCGACGTCGTCACTCGAATAGCGCGTCAGGCCGAGGAACTACTCCGTAGCGCCGCGCCGACGAAGTGAAGGGGGTTTTGGCGTCAGCTAGGCACCTATGAGGGACGTAGGTAACGCCAAAACGGTGCGCTGGTCCGCTCTTGGCGTCACGTCCGGCTGAGTCGCGCTCGAGGTGGTCGAGGTCGCGCGCGGCCCGTCGCAGCCTCGTGTTGGCGCTGAGCGCGTCCCAGCCCGGAAGCCGCTCGTTGTCGGGACGAATCTGCGTCTCGTACGTGGCGCGGGCCGAGGACAAGTCGTGATCGGCGCTCGTGAGGAGCGCGAGGACGTGGACGTCGAGGAGCCCGTCGTCGAGCTCGCGGGCGGCGGCCCGGCTCTCGGTTCGCAGGCCAGAGGACAGGCGCGGGGACAGGAGCCAGAGCCGATCGGCGACGCGTTGGGCGTTCTCGAAATCCGTTTCCGACGGCGGGATCGCTCCGGCGATCAGGTTGCCGGGGTCAAACCCGGCGAGTCGTTCGACGATCGGCCCGTCGCGCTCGAGCGTCCGGTGGAGCTGTGACTCGGCGTTGTCCTCGACACGGTTCCGCGCCAGGGCTACACCACCGGCTGCGACGATGACCCCGACGATCACGCTCAGCGTCACGACGATCCTCGTGCGTCGTGACCACGCGGCGCGGGCGACGTGGACAGGCTCCGGTGCTTCGGGCGCGCGTCGCCCGACGAGCTGAGTCGCGAGGAGCCCGGCGCCGATCGCAGCGGCGAGATCCAGGGGAAGACGAAGCCGAGGCACCGAGATGGTCGCGAGGCTGGCGGCCGTGAAGTACGCCGCCTGCACGAGCAGCAGCTCGGCGCCTCGCCGGCGGCGGGACCGGATGAGCCCGACCAATCCTGCGGCTGTCACCACGTAGAAGAGCGGGAGCGTGACGTTGCGGAACGTGAGGTTGCGGCCGTCGGCCGTCTCGGCGCTCTCGTTCTTGTCGGGACGGAATTCGAAATAGTTCGCGACATTGTGGCCGAGCACGTGGACCGGAAGCGTCGGGTGCTCTCTGATCGCGTCGAGCGCGTGCTCGCGGTATGCGGCGTCGAGGTCGACCTCGCTCCGGTTCGCCAGATTGATGCGCGTAAAGCGGTCGTCGAAGACCGCGTCCGCGAACCCGCCGGAGTCTTGCGCCTCGGTGGAATACGCCGAGACGAGGTTGAAGCCGTTGGACGTGACCACCGTCGGCGTACCGACGAGGACCCAGTTGCGCACGACCCACGGCGCGACGACGACTAGCGACACCACGCCGAAGCGCGCCGCGCTCCGCCAGCCCGCCCGCCACACGAGCCACGCCACGATGACGACGACGAAGAGCTGCGCGCTCGGGCGGGTGAGCACCAACAATCCGCACGCCACACCGGCCCACGCCGCCCGATCGCGTACGAGGAGCAGGATCATCGCCAGCAGCAACACCAGCGACAGCGGCTCGCTGAGGAGCACGACGTCGTTCGCGAGGATCGGCGGGTATACGGCCACGGCGATCCCGGCCGCGACGCCACCCGCGTAGCCGGCGATGTGAGCGCCGAGCAACGCAGCCAGAACGACCACGGCCGCGCCGAGCGCAACGTTGAGGAGTTGTCCGGCGCCGACGTGAACGCCGTTGATCCAGTACAGAGCGCCGAGCAGCGCCGGGTACACGGGCGGACGGAATGCTGTCGGATGCAGGTACGTGAACGGGAACTCCGCTGCGATTCCGTGCCCGTTCGCGAAGGCGGACGCGATGGCCTGGTAGTGATCCGCGTCTCGGCGCGGCGAATAGTCGCGTGCGAACGCCGCGAGGTAGGCGAGGCGGACGGCGACCGCCCCGAGCGCGAGGAACGCGAGCGCCTTCCTCGGGAGGCGGTGGTTCGCCACGGCGGCTCAGTTGAAGCGGTTCATGGCGGCGTCGACGCCGTCGCGGGCGATCGTCTCGACGGCGTCGGCGGCCTGTTCGACAGTCACGTCGACCTCGGCCCGCTCGCGCTTGCCGAACCGGTTGAGCACGTGGTCGACGCCGCGCTCCTTGGAGTCGGGCTTGCCGACGCCGATGCGCACCCGCTGGAAGTCCTGGGTGTGCAGGTGGGAGACGATCGAGCGCAACCCGTTGTGGCCGGCGAGCCCGCCGCCCGACTTCACCTTGAGCTCGGCGACGGGCAGGTCCAGCTCGTCGTGCACGACCACGACCTGTTCCGGCGTCACGCCGAAGCGCCGAACGAGGGCGCCCACCGCGTTGCCCGAGTCGTTGACGTACGTGAGCGGGACAGCGAGCGCGATGCGACGGCCGTCGAGCGTGATCTCGTCGACGAGCGCGTGCTCCTTGCGCTTGCGCAGCCGGGCGCCGTGACGCTGCGCCAGCAGCTCGACGACCTCGGCGCCGAGGTTGTGGCGCGATCCCCGGTACTCGTGCCGCGGCGCGGCCGGAGCCGCACCGGTTAGCTCTCGGAGGACTCGCCGGAGGAACCGGCGTCGCCGCCGCCCTCGGCGCCCTCGCCGCCTTCGGCAGAGGGAGCGGCCTCGCCTTCCTCGCCCTCCGGCACCTCGCCCTCGACCTCTTCGCCCTCTTCCGGCTCGGGCTCCTCGACCACGCGCGGCATCACGATCTGCACGACCAGCTCATCCGCTTCCTGCTGCACAGCGACGCCCGCCGGGAGGGGCAGGTCCGCGATGCGGAGCTGGTCACCGATGTTCATCTCCGACACGTCAACCTCGACGCCCGGAGGGATGTCCTCGGGCTTGGCCTCGACGCTCAGCGTGAACACGAGCTGCTCGAGGACACCGCCGTCGCGCACGCCCTCCGGCTCACCTTCGAGGTGCACCGGCACCTCGGCGGCGACGGCGATGTCGCGCCGGACCCGGATGAAGTCGACGTGCAGGACGTCGCCGCGGGTCGGGTGGCGCTGGATCTGACGGGCGAGGGTGAGGTGCTCTTCACCGTCCACCTTGACGGTGATCAGGGTGTTGGCACCGGACTCGCCGGCGAGGATGTGTGCCAGCTCGCGGTGGCCCACCGCCAGGTTCGAGGTATCGGTCTCGAGCCCGTACATGACCGCGGGCACCTTGCCCTGCCGGCGCAGCCGCCCCGCGGGCCGGCTGCCGACGCCACTGCGGGGCTCGGCGATCAGCGTGTTGTCAGCATTGTCGGCGTTGTCGGCCACGACCTCTCCGGCGTCCGGGGACCTTCCATTGTGCGTCGCCGGCCGCTCCTGGGCCAAGTCGGATGGCGTGGCCGTCCGGTGATGAGCTACTCGTCGAGGGCGAACGACCCGTATTCAGGCGTTCCGGCTCGCTCGTAGGCGTGCGCGACGGCGCCGGTGCTCGTCCGCTTCGTGTCGACGAGTCGCATGGCGGCCGGCACGGCGCCCTCCCGGAACAGACGCTTGCCCGTACCGAGGACGACGGGCGCGAAGAAGAGGCGGTACTCGTCGACGAGATCGTGACGCATCAGCGTCTGCACGAGGTCGACGCTGCCGTGCACCTGGAGCTCGCGGCCCGGCTCGCTCTTCAGCTTGCCGACGGCCTCGGCGACATCGCCTGTGATGAGCTTCGAGTTGTTCCACTCGACCGTGTCCAGCGTCCTCGAGGCGACGTGCTTGGGCATGGTGTTGAGCATCGTGGCGATCTCGTTGTCCGGATCGGTGACGTGCGGCCAGTACCCGGCGAAGAGCTCGTACGTCTTGCGTCCGAGCAGGAGCCCGTCGGCGGCGCTGATCGAGTCCCGCTTCATGTCCTGGAACACGTTGTCGGCGTACGGGACGAGCCAGCCACCGTGGTCGAATCCGCCGCTGCGGTCCTCGTCGGGCATACCAGGGCTCTGCATGACCCCGTCGAGGGTGAGGTCTGCCTGCACGATCAGCTTCATGGCATGTGAGACCGCGTCCCTCCCCGAAGCTCATCGGCCCCGGTTCAAGTCACCCACCATCACGGCCAGGTCCGCCTCGGTCCAGGTGACACGAGCCCCGAACCCGGCCTCCTCGAGCCAGGAGATCTGGTCCGGGATCGGGCTTGGTTTGTCGTATTCGTCGTCGAGGGGCGCGATGACATCGGCCGGGTCCTCCGGGACCACGACGTCCCCGACGACGAGCCGGCCTCCGGGCGTCATGGCCGCGGCGATGCGGCGGAAGAGATCGGCCTTGCCGGGACCGTCCAAGTGATGCACCGTCAGCGCGGAGATCACGAGATCGAACGGTCCGTCCGGGAGCGGCTCCTCGAGTCGGGCGACCCGAAAGTCTCCGGCGGGGATCACCCGACGGGCGTGCTCGAGCATCGCCTCGCTCTCGTCGATGCCGATCAACCGCGCGTCCGGGTAGGCGGCGAGCACTCGCTGCGATGTGACTCCCGTTCCCGCACCGAGGTCGAGGATCGACCGCGGCTGCAATCTGCTGGCTGCGGAGCACACCTCGTCCTGAAGGCGGTCGTACGCGGGAACCTCGCTGCGTACGAGCTCGAGATACGAGTCAGGATGGAAATGGAACTGGTCGCCCACGGGGCGCAGCGTACGTTCACGCAACGTGCCGTGATCCCGAGGCATCGGCGTCGGTCGCGGGACCTTGACGGCGGGCGTAGCGTCGAGGGTAGACAGCGGCGGCTGTCAGCTATGAGCGAGCTCCGCGTCACCGATCGACGAGCGCCCCGGGGAGGAATCCCCGGGGCGCTTCTTCTTCGAGGCCGCGACGTCCTTTCGGCGTAGCTTCTCGGCATGGGCACGGGAAGCACGTCGCAGTGGGATCCGGACCAGTACGAGCGCTTCAAGGCCGAGCGGGCCCGACCGTTCTGGGATCTCTTGAACCTCGTCCAGCCCCGTCCGGATGGTCGGGTCGTCGACCTCGGCTGCGGCACCGGCGAGCTCACGAAGGCCGTGCACTCCCACGTCGAGGCGTCCGAGACGGTCGGCGTCGACAACTCGACGACCATGCTCGACCGAGCGGAATCGTTCGCGGGACACGGAGTTCGCTTCGAGCTGGGCGACATCGCGACGTGGGATCCGGCGCCCGCTGACGTCGTGTTCTCGAACGCCGCGCTCCACTGGGTGCCGGACCACCGCCATCTGCTGGCGCGGATCACGCGAGCGCTGTGCGCCGGCGGACAGCTCGCGGCGCAGGTGCCCGCAAATGGCGATCACGCGTCGCACGTCGTCGCAGTGGAAGTCGCGAGCGAGCCACCTTTCGTCGACGCGCTTGCGAACGATCCCCCGCCGGACCCGGAGAAGCGCGTCCTCCGACCCGAGGAGTATGCCGAGCTCCTCGACGAGCTGGGCTTCGACCAACAGCACGTGCGGCTCCAGGTGTACGTGCACCAGCTCGCTTCGCCGTCCGAGGTCGTGGAGTGGGTGAAGGGCACCCACTTCACGCTGTTTCGGACCCGACTGGCGGACGACCTCTACGACCTCTTCGTGGATCGGTATCGCGAGCGACTCCTCGATGTGATCGGCGACCGGCAGCCCTACCCGTACACGTTCAAGCGGATCCTGTTCTGGGGTCGGCGGGGCTGACGGCAGCCGGCTCCTCGACCGGGATCGGGACGGGCACGAGCGCCTCGGCTCCAACAGGAGCGTCCGGCACGACGGACGGCTGCTCCGCCGAGCGGGCGCGGCGTTCGAACGCGACCCCGGCAGTGAGCGCACCCAGCGCCCCCGCGATGCAGATGACCAGGAACGCGGCATGGAATCCGTTGAGGCCGGCTTGCGACACGAGCACGGTCGACACCGCCGCGACCCCGGCCGCGCCGCCGATCTCCCGCATGGTCTCGACCAGGCCGGCTGCCAATCCGGTGGCCGAGTCGGTGACGCCGGACAGCGCCCCGATCTGCACGGAGGGCGCGCACAGCCCGATCGCCACCCCGGCGAGCAGGAGTGCCGGGAGCAGATCCGTGAAGTAGTTGGCGTCGGCCGGCACCCGCGTCAGCCAGAGCACGCCGATCGCGAGCAGGGAGAGCCCGGTCACGAGGAGACGGCGCACGCCGAAGCGGGCAACGAGCTGCGCTCCGGTGAAGGCGGACGCAAGGAAGGCGGTGACCGACGTCGCGAGCCACGCCACGCCGGTCTTCGTCGCCGAGTATCCGAGGACCTGCTGCATCAACAGCGAGCCGAGGAAGATGAACGAGAAGAAGGCGCTGAAGGTGAAGAAGGCCGAGAGGTTGGCCGCGACGAGCGTGCGGTTCCTCAGCGCAGTGGCAGGGACGAGTGGATGGCTGGAACGCGCCTCGATCCGCACGAACGCGGCCAGCATGATCGCCGCCAGCCCGAACAGCAACAGCGTCGAGCCAGAGGTCCAGCCGTAGTCGGCGCCCCGGTTCAGGGCGTACACGAGGAGCAGCAGCCCGCCGGTGACCGTGCTCGCGCCGGCGACGTCGAATCGTCCCGCGCCCCGCTCCGCCCGGTCGACGACCAGGAACACCGCGGCGAGCGAGATGAGCACCACGCCCACCGGAACGTTGATGAAGAACACCCACCGCCAACCGGGCCCGTCGGTCAGGAGTCCGCTGGCGATCACGCCGACCGACGCCGACGTCCCGCCCACGGCGCCGAAGATCCCGAGGGCCCGGTTCCGCGCCTGCCCCTCGGAGAAGGTGACGGCGAGGATGGAGAGCGCGGCCGGCGCGACCAGGGCGGCGCCGAAGCCCTGGAGGCCGCGGGTTGCGATCAGGAGCCCGGCTGACTGGGAGATGCCGGCAAGGAACGAAGCGCCGGTGAAGATGGTCAGCCCGGTGAGGAGGATCCGTCGCCTCCCCAACAGGTCGGCCAGCCGCCCCCCGAACAGGAGGAACCCGCCGAGCATGAGGCCGTAGGCGATGACGACCCATTGCAGGGTGCTCTGGCTCACTCCGAGGTCGCGCTGGATCGACGGCAAGGCCACGTTCACGATGGCGACGTCGAGGACGACCATGAACTGCGCGGCGCAGGTCAGCGCCAGGATCAGGCTCTTGGCGCCCGTACGGGTGGTGGTGGCCATCTCCGCTCCTCACATTCCAGGGGTTTCACTACGACGAGCGGGATGCCGCCGAATCGAACCCTGATTGCTTCAAACCAGCTACCTTGTCTTTAGCAAGTAGCCTTGTAAAAGTCAAGGGGAGGAGGCATACTGAAGGTGTGACACGTGGCTACGGACAGTTCTGCGGTGTGGCCCGGGCGCTGGACCTGGTGGGCGGACGGTGGGCTCTCCTCGTCGTTCGCGATCTCCTCGCGGGGCCGAAGCGCTTCGGAGAGCTGCAGGAGGGCCTGCCCGGCGTTCCTACGAACGTGTTGACCTCCCGGCTCCGCGAGCTCGAGGAGGCCGGGATCGTCCGGCGGCAGGTGCAAGATCGCCCGGGTGGCGGCGTCGTCTATGCGCTCACCGACTACGGCCGGGAGCTGGAGGAACCGGTGCTGCAACTCGGGTTCTGGGGCGCCAAGGCGCTGGGCCCGCCTGAGAAGGGCGACTTCATCAGCATGGACTCGCTCGCACTCGCCCTGCGCGGCTCCTTTCATCCCGAGAAGGCGCGCGGGCCGCAGCGCGTGTACGAGTTGAGGATCGACGGCAAGTCGCTGCGCATCGCAGTGAAGGGCGCCAAGGCGTCGGTCCCCACGTCATCGCCGAAGGAGCCGGACGTCGTGATCGAGACCGCACCCGGCGTCATGAGCCAGCTGCTCACCGGGTCGACGGACGTCGACACCGCCATCAGCTCGGATCGCATGCGTCTGGAAGGCGATCGCGCCGAAGCGGAGCGCCTGTTCGAGATGTTCCGCTTCCCGTCCGCCGAGGACGCGAACGTCTAGGGCGGGGCCTCAGCCGGGCGGCGCGAAGAACTCGAGCGCGATGCCGTCGGGATCCCGAAAGCTCACGCCGGACCCGTACGTCGCGTCCTTGATCCCGCCATGCTGCACGCCGAGCTCTTCGAGGCGGCCGGCCCACTGCTCGAGCTCGGAACGGTTGGCGCAGCCGAAGCCCACGTGGTCGAGACCGACCCGGTGCTCGTTGAACTGCTCGGCGGGCGCCGGCGTTCCGTGCTGGTGCAACCCGAACACCGTGCCGTTCCCGAGCAGGTAGACGGTGTGGTGGAAGTCGGGATCGGTGTCCTCGTCCAGCACCGGCTTGGCATCGAAGATGGCTTCGTACCAGGGCACGCTGACGGACAAGTCGCGAACGGTGATCGCCACGTGCGCGATGGGTGGGAACCCTGCCATGTCCCTCCTTTGGGAGACGGGTCAGACGTTGTCGCCGCGGAAGATGTCGCTGACCGACGTGTCCTCGAAAACGGCGTCGAGGGCGTGGGCGACAATGGGCGCGATCGAGAGCACCGTGAGGTTCTCGAACTGCTTCTCGCCCGGGATCGGCAGCGTGTTCGTGAGCACGACCTCGCGGATCGGCGCGTCACGGAGGCGCTCGACCGCCGGGCCCGACAGCACTCCGTGGCTGGAGGCGACGTAGACGTCTGTCGCGCCGCGCGCAGTGAGCAGCTCGGCCGCGCTGGTGATCGTGCCGGCGGTGTCGATCATGTCGTCGACGAGCACACAGGTGCGGCCGTCAACGAGCCCGACGACCTCCTGGGCCCGGGCGACGTTGTGCGTCCCTTTGGGCCGGCGCTTGTCGATGTACGCCATCTCCGGATCGATGTCGTGGTCACGGAGGTAGCTGGCGAAGCGGGCCATCAGCTTGCCGCCACCGGCGTCGGGCGTGACCACCGTGACGTCGCCTTTGAGGCGCGTCGCAAGGTGCTCAGCCAGCAACGGCACCGCCGTGAGGTGATCGACGGGGAAATCGAAGAACCCCTGGGCCTGCCCGGTGTGCAGGTCGACGGTCACGACCCGGTCGGCGCCCGCGACGGTGATGCAGTCGGCGAGGAGGCGGGCCGTGATGGGCTCGCGGCCCTCGGCCTTCCGGTCCTGGCGGGCGTAGCCGTAGAAGGAGCAGACCGCAGTGATGCGCTTGGCCGACGCGCGCTTGGCGGCGTCGATCATGATCAGCTGCTCCATGATCCGCTCGTTGATCGGCTCGCAGTGGCTCTGGAGGATGAAGACGTCGGCGCCGCGAATGCTCTCGCCGTACCGGCAGTAGAGCTCGCCGTTGGCGAACGTCGACAGCACGATCTCGCCCAGCGGGATCTTGAGGCACTCGGCGATCTCTTTGCTGAGCTGCTCGTTGCCCCGCCCGGCGAAGAGCATCAGCTTCTTCTTTGTGACCAGCTCCATCGCCCCTGCTCCCCCTGGGACCGTTCTCGATCCCTACTCGCTCTCAGCTTCGCGCTTGTCGAGCCAATCTTCTTCGATTTCCGCCGGCACGCCCTTCGCCATCGCCCGCGGTGGCACGTTGTGGGTCACGACCGCGCCCGCACCCGTGTACGCCTCGTCCCCGACCTCGACCGGCGCCACCAGAACGGTGTTGGACGAGATGCGGGCATCCTTGCCGACCTTGGTGCGGTGCTTGTCGCGCCCGTCGTAGTTGGCGGTGATCGTGCCGGCGCCGATGTTGGCGCCGTCGCCGATCTCGGCGTCGCCGATGTACGCAAGGTGCGGCACCTTGGCCCCCTCGCCGATGTCGGAGTTCTTCACCTCGACGAACGTCCCGACATGGGCGCGCGCCGCGACGCGCGTGCCCGGCCGCAGGTGGGCGAACGGCCCGACGGTCGCCTCGTCGCCGATCTCGACCTCGTTCGCCACCGTGTGCCGGACGACCGCCTTCTCACCGACGATCGTGTCGGTGAGCTGCGCGTCGGGACCGATCACGGACCCTGACCCGACCACGGTGCGACCGGCGAGGATCGTCCCGGGGAGGAGGTGGACGTCGGGCTCGAGCTCGACCGTGGCGTCGACGTAGGTGCGCTCGGGATCGGTCATCGAGACCCCGTCGCGCATCCAGCGCTGGTTGATGCGCCGGCGCAGCGCAGCCTCCACGTCGGCGAGCTGCTCGCGATCGTTGACGCCGACCGTCTCGTACGAGTCGTCGGCGACGACGCCGATAACGGTGTGCCCGGTCTCGCGGAGCACACTGACGGCGTCGGTCAAGTAGTACTCGCCCTGCGCGTTCTCGGGGCTGAGGCGGCGCAGCGCCGGCGCGAGCAGCCCCCGCCGGAAGCAGTAGATCGATGTGTTGATCTCGTGGATG
>WNGB01008763.1_pt1 | contig 24396 bp, 23 predicted proteins | sample 5400681 | NCBI WGS metagenome assembly WNGB01 (sample SAMN13153367, study PRJNA577476) | soil metagenome | isolation source: 115 cm soil or saprolite under grassland replicate 2 | place: USA:California | collected 2016-06-15
ACGTCGGCGGGGGCGATGGGCGGCGGGATCTCATCCGCGATCGCCCGCGCGCTCGGCGGCGGCCGTCGGGCCGACGCCGACGCGCTGGTCCTCCATGCGCTCGCCGTCGCCATCGCTTTCGGGCTCCTCTTCATGATCACCGTGCTCGGCGGGGGCGGATGGCTCTATCGTGCGATGGGCGGGAGCGGGGCGTCTCTCACCGCGGCACTGACCTACTCGAATGTGGTCTTCTCCGGCGCGATCCTGATCTGGGTCTTCAACTCGCTCGCGAATGTGATCCGGGGCACCGGCAACATGATGGTGCCGGCCGTGATCACGTCGGTCGGCGCCGCGCTGCTGATCCCGCTGTCTCCGTGCCTGATCTTCGGCTGGGGACCATTCCCGCGTCTCGGCATCGCCGGCGGCGCCGTCGCGGTGATCGTCTACTACGCCGTCGGCAGCGTTATCCTCGCCGCGTATCTCCGTGGAGGGCGGAGCATCGTGCGCCTTTCGTTCGCGGACGTCCGCTTCCGCTGGCCGCTCTTCCGCGACATCCTACGAGTGGGCGCGATCGCCGCCCTGATCACTCTCCAGACGAATCTCACGATCATGATCGCGACCGGGTTCGTCGGCCGCTTCGGAGCCCCCGCGATCGCGGGCTACGGAACCGGTTCGCGCCTGGAGTACCTGCTGGTCCCTCTCGTGTTCGGGCTCGGGGGGCCGCTCGTCGCCATGGTCGGAACGAACATCGGTGCGGGCCAGCGAGACCGCGCGCTGCGCGCGGCCTGGATCGGCGCCGGGATCGCTGCCGGCCTCACGGAGATCATCGGCCTTGCCGCCGCCGCCTTCCCGCACGCGTGGCTCTCTCTGTTCGACACGGGCCCGGCGATGCTCGATGCCGGCTCGCGCTATCTGCGCCTGGTCGGCCCGTTCTACGGTCTCTTCGGACTCGGCCTGGCGCTCTACTTCGCCTCGGTGGGGGCCGGGCGGCTCCTCTGGCCACTGATCGCGAACATGACGCGACTTCTCATTGCGGCCATCGGCGGCTGGCTGGCCCTGCGGTGGAGCGGCGATGTCACGTACGTGTTCGCCGCGCTCAGCGCGGCGCTTGCCGCGTTCGGGCTGATGAACGCCGCAGCTGTCGCGGGCGGCGCCTGGTTCGGCCCGATCGCGTGGCCACGGATGCGCGGCGCTCGTTCGTGAACGAGATCTGGGTCAGTCGAGCAGTCGACCCGTCACGTCGAGTATCGCCAGCGGGTCACTGACCCGGGAATCCGTCTCGATGTGGCAGAGCCTCTCCTTCGGCGCCAACTACAAAGCGGCTTACTGCATGGCGGTCTGCCCCGCTGGAAAGGATGTGATCGGGCCGTACCTGAACGACAAGTCGGACCATCTGAAGACGGTTGTACGGCCACTTCAGGACAAGGCAGAGGTGGTCTATGTCGTTCCCGGCTCTGATGCCGAGTCGCACGTTGTTAAGCGCTTTCCCCATAACGAGCCGAAGCGGGTCGGGAACGGAATCCGCCCTCGTTCCATTGAGGCACTCCTGCGTGGTCTCCCGCTGGTTTTTCAGCGGGAGAAATCCGAGGGGCTTAACGCCACCTACCACTTCAGGTTCACTGGCGACGAAGACCGAAAAACCACGGTCGTCATCCGCAGCAAGACGGTGGAGGTCAGCGACGGACACACAAGCTCGGCTGATCTCTGCGTCACCGCCGACAGCAAGACCTGGCTGGGTTTTCTCGCCAAGGAGCGGAGTCTCGTGTGGGCGCTGCTCACCAGACGCATCCGCTTGAAAGGCTCGCCGAAGCTGCTTGTGGCGTTCGACAAGTGTTTTCCGTCCTGAGAAGGGCAGATCAGCCGTCCCGCTGCCGAATGAGAGTCCGATCGGCTAGGCTGCCCGCGGAGCGCCCGCCGGCACGGCATCAGTGCGTTGCGCCGATCCGGGCGTTCACGCTCCGCCGATCCGGGCGTTCACGAAGGCCCGGCGCCCGCAGTCTGCGGTTGCGCCGGGGTTGCAACCGGTTGCACGAGCTTAGAAGAGTCTAAGCCGGGCGACGGCTCTGGCGACGACGTCCTTGGCGTCTCGTGCCTCGCGAACGCGCCAGCCACCCTTCGAGGACCGACCGCGCCAAGGTGGTGTGTCCAACTCCATGCTTCGCGGCTAGCGACTGGAGAGCCTCGAGATCGTCTTTGTAGAGACGCAGGGCGATCTGTTCCGTGCGCGCAGGACGGATCGCGACGTCGAGGTCTTCGAGGTCTCCTGCGAACTCCTCCACGCCGTGACGCGCCCAGAACGCACGCTCCTCCTCGTCACTGTGGAAACGCGGGATTTTCCCCTTCCGCTTTGCCGTTCCCATTACCGGCCTCCCTTGCTCTCTCGCCAGCGGCGATAGCTCCGCACCTCGTGCGGATCGGCCATCCGAGCGCTGACGCACACCCTCATCGAGGCGTCGAACCGTCCAGGCGGTTCTGATAGCCCCTCTAACGACACGACAAATGCGCCTTCCGCCTGGAGATCCCGCGGAAGCGCGGCGCGAAAGACGCAGGTCAACAACTCGCCGTCTTCAAGCGGCGCGACCACAAACCAGCGCTGACGAGACCCTTTGCCCGACCGGCGCACTCGCGCAAGACCGTGCTCGCCATAGACCGCGTCCACGACATCGGACGCCTCAACGTTTCGTTCAGCGAGGTGCTCCAGGCTGGCCGCGGTGAACACCAGCGTCCAGTGAACCTGGTCACCAGGCATACCGGAATGGTATGCAAATCGGGATGCCGGCGTCAAACGCCGAACGACGCCGACACCGTAGGGGTTATTGCTGTGGGGGAGGTGACCTTTGGGCTACCGACCCACGGAAAGCCGAAGGGGTTACGGCATGAACCGTAACCCCTTGATTTCGATGGTTGCGGGGGCTGGATTTGAACCAGCGACCTTTGGGTTATGAGCCCAACGAGCTACCGGGCTGCTCCACCCCGCGGTGACCTGCACACCTTACCGGAGCCGCCGGCACCTGTCAACCGAGACCCTCACGAACGAGCCGACCCGGCTTGATTCACCCAGTGACGCAGGCGCTCAGCGCCGGCGGGCGACGCGGTCGGTCTTCGTCGGCTCGAAGCGGCCCCGGCGGGCGAGCGCCCACAGCACGCGCCAGGCCCCGCGTGTCGCGAGCAGCCAGTAGGTCTGGCACCGGAAGATCCCCCAGAACTTCGCCTTCAGGGTCGTGCGGGCGATGTCCACGCGACGCGGGAAGTGCGGCGTCAGGCTCTCGATCAGATTCTGCGTCGCGATCCCGCCGACCCACACGGTGAGGGCGAGTGAGATCGTCGGAAAGGTGACGCCGAGCGCGAACCACACGGGGTGACCGGAGAACCGATAGGCCAGATGCCAGCCGAGGAAGCCGAGCACGGGATAGACGACCGCGGCGATGGGCCACTCGACGACCTTGTTGCCGACGTGCCGGGAGAGCTGCGCGACATTGTACGGGGAGGGGCGTGCGCGCCAGGTGTCCCGCAGGAACCGGACGTCGTCGAGCACGCCCTTGTACCAGCGCGCGTTCTGGCGAATCATGCCGGCCGTCGTCTCGGGCATGTCCACCAGCTCGAGCATCGGCATCGCCCCCATGAGGACCCCGCGCGCGCCCAGCGCGTAGCCGAGGGTGGAGTCTTCCGTGGCGCCCGAGGTCGGAAAGCCCCCGAGGCTCTGCAGCGTGTCCAGCCGCGCGAACTGGTTGTGGCCGAGACAGATCTGCGATCGGCGGAAGCAGAGCTCGAAGAGGGGACGGAGCAGACGGCCGACACGCGGGGCCCGCGCCGCCAGCCGCGCGAACGCGTCGACGCGCCGGCGCTCGTTGATGAGCCGCGCGATCGACACGCGGATGAAGATGGACGATTGCTGGACGGCGCACACCCGGCCCCGCACCTCGAGGCGATCGAAGTTCGCGAGCGAGAGCGTCACGCCCTGGTAAGCGCGGCGCCCGCTGCCGCGCCGGAGATCGTCAGCGATCCAGCGATACACGTTCGGGTCGGGGATCGAGTCGGCGTCGCTCAGCCCGATCCAGACGCGGGCGGGATCGACCTGGCCGCCCAGGAGCGGCTGGAGGACTTCGGGCCGGAAGGCCCAGTTGAGCTGGTGCGCCTTTCTCCCCTCGCCCGGCATCGCGACGATCGAGAGCATCTTCTGCTGCCAGGGCGGCAGGCCGTCGCGGAAGCGGCGCACCAGCTCGGCGGTTGGCGCCTCCATTGTCGGATGGGGCGAGTGCTCCTCCACCTCGCGGGTCGCCACGACAACGTGGAGCTTGGCGTGCGGATAGCGCGACCCGAGCAGCGCACGCAGCGTCGTCGCGATCCCGGGCTCCTGCCACGCCGGCACCAGGTGCACGAAGACCGGCGCCGCCGGGTCGTGCTCGAGCGCGGCCTCGTCGGGCAGCGTGTCGAGGGTCGCGTACGCGCGCTCGACGAAGCGACAGGTGGTGAGCATGCCCTTCCAGTCGAGCAGGAGCTTGAAGGCGGCGCGGCCGTTGACCAGGAGCGCCACCCAGAACATCGCGAACCAGAACCACCCGGTGCCCCAGAACCACGCCCAGATCGCGTCCACGGGCCGCTCAGCGGTTGTTGGTAGACGAGCTCTGCGACGGGAATTTCAGCACGGTCTCGCCCTCGCGCACCATCCCCATCTCCTCGCGGGCGAGCTTCTCGATGTAGAGGGGGTCGTTGCGCAGGCGGTCCACGGTCCGCGCAAGCTGTTCCTGCTGCGCGCGCAGCGTCGTCAGATCGCGCTCGACCGTCTGCATGTCGCGTCGCATCTGCCAGGCGCGGACCGATTCTTTCACGCCGAACACGGCGAGCCCGACCGCCAGCGCCACCATGGCGACGGTACCCAGCCGCTGCGGGCTCAGCCTTCGATCGGCGGCGCGGCGAGATCTCACCGCGCGACGCGGGTGTAGAGGGAGCGCCCCGGCCACGACGCGGCGTGGCCCAGCTCTTCCTCGATGCGCAGGAGCTGATTGTACTTCGCGGTCCGCTCGCCGCGCGCGACCGAGCCGGTCTTGATCTGGCCGGCGTTGACGGCGACGGCGAGGTCGGCGACGAAGGTGTCCTCGGTCTCGCCCGAGCGGTGGGAGATGACCGTGCCGTAGCCCGCGCGCTTGGCCAGCTCGATCGCCTCGAGCGTCTCGGTGAGCGTGCCGACCTGGTTCACCTTGACGAGCACGGCGTTGGCCAGGTGGTTCTTGATCGCCTGCTGGATGATCGCGGGGTTCGTCACGAAGACGTCGTCGCCCACCAGCTGGACCCGGCCGCCGAGCTTGCGCGTCATCGCTCCCCACCCCGCGACGTCGTCCTCGCCCAGGCCGTCCTCGATCGAGACGATCGGATAGCGGTCGAGGAGCTGCTCGTACCGGTGGATCATCTCCTCGCTCGAGAGGACGAGGTTCTCACGCCGCAGCCGGTACCGGCCGCCGGACTCGGCGAACTCGCTCGCCGCCACGTCGAGCGCCATGAGCATGTCCTCGCCGGGCCGGTAGCCGGCCTTCTCGATCGCCTGCAGGAAAAGATCGAGCGCGGCCGTGTTGCTGGCGAGGTTCGGCGCGAAGCCGCCCTCGTCCCCCACGCCCGTCGAGAGGCCCTTCTCGTGCAACAGCTCCTTCAGCGTGTGAAAGACCTCGGCGCCCATGCGGAGCGCGCCCGAGAAGCTCTCGGCGCCCGCCGGCACCAGCATGAACTCCTGGAAGTCGATCCCGTTGTCGGCGTGCGCGCCACCGTTGAGCACGTTCAGCATGGGCACCGGCATGAGCCGCGCGCCGACGCCGCCGAGATAGGCGTAGAGCGGGAGCCCAGCGTCGTCGGCCGCGGCGCGGGCGACGGCGAGGGACACGGCGAGGATGGCGTTGGCGCCGAGGGCCGACTTGTTCGGGGTGCCGTCCAGCTCGAGCAGGGCCTGATCGAGGGCCGCCTGCTCGGAGGCGTCCATCCCCTCGATCTCGGGCGCGATCGTCTCTTCGACGTTGCGCACCGCCTGGCGCACGCCCTTGCCGCGGTAGCGCTGGTCGTCGCCGTCGCGCAGCTCGATGGCCTCGCGCTTGCCGGTCGAGGCGCCCGAGGGCACCGCCGCACGGCCCCAGGCCCCGGACTCGAGCTGCACTTCCGCTTCGATGGTCGGATTGCCGCGTGAATCCAGGATCTCGCGGGCGTAGAGGCCGGTAATAGACGACACGGCTAGCTCTTCCTTTCGACGACAAAGTCGGCGAGGGCGCAGATCGGCGCCGAGCGGGCGCCGAACACCGCGAGCCGGCTCTTCGCCCGTTCGATCAATCGGCGCGCCTCGCGACGTGAAGCGTCGACGCCGTGGAGCGCCGGGTACGTCGCCTTCTGCTTGCGCGCGTCACTGCCGGCGGTCTTGCCCAGCGCCTCCAGGCTGCCTTCGACGTCGAGGATGTCGTCGACGATCTGGAACGCCAGACCCAGGCTCTGCCCCGCGTCGCCGATGGCGGCGAGCGCGGCGGCGTCACCGCCGCCCAGGCGCACGCCCACCGAGAGCGAGGCGCGGAGGAGCGCGGCCGTCTTGTGGGTGTGAATGTACTCGAGCGTCTCGGGCGGGACCGCCTTGCCCTCCGACTCGATGTCCACGACCTGGCCGGCCACCATGCCGCCGGTGCCGGCCGCGTCCGCGATCTCGGCGACGACGTCGCAGACGACCCGGGCATCCTTCACCAGCGCCGCGTTCTCGGCGACGAGCTTGAAGGCGAGCGTGAGCAGCGCGTCACCCGCGAGGATCGCCATCGCATCGCCGAAGACCTTGTGATTCGTCAGCCGCCCTCTGCGGTAGTCGTCGTCGTCCATCGCGGGCAGATCGTCGTGGATCAGCGAGTAGGTGTGAATCAGCTCGAGCGCGCAGGCCGTGGGCATCACCGCGGTCGCCGCGGCGCCGACCGCCTCGGCCCCCGCGATCACGAGGATCGGCCGCAGCCGCTTGCCGCCGGCCATCACGCTGTAGCGCATCGCGCGGTGCACCGTCGGCGGCGGCGTGTCCTCGCTCGGCAGGAGCCGCGCGAGCGCCGCGTCCACGAGCGCGCGCCGCTCCGTCAGGTAGGCCTCGAGGTCGAATGCGCTCACGCGTCCCGCTCGGGCTCCCAGGTGAAGGGCCGGGCGCTGAGCGCGCCGGCGTCGTCCTTGGCGAGCACCTCGATGCGCTTCTCGGCTTCCTCGAGGTACCGGGCACAGCTCCGGGCCAGCCCGATCCCCTCCTCGAAGATCGTGAGCGACTCCTCGAGCGGGAGACTACCCGCCTCCAGCCGGCTCACGATCTGCTCGAGCCGCGCCAGACAGTCCTCAAACTTGAGGTCGGTCATCCTGCTCTCTCGTCCCGGTCACGCGCGCGTCGAGACTCCCCTGGTGCAGCAACACCCGAACATCGTCGCCGGCCTTCACCTGGCGCGCACTCCTCACGACCTCGCCCGTCGGCCGTCTCGTCAGGCTGTAACCGCGCCCGAGCACCGCCAGCGGCGAGAGCGAATCGAGCCGCCCGACCGCCGCCCGCAGACTGTAGCGCGCGCGATCACAGCGACGGATGAACGAGCCGACCAGTCGCGCCTCGAGGCCCTCCAGGCGATGACGGTCGTTGATCACCCGGGCCACGGGATCCGACGCGCGAAGCGCCCCGGTCGCCAGCGCGAGTCGATGGGTGGCGTGGCTCAATTCACCGCGCATCCCGCGGCGGAGCCGGACCGTCAGCTCGTCGACCCGGCGCTCGAGGTCGCGAAGCGGCCGGGCGGCCACCCGCGCGAGCCGCGCCCGCAGCTGCGCGAGGGTGTCCACCACCGCCTGCTTCTCGCGAACGACGAGCTCCGCGGCGACCGAGGGCGTGGGCGCGCGCAGGTCGGCGACGAAGTCGGCGATCGTGAAATCTGCTTCGTGGCCGACGGCCGACACGACGGGGGCCTTCGAGGCGGCGATGGCCCGGGCGACGACCTCTTCGTTGAAGGCCCAGAGGTCCTCGAGCGAGCCGCCGCCGCGGCCGACGATGATGACGTCGACGTCGCCCAGCCCGTTGAGGTCGCGGAGCCCCTGGGCGATCTCCTGGGCCGCGCCCTCGCCCTGGACCCGACAGGGCGCGATCACGATGTGGAGCTCGCCGAAGCGGCGGCCGATCACGCGGAGCATGTCCCTGATCGCGGCGCCGCTTGTGGACGTCACGATGCCGATCTTCCGCGGAAATCGTGGAAGCTCTCGCTTCCGCGCGGGATCGAACAAGCCCTCGGCTTGAAGTCGGGCTTTCAGCTGCTCGAACGCGAGCTGCAGGGCGCCGAGCCCCTTCGGCTCGAGCAGCTCCACGACCAGCTGGTATTCCCCCCGCTGCGGGTAGACCTCGACGCTGCCGAAGGCCATGACGTGCAGGCCGTCGGCCGGCTCGAACCTGATCCGCCGCATGCGATTTCTGAAGAGGACGGCGCGGAGCTGGGCGTCGGCGTCCTTGAGCGTGAAGTACGCGTGGCCCGAGCCGTACAGGCGATAGTTCGAGATCTCGCCCTCGACCCACACCGCCGGGAATCGCTCTTCCAGGACCTCGCGCAGGCGCGTGGTCAGCTCGGAGACGGTCAGCACGGCGCGGCCCGTGCTCATGTCATGCCCAGCTGGCGCTCGGCCGCACGCAGCGTGTTGCGCAGCAGCATCGCGATGGTCATCGGGCCAACCCCGCCGGGGACCGGCGTGATCGCGCGGGCGCGCGCCGCCACGCTCGCGAACTCGACGTCGCCGACGAGCTTGCCGGTCTCCAGGCGGTTGATCCCGACGTCGACCACCCACGCGCCCTCCTTCACCATGTCGCCGGTCACGGTGCGGGGGCGCCCGGCCGCGACGCAGAGAACGTCGGCGCGCCGCGTGTGTGCGGCGAGATCGCGGGTCCGGGTGTGGCACATCGTGACGGTGGCGTGCCGGGCGAGGAGGAGCTGCGCGAGGGGCTTGCCGACGAGGCGCGAGCGGCCGATCACGACCGCTTCGGCCCCTTTGAGATCGCAGCCGTAGTGGTCGAGGAGCTCCAGGCAGCCGGCCGGCGTGCACGGCACGACGGTCGGCGCTCCGGCGAGCAGCCGCCCCAGGTTGGCCGGGTGCAGGCCGTCGGCATCCTTCTCGGCGGCGATCGCGGCGATCGCCTCGTCCTCGTCGAGCCCCGCCGGCAGCGGAAGCTGAAGCAAGATGGCGTGAACGCGGGGGTCGGCATTGAGCCGTCGCAGCAGCGCGAGCAGCGCCTCGCGGTCGAGCCCCTCGGGATGGAGGTGGTCTTGGGACGCGATCCCGACGGTGTCCGCCGCCCGCTTCTTGTTCGCGATGTAGACCTTGGACGGCGCGAAATCGCCCACGAGGACGACGGCGAGCGTCGGGGCGACGCCGGACCGGTCCTTCACGCGCGCGACGCCCTCGCGGACCTCCTCCAGCACCTTCTGGGCGACGAGCTTGCCGTCGAGGATCAAGCCGGGACGCGGAGTCGGCGGATTGACGTCGCGCGGCCGGTTTCGGGCTCGACCACGATCACCACGCCCTGGAGGGCCGCGGGGCCCCTGGCGGTTTCGAAGCGAACCGGCATCTGGTTGAGGAAGCGCTGGATGATCTGGTCACGATCGACCCCGATGACCCCATCGGTCGGTCCGGTGAGGCCGAGGTCCGTGATGTAGGCCGTGCCGCCCGGGAGCACGCGCTCGTCCGCCGTCTGGACGTGGCGGTGCGTCCCGACGACCGCGCTCGCCCGCCCGTCGAGGTACCAGCCCATCGCGAGCGACTCGGACGTCGCCTCACAGTGCATGTCCACGAGAACGATCGACGTCTCCTTCCGCAGCTCCGGAACAATCTCGTCGGCCTTCCGAAACGGACAGTCGATCGGCAACATGAAGACGCGCCCCATCAGGTTCAGCACGGCGACCTTGTGGGGACCGGTCTTCACCGTGACGTAGCCGACGCCGGGCGTCCCGGCCGGGAAATTGGCCGGACGCAACAATAGATTTTCCTTGGTGATGTACTCGACGATCTCGCGCTTGTCCCAGATGTGGTTACCCGAGGTCATGACGTCGGCGCCCGCCTCGAGGATCTGCCGCGCGATCGCCGCGGTCACGCCGAAGCCGCCCGCCGCGTTCTCGACGTTGACGACGGCGAAGTCGATCGCGTGTTCCTGGCGCAGGCGCGGCAGAAGCTTCGCGACCGCCTGCCGGCCGGGCTCGCCGTAGACGTCGCCGACCATCAGGATGTTCATGGCGGTCTACTTCGCCACTTCGACGGCGCGCGTCTCTCGGATGACGACCACTTTGATGTGGCCGGGATACTGCATCTCGGCTTCGATGCGCTTGCTGATGTCCTTGGCGAGCTGGTGCGCGTCGAGGTCGGAGACGATGTCGGCGGACGCGCCGCCGAGATGCCGTCGGCGGCCTCGACCAACACGGCTTCGATCGTCTCGGGCTCGACGTTCTCGTGACCGCAGAGCGCCGCGTTGATGACTTTGGCCGACTCGTTGTATTTCGTCAGCACCTGCAGCGAGAGCTCGGGGTGGCTGCCCTCCTGCTCGTGCGTGAGCGCCTTGCCGATGTCGTGGAGCAGCCCCATGCGCTTGGCGAGCTTGGCGTCGGCCTTGACCTCGGCCGCCATCATGCCCGCGAGCCAGGCGACTTCCTTGGAGTGCTGCAGACAGTTCTGGCCGTACGACGTCCGGAACTTCATCCGGCCCACGAGCTTCACGAGCTCCGGATGGAGGCCGTGGACACCGACCTCGAAGCACGCCTTTTCGCCCTCCTCGCGGAGGTGCTGATCCATCTCCTTCTTGACTTTCTCGACGACCTCTTCGATGCGGGCCGGGTGGATCCGGCCGTCGGCGATCAACACTTGCAAGGCGCGCCGCGCGATCTCGCGGCGATAGGGATCGTAGGCGGAGATCAGGACGGCTTCGGGCGTGTCGTCCACGATGAGGTCGACCCCGGTGTGCTGCTCGAGCGCCCGGATGTTGCGCCCCTCGCGGCCGATGATGCGCCCCTTCATGTCGTCGGAGGGGAGGTCCACCACGGAGACCGCGGTCTCCACCGTGTAGTCCGGGGCGAGGCGCTGGATCGTCGTCGCGAGGACTTCCTTCGCCTTCATCTGCGCGGTCTCGCGCGCTTCCTCCTCGAGACGCATCCCGATCAGCTGAGCCTCGCGCCGCGACTCGACTTCCATCTGCGCGAGGAGCTGACGCTTGGCCTCTTCCGCCGTGAGGCTGGCGATCGCTTCGAGCTTGCGCCGCTGCTCGTCCAGCGCGACCGCGAGTCGGCTCTCCTTCTCGCCGACCGCCTTTTCGCGGCCGGTGAGCTCACGGTCCTTCGTGCCGGACTCGGTGAGTCGCCGCTCGAGCTGGTCAAGCTTCCGCGCGAGCTCCTCCTCCTTCGAGAGGACACGCTGCTCGATCTGCTGGATCCTGTTCTCGCGCTGTCGCGTCTCCGCTTCGACGGCCGTGCGCGCCTTCAGCCCGGCTTCCTTGGCCTCGAGGTCGGCGCTCTTCAGGCGGTTCGCCGCGTCGCGCTCGGCGTCCTGAACGATACGCTCCGCGCGACTCGACGCTTCCCCGATCTTCCGATCGCTGATCCACTTGTGCAGGATGAATCCGAGCACGAGGGCGAGCACCGCGATGAGTGAGTCGAGAATGAGCCAAATGCCTTGCATTGCCGCAGTATAGGGGGCACCGAGCGGGGGAGTCAAATCCCCACCTCTGCCGTGTGCCGACGGTGTTTCGAACCTGGTATCACCAGGTGGGCGCCGTTAATTGGAGGGCTTTAGGCTTCCCCTTCTGGAGGGGCTTGCGCACAACCCTCGGCCACAGCTCCCAGTTTGTTTACGAGGTTGAAACTTCCCCCCGGCATCACGAGCAGCGCAGGGACAAGTCTTGGTACCCTACGGCGCGACCTCGCGTCAAGAGGATTGTTGCTCGGGCCGATCGGCGCAGGAGGATGATCATGGAACGACCGAGCGTCAGGACCGAATCGAACGGTGTTGTCACCACGATCATCCTCGACCGGCCCGATCGCCGGAACGCGGTGGACCCGTCGACTGCCGCCGCGCTCCGCGCGGCATTCCGCGCCTTCGAGCGCGACCGCGAACGGCGCGTCGCCGTGCTCTGGGGCGCGAACGGGACCTTCTGCGCCGGCTACGATCTGAAGGCGTTCGCGGCGGCGCCGCGCCAGCTCTCGCCCGCTTACGGCGAGGGACCGATGGGCCCGACGCGCAGGGCGCTGTCCAAGCCGGTGATCGCCGCGGTGGCAGGCTACGCCGTCGCCGGCGGCTTCGAGCTGGCGCTCTGGTGCGACCTCCGCGTCGTGGAAGAGGATGCCGTGATGGGCGTCTTTAATCGCCGGTGGGGCGTGCCGCTCGTCGACGGCGGCACCGTGCGACTCCCGGCGATCATCGGGCTCGGCCGCGCGCTCGATCTCATTCTGACCGGCCGGCCGGTCGACGCGCGCGAGGCGGAGGGCATCGGCCTCGCCAGTCGCGTCGTGGCGCGCGGCCGGGCGCGCGAAGAAGCCGAAGCGCTCGCCGCGACGATCGCCGGATTCCCTCCGCTGTGTGTCCGCAGCGACCGGCGGTCGGTGTACGAGTCCCTCGGTACGCGCCGTTCGGCCGCGCTCCGGCGCGAGCACGCGCTCGGCATGACGTCGGCGAAAGCCGGCGAGAGCGTGGCCGGCGCCCGGCGCTTTGCGGCCGGCGCCGGCCGTCACGGCAAGTTCTAAGCCGCCGGGAGACCGGCCCGCTGGCTAGCTCTCGCCCGGTTCGCGCGGCGCGACCTTCTCAAGGAGAGTTACCAGCGCCCCGATCCGAGCGCCGACGTCGCCTTCGTCGCGCGTCTTGTCGTCGCGGGCGCGGAACAACTCGTCGGTGATGTCGAGCGCTGCCAGGGCCAGCGCCGTCATCGGGTCCTTGACGCCCGACCGCTTGAGCGCCGTCACGCGCTCCTCGAGATACTTCGCGAGCGTGCGCAGGTACTCGGGCGACGCCTCGGACCGGATCGTGAGCGTCTGCCCGAGCAGGTTCAGCTCGATCCGCCGGGGCTCAGTCATTCGGATTCTCCGTCGGGGCGCCTTCGCCGGGCCTCCGGCGCCCGACGTTCGGGCCAACGTCCCGGGGCGTTCATTCCTGAGGCCTGTCGAGATCGAGCTTACCGATGTCCTTCAGGATCATGTCCACCTGAGAGAGGACCTGGCGCCGCTCCTCGCCGAGGCGCCTGACCTCGCGCTTGAGCTGCGCATTCTCCTCGCGCAGCCGGCCGATCGCGGCGGCGGCGCGCTTCACCGCCTCTTCGAGTTCAGTCAATCGCTCGACGACGCCGTCGCCCATCATCCGCTCCGCAGGGTGATGTGGAAGGTCTCGGTGATCCGCCGGACGACACGCTCCTGGATCGCGTTCACTTCGTCGTCGGTCAGCGTGCGGTCCTCGGCCTGGAAGAGGAGCCGCCACGCGAGGCTCGACCGGCCGTCGGGGAAGGGAAAGACGTCGAAGAGCACGAGCCGGCGGAGAAGAGGTCCGGCCTCTTCCCGAAGCGCCGACTCGATCTGGGCGGCGGTCGGCGTTTGGCCGTCGCCGACGACGAAGGCAAGGTCGCGCTCCACCGCGGGGAAGCGTGGGAGCGCCTGGTAGCGGGTCGGCGCTGGCGCCACCGCCCCCACGGCGTCGAGCGAGAGGACTGCGGCGAAGACGGGCGCCGGGATGCCCAGGCTTTCTCGCAGCGCCGCGGCGACCTCACCGAACTCGCCGAGGATCGCGCCGCCGTCGGCCACGAGCGTACCGTGGCAGTCGGGCTCGAATCCACCGAGCGCGCCGGCGCCGCCCGTGCTCGCCCGCGCGCTGAGCGCGTCGAGCACGTGCTCGGCGAGTCCCTTCGCGTCGTAGACGTCGGCCCGCGCGTTCGGCCCGTACCAGCCCGGCTCGCCCCGCGCGCCCGTGAGGGCGATCGCGAGCCAGCGCGGTTCTTTTGTAGCGGGGTCCTTGAGGCCGGCTTCCGTCGAGGGTGGCCTGAGAAAGGCGCGAGCCGGCCCCGACACGCCCGTTCTATCCGCTTCGATGGCGCGGGCCGGCTCCGGCGCGCCCGTTTTACTCTGTGCGACGACGCGGGCCGGCTCCGACACGCCCGTTTTACCCTGTGCGACGACGCGAGCCGGCTCCGGCACGCCCGTTTTACCGATTGTTTCGACGCGGGAGTATGTTTTGCACAGCTCGAAGATCCTGACGTCGGGGTGCTGGCGCCTCACGTTGGTCGCCACCACGCCGAGGACCCCTTCCAGCGGGTTCGAGCGCAGCCACGAGGCGTCCTGGGACAGCGGGTTCAGCAGCTCGACGGGAGCCGGATCGGACGACCGGCGCAAGAGCGCGGCGCGCGCGGGATCGCTGAAGCTATGCGTGATCACTTCCGCGAGCCCCGCGCCCACGAGCGCCCGGCGGACGGTCTGACTCTGGCGCATTGTCGCCGGGTGCGTGACGAGGGCGATCGCGCCGCCGGGCAGCGTGGACGGGATCCGGTGGTAGCCCCAGACGCGGATGATCTCCTCGACGAGATCGTCCTCGATGGCAAGGTCGCGGCGGAAGCTTGGCACCGTGACCTCGAGGTCGGCGCCCCGAGCTTTCCCCGGCAGGCCGAGACCCGCGAGAATCTTCCTCGCCTGCGCCAACGGCGGCGCTACGCCGAGGACGCCCTTCACCCGCGACATCCTGAGGCGCACGCGCCGGGGCTTGCGCTTCCGGGGATACGCGTCGACGACGCCTCGGGCGATCGCGCCACCCGCCAGCTCGGCGATGAGTGCCGCGGCGCGGGCGGACGCCGTCACCAGCATCTCGATGTCGGCCCCCCGTTCGAAGCGATACGCGGCGTCGGTCCTGAGGCCGAGCACGCGCGACGTGCGCCGGATCGAGGCGGGGGCGAACCATGCGCTCTCCAGCAGAATGCGCGTCGTCCGGTCGGTCACCTCGGTGTTGGCGCCTCCCATGACCCCGGCCAGCCCGATGGCCCCGCGCGGATCGGCGATGAGGAGCATCGAGGCATCCAGCGCCCGCTCCTGGCCGTCCAGGGTCGTGAAGCGTTCGCCGGCCCGGGCGCGACGCACGACGATTGTCCCGTCGGCGACGGTCTCGTAATCGTAGGCGTGCAGCGGCTGGCCGAGCTCCCACAGGACGTAGTTGGTGGCGTCCACGACGTTGCTGATGGGGCGAAGCCCGACCGCGCGCAACCGCGCCCGGAGCCAACCCGGCGAGGGGCCGACGGTGACGCCGTTGATGACGCGCACCGTGAACCGATGGCACAGATCCGGCGCCTCGATGCGCACACGCGCGAGCGTTCGCGCGGCCTCAGCCGACTCCTTCAGCGCGATCGTCGGCAGGCGGAAGCGCGCGCCGGTGAGTGCCGCCAGCTCGCGCGCGATGCCCACGACGGAGAGGCAGTCGGGTCGATTCGGGGTGATCTCGATCTCGAGCACGTGGTCATCGAGGCCGAGCGCCGCGATCAGGTCAGCGCCGGGCCGGGCGCCGTCCAGAAGCAGAATGCCCGCCTCGTGCTCCTCGCCGATCCCGAGCTCCCGCTCCGAGCAGAGCATGCCCTGCGACTCGGCGCCGTGGATCTTCGCGGTGGCGATCCGGCGTCCACCCGCCAGGACGGCGCCGGGGGGCGCGAAGGCGGCGCGGATGCCGACCTTGGTGTTCGGCGCGCCGCACACGACGGAATAGTGCTCGCGCCCGGTGCTCACGCGGCAGACAACCAGCCGGTGGCCGTGGCTCGCGCCGAGCTCGCGCTCGATCGCCTCGATTTCCCCGACGACGACGCCCTTGCAGTCGGGCGCCAGCGGCGTCACGGACGCGACCTCGATACCGGCGTTGACGAGGCGGTCGGCGGCTTGCGCGGCCGTCAGCCGCAGGTCGACGAACTCTCTGATCCACGCGTACGGGATCTTCATGGTAGCGGGGGCCGTGAGCCCGGTGCCACCGAGGGTGGCCTGAGAAAGATGCGTGGTGGCACTGTCACGCAAACTGCCTCAGGAAACGTAGGTCGTTCTCGAAGAACAGGCGGAGATCGTCGATGCCGTACTTGAGCATCGCGATGCGCTCGATCCCCATGCCGAACGCCCAGCCGGTGACCTCCTCGGGGTCGTACCCGACGTTGCGCAGGACTTGCGGATGCACCATGCCCGAGCCGAGGATCTCGAGCCAGCCACCCTGCTTGCAGAGCCGGCAACCGTCGCCGTGACAGACGAAGCACAGCACATCGACCTCGGCGGACGGCTCGGTGAACGGGAAGAAGGACGGCCGGAAGCGGATGCGTGACCGCGGCCCGAACATCTCGCGCGCGAACAGCTCGAGCGTGCCCTTGAGATCCGCCATCGTGATCCCGCGATCGACCGCGAGCCCTTCGACCTGGTGGAACATCGGGGAATGCGTCATGTCGGCGACGTCCCGGCGGTAGACCTTGCCGGGCACGATGATGCGCACCGGCGGCTTCTGCGCCAGCATCACCCGGATCTGCACGGGTGAGGTGTGGGTGCGCAGGAGCGTGCTCTCCGAGAGATACAGCGTGTCCTGCATGTCCCGGGCGGGGTGGTCACGCGGGATGTTGAGCGCTTCGAAATTATAGTAATCCGTCTCGATCTCCGGACCCTCGGCGACCGAGAAACCGAGTCCGGCGAAGATCGCGACGATCTCGTCGTGGACGCGCGTCAGCGGGTGGAGCGAGCCGCGGGGCGGCCGGCGGCCGGGGAGTGTGAGGTCGAGCCTTTGCCCCCGGCGCTCGGCCTGCCGCTCGGCCTCGAGCGTCGCGGCGAGCCGCGCGTCGAGGAGCGCCTCGAGCTCGCGCTTGGCTTCGTTGGCCGCCGCGCCGACGAGCGGCCGCTCCTCCGGAGCGAGCGCTCCGAGCGAGCGCAAAAGCTGCGTCAATTCACCCTGGCGACCGAGAACGCTGACGCGAATCCGTTCGAGCTCGGCCGACGACTGCGCGGCGGCGACGGCCTCCCGCGCCTGCTGGACGATAGCGTCGACGCGGGGGTGCCCCACGAACTACCGGCTCTGGGCTCGCGCGGTCTCGGCGAGCTTGGCGAACGCCGACGGGTCGGTGACCGCCAGCTCCGCCAACACCTTGCGATCGAGGCGGATCCCCGCCCGGTTGAGCGCGGCGATGAACTTCGAGTACGAGAGTCCCACCTGGCGGCAGGCGGCGTTGATCCGCACGATCCAGAGAGATCGCGCCTCACGCTTCTTCTGCTTTCGGCCGCGGTACGCGAACGCCCCCGCGCGCAGGACGGTCTCGGCGGCGGTTTTGTAGAGCTTCCGGCGCCCGCCGACGTACCCCTTCGCCTTCTTGAGGATCTTCTTGCGCCGCTGGCGCGTCTTGGCTCCACCTTTTGCCCGTGGCATGCTCCGGCTCCTCCTCGATCACAGATAGGGCACGAGCACCCGCAGCCGGGCCTCGTCCGCTTTGTCGATCAATTTTGCCGCGCGAAGCTTTCGGCGGTGCTTGGGATCCTTCTTCTGGAGCTTGTGCTGTTTCCAGCCGCCCGCCCGCTTGAGCTTTCCCGAGGCGGTCCGCTTGAGCCGCTTCGCCGCCCCGCGCTTGGTCTTCATCTTCGGCATCGAGGTCTCCTTCTGGGGGCTCGCCTGGGGCTAGTTGTGGACCTTGGGGCTCAGGATGATGTGCAGCATCCGCCCCTCGAGCCGAGGATTGTTCTCGGTGTTGGCGATATCCTGCGTCGCCTCGACCATCTTGTTGAGCATCTTCCAGCCGAGCTCCGTGTGGGCCATCTCGCGCCCCTTGAAGCGCACGGTGACCTTGGCCTTGTGGCCCTCCTCGAGGAAGCGCCGCACGTGCTTCAGCTTGAAGTCGAAGTCGTGCTTCTCCGTCTTGGGGCCCATCTTGACTTCCTTGACCTGGATCGTCGTCTGCTTCTTGCGCGCTTCCTTCAGCCGCCGCGCCTGCGTGTACTTGTACTTGCCGAAGTCCATGATACGGCACACCGGCGGCTGGGCGTCCGGCGCGACTTCGACGAGGTCGAACTCCTGCTGGCGCGCGGTTTCCAGGGCCTGGGTGATCGGCATGATGCCGAGCTGTTCGCCACTGGCGCTGACGACACGGACTTCCCGGACGCGAATGCCTTCGTTGATACGGATGTCCTTGGCTTGGCTGATAGGCGTGACTCCTCGTTAGCCGCGTCGCGCGGCGTGGTAGTGCGCGCTGCAGGCCGTCGCGGGGCTGGGGCCCTGCCGGCCGAGGCGCGACTGTGAGTAGTGCGCGCTGCAGGCCGTCGCGGGGCTGGCCCCGCCGGCGGAGGCGCGACTGTAAATCGATGATAGGTTCGGCCGGCCGATCACGAGCGGCCCACGATGAGGCTGGCGTCGCGCGAGGTGATCTCGCGGGCAAGGTCGCCGAGCACGCGCTCGAGCGGCACGGCGCCGAGGTCGTCCCCGGTGCGGTGGCGGAGGCTCACCGTGCTGTTCTCGGCCTCGCGGGCGCCGACGACGAGCATGTACGGCACCTTTCGGAGCTGCGCGTCGCGGATGCGGTAGCCGAGCTTCTCGTTGCGGTCGTCGAGCTCGGCCCGGACGCGTGCGGCGCGCAGGCGGCCGTGCACCGCGCGCGCGTACTCGATGTGCTTCTCGCTGATCGGGAGCACGCGCGCCTGGACGGGCGCGAGCCACGTCGGGAAGGCCCCGGCGTAGTGCTCGACCAGGACGCCGACGAAGCGCTCGAACGAGCCGAAGATCGCCCGGTGGATCATGACCGGGCGCTTGGCCTGCCCGTCGCTGTCGATGTACTCGAGCGCGAAGCGATCCGGCTGCTGGAAGTCGATCTGGATCGTCGCGACCTGCCACCGTCGCCCCAGCGCGTCCTGGACGTCGACGTCGATCTTGGGCCCGTAGAAGGTCCCGTCGCCCGGATTGAGGTCGAACGCGAGGCCGTTGGCGCGCAGCGAGTCCTGGAGCGACCGCTCGGCCGCCCCCCACTGCTCGTCCGTCCCCAGCGACTTCGCGGGCCGCGTGGATAGCTTGAAAAACGGCTCGAGCATGAAGGTCTTGTACCACTCGCGGACCAGCTCGAGCATCGCGGTGATCTCGTCCTGGATCTGATCGAGGCGGCAGTAGATGTGCGCGTCGTCCTGCGTGAACTGCCGCACGCGCATGAGCCCCGTCAAGGTGCCCGACCGCTCGTTGCGATGCAGCCGGCCCATGTCCGAGTAGCGCAGCGGCAGGTCGCGGTACGAGCGCAGCGCGTGACGGTAGACGAGCGTGGATTCCGGGCAGTTCATCGGCTTGAGCCCGAAGACCTGCTCCTCGGACTCCACCAGGAACATGTTCTCGCGGTAGTGGTCCCAGTGTCCGGACTGCTCCCAGAGCCGCTTGTTGACCAGGATCGGCGTGGAGATCTCCTGGTAGCCCCGCGCGTCGAGGACCTCGCGGACGAACCGCTCCAGCTCGCGCACCATCGTCCAGCCGTTCGGGAGCCAGAAGGGCGCGCCGGGCGAGACATCGTGGAAGGCGTAGAGGTCGAGCTCGCGCCCGAGCTTCCGGTGGTCGCGCTTCTTCGCCTCCTCGAGCCGCCACAGATGCTTGTCGAGCTCCTCCTGCGTGAGCCAGGCGGTGCCGTAGATGCGCTGGAGCATCGCGTTGCGCTCGTCGCCCCGCCAGTAGGCGCCCGAGGAGGAGAGGAGCTTGAAGTGCTTCACGTGCGCCGTCGACGGCACGTGCGGTCCGCGGCAGAGGTCGATGAAGTCTCCCTGCCGGTAGAGCGACACGCGCGGGGCGTCGAGCCCCTCGAGGATCTCGACCTTGAACGGCTCACCGCGTTCCCGGAAGAAGCCGATCGCCTCCTCGCGCGGCATCTCCTGCCGCTCGAACGGATAGGCGGCCTTCGCGATCTCCCGCATGACCTCCTCGATCTTCACGAGGTCCTCGGGCGTGAACGGCTCGGCTTTCGCGAAGTCGTAGTAGAAGCCGTCCTCGATCGCGGGGCCGATCGCCACGCGCACCGACGGGAAGAGCCGCTTCACCGCCTGGGCCATGACGTGCGAGGTGGAATGACGCAGCGTCGCGAGCGGCGAGGGATCGCAGTCGAAGTCGCCGGTCAGCTTGAGATGTCGCTCTTCTTCAGACAGGGGCGCGCTCGTCAGTCAGTATGAATGGTAGGCTCGGGCGGTTTCGAACCGCCGACCTCCTCTGCGTCAGAGAGGCGCTCTCCCACTGAGCTACGAGCCTATCCAGAGTAGAGAACATGCTACATGCCGCCGGGAGAGCCTGTCAAGGCAAGGTCCTGGAATTACGCGCGTTTCAACGAAGGATATTGGTGAGCGAGCTCTCGACGAGCACGTACTGGAAGGCGGCCACGATGCGCACGCCGGTGCTGCCGGGCTTCACCGTCGCCATCAGCGACGCGGGCACCGGCGGAAACGGCGAGGCCAGCCTGATCGCGTTCGCGGCGTAATCGTCGTATACCCCGTAGCCCGACTGCTGGGCTATTTCGAGCATCGGCACGCGGCCGTCCTTGAGGATGCCGAAGACGATGACCAGCCTGGCCGACTTGTAGTCGCAGTGCCCGGTCATAGAGTCCTTGACGCATGGATAACCCCACTTCTCTTTGATCATTCGCCGGACACGGTCGAGGTAGTCGTTGTACTTCGGGTCGGTCGAATCCAGCGGGATCGGCTCGCCCTCGATGCCCGCCCATCCTTCTCCCATGCCACCGGCGCCGCCCGGCCCCGGGCCGCCTCGGCGCAGTGCAGACCGACTGTCGATCAGCGGCTCGCGCGGCTCCGGCACGGCCGCGACTCGCGGCGCCGGGCTTGCCGGGGTCGCTTCGCGCGGGGGAGCCTCAGGGGGGCGCACCGGTTCGCTCACGGGCGATTGGACGGGCGGCGCCGGTGCCGCCGCGGCCGCTCGGGGCGCCTGGGCGTCCGGTGCCGGCGCCTCGGGAACTGCCGGCGCGCGCGGCGCGCTCGCGACGCTCGGCCGCTCGGGCGCTGGCGGCTCGGGCCGGCTCGGGGCCAATGCAGGCTGCGGCGGAGCCGTCGCGACGCGGGGTGCGGGCGGCGTCGGCTGGACCTTCCGGGCCGGAGCCGGAGGCGGCGGGGCAGCGGGGCCACCGCGCTGCGCCGGCTCGTCCGATTGCGGCAACTCGACAAAGAGCGGCTCGCCCCGCTTGAGCATGAGGGTGGACGACGGGCCCCCTAGCCAGAGCAGGGCAGCGACGAGTAGGAGATGCAGGGCGACCGACACGGCCACCCCGGCCAGGGGGCGCTGCCTCGCCCATTTCCACGCGTTCACGCGCATTACCCGGGATTATAGCCCCGGAACCGCTAGAGGTCCCGGTCCATGGCCCGCGCGATGCGGCGCACGCGCTCCATCAGCGCGGCGAAGCGCTCGGGCTTGAGCGACTGGGGGCCGTCGGAGAGCGCCTCCTCGGGTCGCGGGTGAACCTCGATGATGAGCCCGTCGGCGCCGGCCGCCACGCCGGCCATCGCCATCGACTCGACGAACTCCCAATGGCCCGTCCCGTGGCTCGGGTCGACGACGACGGGCAAGTGCGAGAGCTTCTTGACGACGGGCACCGCGTTCAGGTCGAGGGTGTAGCGCGTGGAGGCCTCGAAAGTCCGGATGCCGCGCTCGCAGAGAATGACGTTCGGGTTGCCGCGCGCCAGCACGTACTCCGCGGACAGGAGCCACTCCTGGATCGTCGTCGCCATGCCGCGCTTGAGGAGGACGGGCTTGCCGGCGTCGCCGACACGCTTCAGCAGCGGGAAATTCTGCACGTTGCGGGCACCGACCTGGAGGATGTCGGCGTGCTCGGCGACGAGATCGACCTTGTCGGGCTCCATGACCTCGGTGACGATCGGTAATCCGGTCTCGCGCCTGGCCTCGGCGAGAAGCTTTAATCCCTCGTCTTCGAGCCCCTGGAACGCGTAGGGGGAGGTGCGGGGCTTGAAAGCGCCGCCCCGAAGGATGTGGGCGCCCGCGGCCTTCACCTTCTCCGCGGCCTCGAGAAGCTGCAGGCGCGACTCCACCGAACACGGTCCGGCCATAACAACGATCGACCGCCCGCCGATCGTCACGTCACCGATGCGGATCTGAGTCGACTCCGCGCGGACCTCCCGGCTGGCGAGCTTGTAGGGCTTGAGGATCGGCGTGACGGACTCGACGTACTCGAGGGACTCGAGGCTGCGAAGCGCGTCCTTGCCGCGATCGTCGCCGACCGCGCCGATCACGGTCCGCAACGCACCGCGGATCGTGTGGGGGTTGTAGCCCATCGCGACGATCCGATGGCAGACGTCGTCCACCTCGCCGTCCGTGGCTCCCGACCTGAGCACGATGATCATGACTGGCTCCTTTGTAGCGAGTGCCTTGAGGCTGGGTCAGACCGAGGGTGGCCTGAGATAGGTGCGACCCGGCTCCGACACGCCCGTTTTACCCGCTCCGCTCGCCCGTTATTTGGCCTGAGAAAGGCGCGACCCGGCTCCGGACGCCCGCTCTGCCGTTTCACGACTCCCAACGCTCGCGTTACCCTCCGTTGCGTAAAAAAATTAAAGGCCGCGGGGTGACCCGCGGCCTGAATTCGTCCGGCGCCGCGGGCTCTCGGTCCGCCCACGGCTCCCTGGTTATCTCAAGTCAGGACGCCGGAGCGGACCTCGGTAAAGTAGTAAAAGCCGAAGAACCTGAACCGGCGCGTGGTAGTGCTCATGACGTAGCGCGAGTCTACCGAGGGCGGCAGTGGCCGTCAAGCGTTTTCTAGGCTTTGCTCTTATCCGCTCTCGGCTTGTGGAACCGCTTGATGAAGCGCTCGCGGTAGTAGTAGAGCGGCAGGCACAGCGCGACGACGACCGCGAGAAAGGCGATCGCGTAGAGGTACTGATGCTCGGCGACGTGCGCGCCGAAGTAGGAGGAAATCCACGTGCCCGGAATCCGCGCGATCGTCGAGACGACCGCAAAGATCCAGAAGGGCATCGGGCTGATCCCGAAGAGGTACGAGACGATGTCCTTGGGGAAGCCGGGGATGAGGTAGATGATGAAGCAGATGATCACCCCCTCCGCCTCGATGACGAAGGTCATCCGGTTCCAGTGGTGCTCGCTGAGCCATGGCCGCACCAGGGGCTCGCCCCACGTGCGCCCGACCCAGAAACAGAAGAGCGTGCCCAGCGTCAAGCCGATGCTCGAGTAGAGGAGCCCGAGCCACGTTCCGAACAGCGCCCCGCCGACCGGCCCGGTGATCTCGCCGGGGATCGGCGAGATGATCACCTGGAGCGCCTGGATCGCGATGAAGACGATCGGCGCCATCCAGCCCCATGACCTGACGGTGTCCTTGAGGAACTTCTTGTCCCGGTAGAGGCGGACCACGAGCCGGACGATCGGCGCGTCCACCACGACGAGCCAGACGACGACGGCGAGCAGCGTGAAGAGTATCGCCGTGACGATCGCCCATCGCGTGCGGTCCGTCATCGGCGCAATCGAAAAACGACGTCACAGCCCCGGACGGCGATCCCTCCAGGGCGAAGCCGCCTCAAAGGCGGCGGACGCCGCGAGCACCGTACCGTCGGCGCGGCGGCGCCCGACGATCTGCAGGCCGACCGGGAGACCGTCGTCGGTCCATCCGGCGGGCACGCTCGCCGCGGGCTGGCCCGTCATGTTGAAGGGATACGTGAACGGCATCCAGCCGAGAACCGAGACCTCCTGCCCGGCGATCTCGCGCGGCGGGAGGGCGCCGGCCGCGAACGGTAGCACCGCCGTCGTGGGCATGAGCAACACGTCGAAGCGCTCGAGGAAGGTCTGGACCTCTGCCCAGTACTCCTCGACCCCGGCGACAGCGCGCAGGTAGTCGCGCGCGCTGACCGCACCGCCACGCCGGATGAACCTCACGAGCGACGGGTCCATCAGCGGCTCGGCGTCCGGCAGCCGATCAGACCACGCGGCGTAGAACTGGGCCGCGATCATCGTGGTGAAGAGCTCCTCGGGGCTTTCCCAGCCCGGATTGACGACCTCCACGTGACAGTCGAGGGCCTCGAATGCGCCCGCCGCATTCTCGCAGACCGCCAGGACCCTCGGGTCCACCGCCGCGTAGCCGAGATCCGGCGCCCAGGCCACGTTGAGCCCCTTCACGTCGGCATCGCACGCCTCGAGATACGAACCGCCCTCGCGCGGCAGCGACCCGCGGTCGCGGTCGTCGCCGCCGGCGATGAGGTCGAGCACGGCCGCCGCGTCGCGGACGGTGCGCGTGATCGGACCCACGTGGCCGACGCGCTCGAACCCGCCGAACGCCGCGCGATCCGGCACGCGGCCGAGCGAGGGCTTGAAGCCGTACACGCCGCAGAACGCGGCCGGAATCCGGATCGAGCCCCCGGCGTCGGTTCCGAGCGCCACCGGGCCCACACCGCTCGCCACCGCCGCCGCGGCGCCGCCGCTCGAGCC
>WNGB01003554.1_pt1 | contig 24394 bp, 20 predicted proteins | sample 5400681 | NCBI WGS metagenome assembly WNGB01 (sample SAMN13153367, study PRJNA577476) | soil metagenome | isolation source: 115 cm soil or saprolite under grassland replicate 2 | place: USA:California | collected 2016-06-15
GCGACGGGCGCTTGCCGGCACAGGACGGCTGCCCCGCCACGCCGGACGGATGCGCCCCCGCGGACGGCCGCCCGCGGGCCGCCCGGCCGAAACCAGCCGGACAGCCGCCGATAAACAATCCAGCTGATCCGCCGAGGCATAGCTCGAGCAGGCAGCCGGAGCCGAACGACATCCTGCCTCCCTCGTGCGTGATGTCCGGCCGGTGACGCCGGTGTCGCCGTCACCGCGAGGCCGAGCCCGATCGGTACGGTCATTCTGCCCGCATACTCGGGCGAAGCCGTGAGGATTGAGGACAGTTTGGCAGCCCGCTCGGCGCGCGCCGCGACATCGGCCAAGTTTCCGGGATCGCCGGGCACCGGAACCAGGCGCTGGCCCTGCCGCCAGTGCCGGACCCGTCAGCCGCCACGCTGAGCGCCTCGGGGGAAGCGACCGCACCGTGGCGGTCATGGTCCCGGCCGGCCAGCAGGCTGGCCACGGCGGGCATAACCCGGTATGCGGTTATCTTTGTCGTCCGCATCTCAGGGACGACGGAGTGAGGGCAAATGATCGCGAGGGTCTGGCGCGGCTGGGCGCCGCGGGCTACCGCCGCTGACTACCAGCGTCATTACGAATCCGAGGTCAAAGACCATCTGCGGGCAGTCAGCGGCTTCCGCGGCGCCCGCCTGCTGCGCCGCGATGATGGCCAGGAGGCCATGTTCACCTCCATCACGTTCTTCGCCAGCCTGGACGCCATCCGCGACTTCGCCGGGGACGACTACGAGCTGGCAGTCGTCGAGGAGGCCGCACGGCGGGCACTGCGCCGGTGGGACGAGCGCGTCACCCACCACGAGGTAACCGTCGATCTGCAATAACCAGATCCCGGCCTTGCTGGGCGGCAGCTGGCGCAGCCCCGCGGCGGAGTGCGGTGCGCGCACCGGCAGTTTGCGGGTGGCGGCCGGCGGAATGCCGCAGCAGGCGAGCCGGTTAGCCGGGCATGAGCGTGTTCACTGACAAGGAGCTCGGCTACCTCGCAGGGCAGCGCCTGGGCCGGATCGCGACCGTCGGCCAGGACGGGCAGCCGCACGTGGTACCAACGTCGTTTCGCTACAACCCAGAGCATGACGCTATCGACGTGGGCGGCATGCGGATGAGCCAGACCAAGAAACTTCGCGACGTGCAGCGCACCGGCCGGGCGAGCATCGTGATCGACGACGTGCTTCCCCCCTGGCAGCCACGCATGATCGAAGTGCGCGGGGCCGCAGTCGTGATCCCGTCGGGAGGCAAGGCCTTCGGCGAGCAGTTCGAGGACACCATCGTCCGCATACAGCCCACGCGCATCATCTCCTTCGGGATCAACTCCGGCGAATTGACTACCAACGCGCGCTCGGTCAGCGCGGCCTAACCGGCAGCCCGGGAGTCGTCAGGCAAGTTCCTTCAGGAAGCGGCGCGCTGCGCTGCTCCGGGCACGAGCCGCCCCATCCCGAACGGCCGCGGCACACCTACGAGCCAAACCAAGCGCCTGGGATATCTAGCCAGCGTCCTGCGGCCAGGGCACTACGGTCAGCGATGGCCACTGCCGACGCCACCGGGTGGTCTTGGCCTGGTAGACGTGCCGTGGCGCGAGGGCGCAGTTGGGGCGGACCACGAGGTTGAAGACGTCGCTGAGGCCGTGCGGGGCGTAGATGCGCCAGCGTCCGCCTGGTTGCAGGCGCACGCCGAGGCAGGCGGTGGTTGCCTCGAACGTGTCGATCGCCGCCTCGGCCGATTCGTGCGGCGGGCAGGGCGAGCCGAATTTCTGCTCGTACCACAGGTGCACGCGGGCCTGGTTGCGGATCTGCACCGGCGGCGAGCTCTTCGCCGGTGAAGTACTCATCATCGGGCACGACATGCAGGACCACGCGGCGGGTCCGGAAACCTCGCCGGCGGGTGGCTGCCCGCCATAGAACAAGACCAGCTCGTCGGGGCCGGCATCTCCTCGCCGGCGAGCATGCAGGCGAGGAATCCTCCCATCGAGAAGCCCATGGCCGCCCATGGATGCTCGCGGGCGGCGAGTTCGTCCGCGCACTGCTCGATCAGGCCGAGCGCCGCGCCGTGGCCGAGGCGGTCAACGTCGCCCGAACCAGGTGTGCATTGCTGCGGCGCATGCCTACGAGACGATGACCGCCTGCAGCCGGCGGACCGCATCAAGGTGATCGCCTGTCCAGATCATTCGTACCGCGGTCGCGCTCGCCGTGCCGTCATCGCCCAGCAAGTCGTGGCGCACGGCCTCGATCAGGCGGCCGTCGGCGGCCTTGTCATGGGCGAGCGGTTCGGGTGGCTCCCGCCGGCTGGTCAGGTTGCCTGCAAGATCGTCATACCAGGTCGTGATGAGCTCGGTCGTCTTCAGGATCTCATTGCGGGCCGCGGTCCTGTCGCCTGCTGCTTTGCCATCGTCGCGCTGCCATAGATCCAGTAGCGCGTCAGCGGCCAGGCGGAGCACTGCAACTCCGGTGACCAGCCTGGTCACCCCGGCCAGCGGGACGGGCTTGGCGCCGCGCTCGGCCAGGTAAGTGCGGAACGTGTCGTCCAGCCGGCGGGCTGCTGCGGCTGCGCGGGTGGCGGCGTCGGCCGGCGCGGCGGGTGCGGGCTTGCTGCCGCCGCAGTGCAGCATCCCGAAATTCACCGCGCTGGCAAGGTAGCCGGTGCTGTCGGTATACGCCTCGGCCAGTGCCTGGCGGAGCGCGGCACCCGCGCCCCGCGGCCAGAAGAGCATTCCCACCACCAGGCTTACCGCGCAGCCGAGGGCGATGTCCTCTATCCGCAGCAGGCCGATCCGCCATCCGGCCGGCTGGATGATGTTGAAGAGGATCACCAGCGTCAGCGTGAACGCCGCCTGGCCCGCAGCGAATGAGATGGCGGCTGGAGCGACTCCGGCGAGCAGGATCGCCGGCGGCAGCACAAACCACAGCACCGTCGTGTTCGTGCCGATCGCCGCCAGCAAGGCCGCGCCGATAATGAACCCCGCTACGGTGCCGAGCAGGGCGCGAACCACATTCTGCCCGGTGTTCAACGCGTTGGAGCGCAGTACCGACAGCGTGCCGAGGACCACCCAGAACGAATGCTGCACCCCGGTCAGCTGCGCTACGAGCACCGCCAGCCCCAGCCCGGCGGCACCGCGCGCGCTGTTGTGCAGCCACACCGAGTGCCGCTCGACGTGAGCTGCCGCGCGTTCCTGGGCCGCGGACAGCGTCCCGGCCAGGCCTTCTGGCTGGCGGCCCAGCAGCCTTTCCCGCCAACTGCGTCGCTCGGCGGCCGCGGTCAGGTCGACGTTGCGCGCGATCTGCGAGACCGCGAAGCTCAACTCCTGCGCGCGGAAGCTCGGGTCCAGCGACGTGATGAACTCGCTGACCTGGTCCGGGGCCGCGATCGGGCCGGCCCCGGGCGGCACCCGCCGGACCGGCAGGTCGGCCGTCGCGCTGCGTTCCAGCCTCGCCAGCGCGTCGGTCAGCTTGACCAGCGCGGCATGCAGGTCATCGCTGTTCCCGCCGGTCACGTCGAGCAGATCCGCTCCGCGTTCGAGAACCGCGGCCGCGGCCACCTTGACCGCGCACGCCGCGCGATTGACGACCTGGCCCTCGGCGCGCGGCACAGACTGAATGATGACGGTGTTCAGCCAGGTCACCTCGTCCACCAGGCGCACGACCGTCCTGGCGGCAGTGCTCAAGCCGGTCGGCCGGTAAGGCGTGGCCAGGAAGGCGCGGTGGAGCGCCCTGACTGCGTCGTTCGCGTGCCCGGCCGCATGATCGCGATCAAGCCCAAATTGCCTGTCTTCGCCGCTGAGCAGGTACGCGACCTCCGAACGCAGCCGCGCCGCCAGCGCCCGGCAGGCGGTGATCGCGGCACCGCGCAGCGGATCGCGGGCCGACGCGGGCCATAGCAGCGCCACCGCGGCCAGCGCGGCGGCGCCGGCCATGCCCCAGCCCGCCAGCCGGTCCGGCACCGATGACACGGACCCGGCCAGGGACACCGGCAGGATGAAAGCCAGCAGCAGCGCCGTTGTCGCCCCGGCCAGTACCGAGCTAACCACCCCGGCGAAGATCACCCCGAAGCCGACGACCGCCATCGTCACGGCTGCGAGCCACACCGCCCGGGAGGCCAGCGTGCCAAGGCAGACGAGCACGCCACCCACGATCGCCAGCGCCGCCTGCGCCTGCAGCCGCTCAGCCATCGAGCCGCCGAAGTCAACGAGCAGCAACATCGCGAAAGCGCCGAACGCCGCGAACGTCGCCACTTCGGCATTGCCGATGACCTTGTCACCTACCGCAAACATGACTGGCATGACGATCGCGGTTCGTCCCGCACGGCGCAGCGCCGCGAAGTCGCGATCGCGCTCGCCCAGCCACCGCAGGGGGTGCATCTGCTGCCAGCCCGCCCATCCTGTAGCGACGAGGCGCCGTGCCTCATCATCCAGCCTCATCATCATTCGCCACTGCCATTGTCTGCGGCAACGGCGTGGCGCCGCGAGGCGTCGCCGCGGGGCGTCGCCGTCACGCTGCACGCGTCGCCGCCATGGGGCGGGCGGCACTGCGGACCCTCCGGGGCGCAGTACCGTGCGGATATGGATCCTGCTGGCTACCTGGCCCACCTCCGCGACGAGTTCGCCGCCTTCGCGGCCTGCCTGGCCGCGGACCTGGGGCAGCGGTGACGCACTGCGGCGGCTGGACACTGTACGACCTCGCCGACCACCTCGGCCAGGGCAACCTTGGCGGCTCGCTGGTCCCCTGATACCAGCGATCCAGCCAGCCGCTGGGCATGGTCCGGGTGCGGTAATGGTGCGGCATCGCGCGACCCTACGAGATGCGGCCGGGGCGGCACAAGCCGACCAGCAAGCCAGTGGGGCAGGCGGGCCGTCTCCTGGCGGCGGCCCTGGTTGTCCGCGGGCCGCGGGCCGCGCCACTCCGGCTGTCCTGAAGACCGCGATATGCGGCTGGGCAATCCGGGCACGTTCCCGTGTCCCGGGTCCCTGGGCATGCGGGCACGGCCTCAGATTCTCGTAGAGTCAGGAGAATGTTCCGTGCGGGCTGCGCCCCGGCCCTGGAGCCGGCCAGGGTCGCATCCGCGCTGAGAGGACGTGGTTGCATGTCTGAGTCCGCCCAGGCACGGCCGTCCGGCCGGGTGCTACCTCATGAGCTGCCAGCGTCGCTGCGTGACTCGGGCCTGGCGAACTGGATCCGCGAGCCGCTGGATGACGCCGTCGACCGCAGGCGCCGCATCATCTTCCCCCCGGCTGCGGCACTCATGGGCACGCCGGCGAGCGCATGCCAGGGCGCTTTGCTGGCCGAGGCGCGTCACCCCGACACGGTCTTCATGATGGGAGACAATCCCGCGCTGCCCACGATGCCCGAGCGGCCCGCCCTGAAGGACTTCTTCACGCTGCGCTTCAGCAAGATCGCCTCGGCGCACCTGCTGCAAAGCGCCAAGGTGGCCAGGGAGCGCGGGCTCGGCGAGAAAGTGATCATGGCATGCCTGCTGCACGACATCGCCATCGCCGGGCTGCTATCAGCCAACCACGGCTACTGGGGAGCGCAGATGGTCGCCCCGTATGTCGACGAGGAAGTCTCGTGGGCCATCGAGAAGCACGAGGCGCTGCGCTATTTCCCGGACGAGTCGGCGGGATACAGCTACCCGCAGGCTTACATCGACTATTTCGGCCCGGACTACAGCCCGCCTGACTACCTCCGCCGCGAGCACGACGCAGCGCGCCGGCACCGCTGGTACATGACATCGCGGCTGGTCACCATCAACGACATCTATTCTTTCGACCCGGACGCCGCGGTGGACTACGACGAGTTCGAGGACGTGGTGGGCAGGAACTTCCGCCAGCCCCGCGAGGGGCTCGGATTCGACGGCTCCCCGGTGGCGCACATGTGGCGCACGATGATCTGGCCGAACAACTTCCTGTAACGGCAGCGGCGGCCGCGCCTCACGCGCTGGCGTCCGCAATGATCTCGTGGACCTGGATCGTTGGCTTTGACGTTGACATCTGCGTTCCTCTTTCCTGTAGGGCTTGCTTTCGTGTCAGGGGTTGCCTGTCGTCTCCGGGCTTGCTTGTTGTCGCGGGCTTTCCTCGCTGCGGCCCGGGGCGGGCTCAGCGGTACATCTGCGAGCCCGGCGTGGTCAGTTCCTCGCCGGTCTCAAGCCAGGTCTTGAGGCCCGACAAGATCATCGGCCAGCCGCCGTAGAGCTGGGCGCTGGCGCCTTCGCGCAGCTGGTCGTGGGTCACCGTCAGACGGCACGAGTCACCGACCGGCTCGATGTCCCAGGTGACCCTGGTCGCTCCTTCGCTCCTGGCCTCCTCATCCCATAGCGCGGTCAGCGTATGGACCAGGCGGCAAGGGGGCTCTGCCTCGAGGACCTCGCCCTCACCGAGGAGCATCCCCGCCTGGGGAGAACTCATCTCCAGGCGCGATCCTGGCTTCCAGTCCGAGTGGACGCCGGCGCCGAAGTTGTACCTGGCCCGGATCTCCGGATCGGTGATCGCCTCCCACAGGCGGCCGGGGGTGGTACGGATGTAGATCTCGAAGATCTTCTCCATGGGGCGCTCCAGTCCTTGCTTGAGCTCGCTGAGGGCCGCGGCCCACGGCTCGGCGTACTTGCTCACCCACCGGTCGTGGACGAGGCGGATCGGGACCGGGTTCAGGAAGTGGAGCTTCTCGCGGCCACGGCGCCTGGTCACCACCAGCCCTGCTTCTTCGAGCTGGCGCAGGTGCTTCATCACCCCGAAGCGCGTCATCTCGAAACGCTCCGCCAGCTCGCTAAGCGTCTGGCCGTCTCGGCGGAACAGCTCGTCGAGCAGGCTCCTCCGGGTTGGATCGGCCAGCGCCTTGAACACCGGGTCCATGCATCGATAATACGTGACCATATAGTCACATGTCAACGATGGAGGCGCCGGTCATGATCCGCCGGCATGGTCACCCTGCAGGCCGGAGGCAATCAGGGCGCTCTTCTCGCCCGGACCGAGCCGGGCTCTTGAGCGCGCCGGGCGTCAGGCGCCGAGCCTGAAGTCAAGGTCAGCGGTGATCTCAGCGACGTCCATCTGCGCCTTCTGCAGGTGCCCCGAGTAATCCCAGTTCATTGCCTGCCAGCGGGTGAACTGGTCGAGCACCCAGACACCGGACTGGCGGCTGCCGTTGCCCGACCTGCCGTTCCCGCCGAACGGCAGGTGCGCCTCGGCCCCGGAGGTGGAGTTGTTCACGCTGATCATCCCGGCGCTGATGCCGCGCCGGAACCGGAACACCTCCCTCGGGTCGTTGGTATAGATGCACGACGACAGGCCGTAGCCCGGCGCGTTCGCAAGCTCGATCGCGTCGTCGATGCTGGCGTAGGTCGTGACGCTCACGAGCGGGCCGAACGTCTCCTCGCGGAACAGCGCGTCACCGGGCCGCACGCCGTCGACGATCGTCGGGTGATAGAAGATCCCGTCCTCGGGGTTGCCGACGAACCCGGCCCGAGGGCTGGCGGCGCTGATCTTGCCCGTGCCGCTGGATCCGAGGACCTTATGGTGCGGCTGGATCCAGCCGAGGTATTCCTCGAACCGGTCGGCGAACTTCTGGGCGAGCATCGGCCCGTAAAGGACGTCCTGAGCGGGATCCCCGATGGCCGCGGACGCCACGGCGGCGGACAGCTGCGCGAGGAACTCGTCATGGACGGACTCGTGCACGATGAGCGTGCCGAGCGAAGTGCAGCGCTGTCCGGCGGTGCCGAAGCCGGAGAACAGCGCTCCTTCCACGGCCAGCGCGATGTCGGCGCTGGGCGTCACCACCATCGGGTTCTTGCCGCCGAGTTCCAGGCAAGGGGCCTGCAGGTGGCGGCCGGCCAGCTCGCCGATGCGCGACCCGACAGCGGTGGAACCGGTGAACCCGATCTTGTCGATCGCGCCGGCCTGCAGTCCGAGCTCAAGGCCGGCGAATGCGTCCTGGCCCTCGGCGAAAACGATGTTGAGCACGCCGTCGGGCAAGCCCGCGGCCTGGATCAGGTCGAACAGCGCCATGGCTGAGGCTGCGGCGTATTCGGCCGGCTTCCAGACCACCGTATTGCCCGCCACCAGCGCCGGGATGAGATACCAGGACGGCACGGCGACCGGGAAATTCCCGGCCGTCAGGACCGCCACGGCGCCGACCGGGACCCGGAACGTGAAAAGCTGCTTGTCCGGCATCTCGCTGGGGACGGTCTGGCCGTAGAGGCGCCGCCCCTCACCGAGGAAGAAGTCGCAGGTATCGATGATCTCCTGGACCTCGCCCAGCGCTTCCGGGTAGGGCTTGCCAAGCTCGCGCGTCACCAGGCGGGCGAGGGAATCCTTGTTGGCCTCGACGATGCGGCCGATGGCGCCAGCTACCCGGCCGCGAACCGGCGCTGGGACATCCGCCCAGGACGGCTGCGCGCGCTTGGCCGCCGCGCACGCGGCGGCGAAGGTCGCTGCGTCGGCGAGTGCGACCTCGGCGACCACATCCGAGGTCCGGGAGGGGTTCGGTGAGCTGATGGTGGCCGCGGGCGCCGCCTCGGCCGGGCGTCCGCCGATGACGGAAACAAGCGTGTGAGTCATGCTGACAACTCCTCGGTGACTTGCCGGTGGTAGCGCCGGTCAGCTGGTGCCGCGGGCCCGCTCCGCCGCGAGCCGGTCGAGGCGCCCGCCGATCGCCTTGATCCCGACGGCCAGCTCGTCTTCGCTGATGGTAAGCGCCGGGCGGAAGCGGATGGACCGGGGGCCGCTCGGGAGCAGGAGGATCCTCTCCTCCGCGCGCAAGACGCCGATGAGCGAGTCGCGCTGGGCAGCGTCCGGCAGGTCAAAGGCGCACATCAGGCCGCGGCCGCGGACGTTCGATACCAGGCCGGGGTAGCGGGCGCCGAACTCTTGCAGTTCGGCGAGGAACCAGGCTCCGCTGGCCGCCGCGCGGCTCAGCAGCCCGTCGCGCTCGATGATCTCGAGCAGGCGGCGGCTGCGGACCATGTCGACAAGACCGCCACCCCAGGTTGAGTTGATCCGGCCGCTGACCGTGAAGACGTTGTCGGGGACCTGGTCCACCCGGCGCCCGGCCATGATGCCGCCGAGCTGCACTTTCTTGCCGAAGGCCACGATGTCCGGGGCAAGGCCGAGCTGCTGGTACGCCCACGCGGTGCCGGTCAGCCCGACGCCGGTCTGCACCTCGTCGAGTATGAACAACGCGTCGTTCTCCTCGCACAGGCGCTGCATGGCCTGCAGGAACTCGGCGCGCATGTGATTGTCGCCGCCCTCACCCTGAATCGGCTCGGCGATGAAGCAGGCGATGTCGTGCCGGTTGTCGCGGAACGCCGCCTCGGCGCTGCTCAGCGCGGCCTGCTCGGCGGCCACGACCTCGCCGAGATGCGCGTCCAGCGGGAAGGTGACCGCCGGCACCTCGATGCGCGGCCAGTCGAACATCGGGTAGCGCTCCGTCTTCACCGGGTCCGTGTTGGTGAGCGACAGCGTGTATCCGCTCCGGCCGTGGAAGGCGCGGGTCAGGTGGAGCACCTTCGTCCCGGCCCGCGCGGAGCGCCCGTGCATCTCGTTGTGGCGGCTCTTCCAGTCAAACGCGCACTTGAGCGCGTTCTCGACCGCGAGCGCTCCGCCCTCGATGAAGAACATGTGCGGCAGCGCAGGGTCACCGAGCACCCGGGCGAACACATCCACGAAGTCGGCGTAGTGCGCGGTGTAGATGTCAGGGTTCGTCGGCTTGTTCACCGCCGCCTCGGTGAGCTGCGCGACGAACTCCGGGTCGTCGACGACGCCGGCCGGGTTGATGCCCAGGGGCGCCGAGGCGAAGAAGGTGTACAGGTCCAGGTAACGCTCGCCCGTCCGCGCGTCAACGAGCCAGGAGCCGTGACTTTGGCGCAGGTCCAGGATGAGCGGCAAGCCGTCGGTCAGCACATGCCGCTCAAGCCGGCTGCGAATCCCGTCACTGGCCATGGTTCCTCCTCCACCGAAATGATCACCGCCGGGCCGGCCGGCAACAAATCCTGCACTCTGCAGGCTACGTGGCAGGACTTTCTATCTCAAACTCGACACATGCCCGGAATATCACCGGAAAGTCCATACCCGGCCGCGGCGGGCCGGATGGCGGCATCGGATCAGCGGGCTACGATCCCATGATGGCCCCCAATAGCTCATTTAAGGGCCGGAAAGCCCCGGCGGATGGCGATGATCCCCGCGGTCACGCCGCAGCGGTGATCCGGCGCCGACCGGGCTCGCCGGCGCCGCGGGCCGGCGGCCCGGCCCCCGGCGGCACGCCGGGTGCCTTACCCGGCGAACCCCCGGGCGAGACCACGGTGCAGGCGATCCTCGCCGCGGCCCGCAGCCTGTTTCATTCGCCTGGCTACGCGAGCACCCGGGTCTCCGATATCGCGCACCTCGCCAGCGCGTCCCGGGCAACCGTCTACAACCACTTCGCGAATAAGAGGAGTATCCTGCACCAGCTTGTCCACGGTTACATGGCCGGGTATGAGCAGATCGGATTGCACCTGCGGTCCCGCGTGGACCCCAAGGAGCCAGTCTTCGACCTGCTCAGGAACATGGTGCGGGACGTCATGCTCTGGCGCATCGAGAACGCCGACCTGCGGCCGGCGATAGAGGTCGCGAAGCAGCTGCCGGACAGCGGCTGGCGGGAAGCGAACGAGGCCGCCGACCGGGCCATGCACGACTGGCTCGCGACCGTTCATTACGCCGCACAGGAGCGCGGCCTGACCCGGCCTGACATCGACATCGACTTTGCCTCCGGCGCGCTGTACTCAATGATCGAGACCAGCCTGCCGGCACTCGGTCCCGCGGCCTCGCCGGAGAAGGTCGGTAAGATCACCAATCAGCTTGCCCGGCTCCAGTGGCACGCGATTTACGCGATCCCGCCCGAAGGATCGCCGCTGGCCGAGGATGTTGTGCCGTTCCTGGTCAGGGATTGACCACCGCCACCGCGTCATAGGCACCGCTGATAGCGTGACGAATTGTGCCGGAATCCGCTCGGCTGATCGTGCGCCGCTTCCGGCCCGGCGACGCCCCCGCGCTCGCGGCCTACCGGTCGGATCCGGACGTCGCCCGGTACCAGTCATGGACCCCGCCGGTATCGGCGGATGCCGCCGCCGAGCTCGTGTCGATCCTCGCGGCGCACCAGCGCAGGTACGGCTACGGAGGAAAGATGGTGGGGGTACCCGTGTCGGTCGGGGTCGGCGTCGTCGGGGTCGGCGTCGGCGTCGTCGGGGTCGGCGTCGGAGTCGTCGGGGTCGGCGTCGGCTTCTTGGAATGAGTGGGCGTCGGCGACGGCGTCGGCGTCGGGGTCGGCGTCGGCACCGGCAGCACGCTGGACGGAGCAGGCGCCGGGCCTAGCTGGCCGGGGAACGGCGTGGGCGTATGCCTGGCCGCATGATGCTTCCGGGCGGTCGGCAGGCTCAGCGAGGTACTCGCCGAAGCGGAACCGGGGCTGGCCGTGGCCGCAGCTGTCGTGCCCGTCTTGCCGCCAGCGGCCGACGCCGAGGTGAGCTGGTGGAACATGGCGGCCGCCGCGATCAGCACGACAACCGCGGCCGATGCGGCCAGGGCAAGGGGCAGCTTGCGCCGCGCTTGCGGCTGGGCAGGGAAGCCGTCCTCGTCCAGCTTGCCGACCCGGCGCGCCACGCTGCGGCGGTAGGACCCCAGCTCGGCATCGAATACCGTGCTCGTCATCTGCTCCCTGAGTGCGGCGGGAAGGACGGCCAGCGGCACGGCGCCGAGCAGTTCGGGGCCGAAGATGTCGCCGCGGTTCCTGGTGCAGTTGTCACACGAGCCGATGTGCCGGCTGAGCCGCTTGCGCAGCTCGGGCGTCAGCTGAAGGGAGGCGGGATCCCACTCGCCGACGATGCTCTCCAGCGCCGGGCATGCCGCCCAGCCTGCGCGAAGAACGGTGAAGGCGTCGGCCGACTCCTCGAAGCGGGCGCTCGCGCCGGACAGCATCGCCTGCGCGCGACGCCCGGAGACACCGAGGACGGCGGCCAGGTCGGCGCCGCCGATTCCGTGCCGGAAGGCCAGGCTGACGACCTCCTGATCCTGACCGGAGAGTCCGTCCAGGGCAGCCGTCAGGACCAGCAGGGTCTCCCGGGCGCGTGCCTCGGCCTCGGCGTCAGGGAAATCAAACTCCGCGGTGTCGGCGTCGAAGACGCCGGCATGATCCGCGAAATACTCGTCCGGCGTGACCATCTCGGTGCCGCGCGGCAGCTCGCTCAGGCACTGCCGGCGAGCGATGGTGTAGAGCCACACCCGGAGCCGCTCGGGATCCCGCAACTTGCTGATCAGCGCGTCAGCGCTGATCAGCGTGTCTTGCACCGCGTCGGCGGCAGCCGCCGGATGCCGGAGGACTCTCGCGCAGTAGTCGAACAAGTGCGCCGCGTACGTGTCGTACAGGTTGGTGATCACCTGCCGGTCAGCGTCATGCGTCGCTTGGCCCGCCGACCACGCCCCGGCAGAGCCACCGCCGAACTCAACCGACATGAGGACTCCTCGTTAGCTCTGGTGTCGCCTGGCGGGGCGGGCGCCAATGCTGCCACATAACCTGCCAATATTGGGTCCTCGGCGCAAGTCGTACGCATGTTTCGATACCTTGGCAGGTCGGGCACCCGGCGGCGGACCGGGCCTGCGGCCGGCCCGGCAGGCGCCCGGCGGCGCGGAATCCGGCTGGCCGTCGCGGGAACCAGACCGAAGCGGGCGGCGCCCGCAGCATGTCGCGGCCGGCCCGGGCCGCTGCCGGCCCGGGCCGGCTGCCCGCCCGGGCCTGCTGCCCGGCCCGCCTACCCGGCCGGGACGCTGTCCTGCAGGATTCGGGCGTGCCACCCCAGGGCAGGCCGGTCCGGCCTGGTCAAGGACGTGAGCGCGGAGTCAAGCGGCACACCAGTGCGAAGGCTGTCGAAGTGGTCCTGCCACCGGTACCAGTCCGCCGTCCAGGCGCGGATGTAATCCAGGCACAGGCTCGGCGTGATGCAGGCGAGCCGGCCGAGCGCCGCCTTCAGCGACGCCACCATGCGCGCCTTCTCGGCCGGCTCGACGGCCGACCGCTCGACCATGCCCAGCACGTGCACGATGAATCTGCCGCGTCTCTTCAGGAACGCCGCCCAGTGCGCCTCGTCCGCGTCCGCCACGGAGCGGCCCTGGTCCAGCAGCCAGAAGGTCCCCTCGGCGAGCACGTCGCCGAGTTCCTCGGCCCGCGCGCGGTCAGGTGTCCGGAAGGGATCGTACGGACGCTGGATCGCCTCCCCGCTGGCGGCGAGCGGCTGCAGGCCCATTTTCGCGTCGAGCAGGTAGAACCAGTCCTCGTTGTAGATGTCGGGGAAGAACGAGCGGCTGCGTGCCGTCCCCACCACGAGCGCCCCGCCGCCGACGAATGACTCCTGCTTGCCGCCGACAATGCGATAGGCGTGGCATACCACCGAGTTGTCGGGGTATCCGCCGATCGTCAGGCCCACCGCGTTATAGGTGTCCAGCAGGCCGGCCGAGTGCGTCAGCTGACCTGGATCGCGGATGCGGATGTCGTCATCGAGGAAGACAATGCGTTCCCAGCCGACCATGTGACAGAGCATCAGCGCGAGATTGCGCTTCGTGCTGGTGTCCTTCTTGCGATCGAACCTGGTGCCCGCCAGCAGCCGTGAGCTGTCCGATTCCGGCAGCCGGAGATCTGCTGCGCCGGGCATGTCCATGGCGATCAGGCTGACGTGCGCGGGAAGCAGCCGCACCGCTTCCCGCGCGCTCGTCCACTTCGTGCTGTGCAGGGTGACGAGCGGGCAGTCCAGGCTCGCCGCAATGCCGGCGGCGTCCACGAGGAACCGGGGGTGGCGGACCGTCGGCACGATGATCGCGTCAACGCAGGCCCGGTCCGTATCAGCCGCAACCCCGCCCGCGGACGGGTCGTCCGGCGTCCAGAGCAGATCACGATGCGAGCCATGATGATCCGCACTCCTGATCTCCTTCATGGCTGTTCGGCGGACCATTCAAAGAGCCGGTTCTCTGGCAGGGTCCAGTCAGGAGTCAGCGGAATGCCGTTTTCAACGCTGACCCGGGTCAGGATGCAGAATGGCTGGCTGCCGCCGAACCGCGATTGCACGTACTTGCCGTTGCGGTCGCGGAACCGGGCATCTGTCAGCGCCCGGACGGCCCCGTAGCTGCCGCTTCCGTGCATCCCGCAGCACAGGGTGACGGTCCGCCGCCGGTTGTACGGATTCGATGCCCGGGCGAACAGCGCAACGTCCTCGCGCAGGATCTTCTGCTTCCCCGACCATTCCACCCGTGGATGATGCCGGGCCGGGCTGGCCCCTTCGCCGACATCAAAGTAGGGACCTTCCGGCGAGTCCCAGTCGGCCACCTGCCGTACCGGCAGCCCGAGCCGGCCGAGTACCGACTTCGTGGCGACGTTCCAGTCGGTCCCGCCAAGACAGACCAGGTGGGTGGTGTAGTCGTCCGGCTTGAGCTGGTTCGCGGCGCGCAGGTTGACCTGGTTGGTCGGATTGGCGGCACGGACGTGACCGTGCAGCTCGAACAGCGCGTCCAGGTCCGCGTACGTGTAGAGCGCGATGTACTCAGCGGTCTGGTCGGCGGCGAACTCATCCAGGCCAAGACGGGTCGGGTCGGCCGGATCCGAGTAGGGCATTCGCGCCAGCAGCTCGGCGGGCAGCTGGGCACACACGATGGTGACCGGCCTGCCGTCGTCGAAGCGCCACAGCCCCTCGTGCATTGCCTCCGCGAGCTGATCGGCCTCGGCGACCGCGGCCGAGCGGAGCGTGCTGACATCCGTAGCGCGCAGTGCGCCGCCTCGCAGGTGCAGCAGCTCCAGCTCGAGTTCGTCCCTGGCGCGCTGCTCCGCATCCGACAGCTCGCCGGGGTCGAGCAGCCGCGGTTCCGTCCCCCCGACCGAGCGAGGAGTGGCGAAGAACGCGGCGTACGCCCTGAGCCGGTGAATGGGCGGGATGGCCGGATTGGTGCGCGACTCCCACGAAGAGATCAGCGGCACGCTCAGTGACCGGTCCCCGCCCAGCGCGCGGGCAAGCTGCGGCTGGGTGACCTTCACGTCTGACCAGTGTTCTTCCCGCAGCAGCCGGAGGCGCCGCGCGAGGACCTGACGTGGATCCAGCCTGCTCGCCACTTCACACCTCTATTCATCTGAAGTTCAGTGTCCAGGTGAACATTTCATACCACCTCATCTAGGTGCTGAAACTGCAGTTGGTGCACAAACCAGCAGGTCATTCGCCCCGAAGACGCCGCTGGGCAGGTTTCCGCAGGCAGCATTGGGTGAATAGGCAGATTCTCTCGAGGGTAGAACCTACTTCAGGGCAAGCCTGCCAAAAACAGCTTGATCATTAGAAACTTAAGTGAAGATTAACTGAAGGAGCGGTGAGTCATGACGGCACATCTCCTGATACGCCCGCGAGGACCGCCGGGAAGCCGGAACGTGACGCCTCGTGGCTCAACATCACCACGGGCACCCCCGGGCTAGCGAGGGTGCCCGCTCGGAAACATCCAGCGCTCACACACCGGGAATTTCCATGTCAACTATATTCCCGCGCCTTGCGGCAGCAATCACACACGCCGGGATACGCCATGCGGCGGCCGCCGCCGCGCCGTCGGCTCACTCGGCCAGCGGAGTCGCGCTCTTCGCCTTCCTGCTGGCGATCGCCTTCCTGATCGTCGTTGTCCGGATCAACGGTGCAATGGTCGGGCTGGTGGCGCAGCTGCTGCAGCTAGCGGCTGCCGTCGGCTTCGCGCTCGTCGCGGCCATCGTGGTCGGCGCGGCGTTCGTCGTCCTGATCCTGCACGGCTGACACGGACCAAGGGCCTGACCGGGCCGGGATCCGTCCCGGCACGGCAGGACCTACGGCCCTACTGCCCGCACCGCCACGGCCCTGATTCTGGTGGTATGGCGCGATCAGGCTCACCGGGCAAGGCACGGCCGGCCAGGCTGCCTGAGCAGCTGATCACTGACCTGCTCACAGCGGCCACCGCAGCGCCGTCCCTGCACAACACGCAGCCCTGGCGATTCAGGGTGCGGCCGCAGCATCAGGCCATTGAACTACGAGCCGACCCAGATCGTGCACTGCGGCATACTGACCCGAGCGGCCGGGCGGTGCACATCGCCTGCGGCGCGGCGCTGTTCAACATGCGGCTGGCAGCCGCGGTGGCCGGCTGGCAGCCTGCGGTCCAGCTGCTGCCCGATCCCGGCCAGCCGCTGCTGCTCGCCACGATCAGTCTCGGCGGCCCGCACCGCCCGCAGCCGCAGGAGAGTGACCTGCACGCGGCCATCGCCCGGCGGCATACCAACCGGCGCCCGTTCAGCGGCCGCCCGGTGCCGCCCGGCGTGCTCGCCGAGCTCACCGAGGCCGCCCGCATGGAAGGCGCGATCCTGCACATCCTCGATCATGACGAGACGGTGCGGGTGCTCAAGCTGGCCCACGAGGCAGAGCGCGCCCAGGCAGCCGACCCCGCCTACCGGGCCGAGCTTGCGCGCTGGACCGGCGGCGCGCGCGACAAGGAAGGCATACCTGACAGCGCGCTCGGGCCCCGGTCCCCGGACAGCCCGGCCCCGGTCCGTGATTTCACGCCGGGCCGCCCGGTGCCGCCCAGCTATGAGTGGTTCGAGGAGAACCCGCAGCTAGCAGTCCTGTCCATGCATTTCGGCGGCCCAGTGAACTGGCTGCGGGCCGGCCAGGCGCTGCAGCGGGTGCTGCTGACCGCCACCGATCGCGGGATCGCGGTGAGCCCGCTGACCCTGCCGCTGGAGACGCCCGATGCCTGGCTGGTCAGGGATCCGCGAAGCGGCAGCGAGCAGCCGCAGATGATCCTGCGGATCGGCTATGGCCTGCCGGTCCAGCCGGCGCCGCGCCGCCCTATCGCGGAAGTGCTGGACGACTAGGCCGTCGGCGTCGTCGGGACCAAGGACCCTTTACGTGGCCGGCCAGTCCCCGGTTTCATTGCTGGTAAGCCGGTGCCGCGATCTGGCACGGGGTACGCGGGCCGGGCGCAGAAAGAAAGCGAGACCAGGACGATGACAGACGACAGCCGGACACGGCCGGTAGTGGTGGCAGGCGTCGACGGCTCGGCGGAATCCATTGCCGCGCTCGGCTGGGCGAGCCGTTATGCCGCGGCGACAGGAGGGACCTTGCGTGCCGTGCTGGCCTGGCATTATCCGTCGACGGCCGGACTGCCGCCGGTGGGCGCGGCGCCGGAGCCCGTCCGGGCGGAAACCGAGCTGCAGCTGCAGGCCACCCTCGACGAGGCGGTCGCCAAGATCGACCAGGACCAGCTGGCCGCGCCGGTGCAGGCCAGGCTGAGCTACGGGCATCCGGCCCAGGTGCTGATCGATGAGTCGGAGCATGCTGACCTGCTGGTGGTGGGGAACCGCGGTCATGGAGCGTTCACCGGGATGCTGACCGGCTCGGTGAGCGTGCACTGTGTCAACCACGCCGCGTGCTCGGTGGTGGTGGTCAGGAACCAATGACGACGACTGGGCAACTGCCGCTGACCGAGGCCGACGCCACCACGCTGGATGCCTACTGGCGGGCCGCCAACTACCTGGCGGCCGGCCAGATCTACCTCACCGGGAACCCGCTGCTGACCGAGCCGCTGCAGGCACGGCACATCAAGCCGCGGCTGCTCGGCCACTGGGGCACGTCGCCCGGCCTGAACTTCATCTGGGCGCACCTGAACCGCGCGATCCTGGTTCACGATCAGCCGATGATGTACGTCATCGGGCCAGGCCACGGCGGGCCCGCCGCGCTGGCCAACAGCTGGCTGGAGGGCAGTTACAGCGAGGTTTACCCGAGTGTGCCGCGGGACGCGTCCGGCATGCGGCAGCTGTTCCGCCAGTTCTCGTTTCCCGGCGGGGTGCCGAGCCACGTAGCGCCGGAGACTCCAGGATCGATCCACGAGGGCGGCGAACTCGGCTACTCGCTCTCGCATGCCCATGGCGCCGCCTTCGACAACCCCGGCCTCATCGTCGCCTGCGTGATCGGCGACGGCGAGGCGGAGACCGGGCCGCTGGCCGCTTCCTGGCACTCCGGCAGGTTCCTCAACCCGGCCAGCGACGGAGCCGTGCTGCCGATCCTGCACCTGAACGGCTGGAAGATCGCCAACCCCACGGTGCTGGCCCGGATTCCCGAGCACGAGCTGGACGCGCTGCTGCGCGGCTACGGCTACGCGCCGGTGTTCATCACCGGGTCCGACCCGCGGGTCCTGCACGCCGAGATGGCCGGCGTGCTGGACGACACCATCACCCGGATCAGGGAGATCCAGGGCGAGGCACGTCACGGCTCCAGCCGGAACGGCACCGGTACCCGCGAGCGCTGGCCGATGATCGTCATGCGCACCCCGAAGGGCTGGACCGGCCCGGCCGAGGTGGACGGGCACCCGGTGGAGGGCACCTGGCGGGCGCACCAGGTCCCGCTGGCCGAGGTGCGCACCAACCCGGCGCACCTGCGCCAGCTCGAGGAGTGGATGCGGTCCTACCGCCCGGACGAGCTGTTCGACGGCGACGGCCAGCCGCGCGGCGAGGTCCTCGGGTTCGTCCCGCCCGGCGAGCGCCGGATGGGCTCCAACCCGCACGCCAACGGCGGCCTGCTGCTGCGCGACCTGACCCTGCCCGACTTCCGCGAGTACGCGGTGACCGTGGACCGGCCCGGCGCGACCATGTCGGAGCCGACCCGCGTGCTGGGGAACATGCTCCGCGATGTGGCCAGGCTGAACGCGGCGGCGCAGAACTTCCGGGTGGTGGGGCCGGACGAGACGCAGTCGAACCGGCTGGACGCGCTCCTCGAGGTCACGGGAAAGACCTGGGAGGAGGCCACGCTGCCGGTAGATGAGCACCTGGCCCCGGACGGCCGGGTCATGGAGATCCTCTCCGAGACCACCTGCCAGGGCTGGCTGGAGGGCTACCTGCTGACCGGCCGGCACGGCCTGTTCTCCTGCTACGAGGCGTTCATCCACATCGTGGACTCGATGTTCAACCAGCATGCCAAGTGGCTGAAGACCACCCGCGCGCTGCCGTGGCGGCGCCCGGTCGCGTCGCTGAACTACCTGCTCACCTCGCACGTGTGGCGGCAGGACCACAACGGGTTCAGCCACCAGGACCCCGGCTTCATCGACCACGTGGTGAACAAGAAGGCGGAGGTCGTCCGGGTGTACCTGCCCCCGGACACCAACACGCTGCTCTCGGTGGGTGACCACTGCCTGCGCAGCCGCGACTACGTGAACGTCGTGGTGGCGGGCAAGCAGCCCTGCCACGACTGGCTGGACATGGACGCCGCCATCCTGCACTGCACCCGGGGCGCCGGGATCTGGGAGTGGGCCAGCAACGACAGCGACGGCGAGGAGCCCGACGTCGTGCTGGCCTGCGCCGGTGACGTGCCCACGATGGAGGTGCTGGCGGCGACCAGCATCCTCCGCGAGCACCTGCCGGACCTGCGGATCAGGGTGGTCAACGTGGTGGACCTGATGCGCCTGCAGCCGGACACCGAGCACCCGCACGGGATGAACCAGGCCGAGTTCAACGCGCTGTTCACCGCCGACCGGCCGGTCATCTTCGCCTACCACGGCTACCCGTGGCTGATCCACCGGCTCACCTACCGCCGGGACGGCCACCACAACATCCATGTCCGCGGCTACAAGGAGGAGGGCACCACCACCACGCCCTTCGACATGCTGGTGATGAACGACATGGACCGCTTCCACCTGGTCATGGACGTCATCGACCGGGTGCCCGGGCTCGGCGACCGCTCCGCCTGGCTGCGCCAGCAGATGACCGATGCCCGCACCCGGCACCGCGCCTATATCCGTGAGCACGGCGAGGACCTGCCAGAGGTCCGCGACTGGACCTGGCCCGGGCCTGCCGCATCGTCGGCAGACCGGGCCTGATGGACGTCCTCGTCGTCAACGCCGGGTCGAGCAGCCTCAAGCTGAGCGTCCTCGACCCGGCGGACCAGGTCCTGGCCGCGACCGAGGTGGAGCACTGGGACACCGACGAGCCGCCGGCTGACCTCACTTCTTTCCTCAACGAACTGTCCGGGGTCGGTGCCGTCGGCCACCGCATCGTCCACGGCGGGCCCCTGCTGGAGGCGCCCGCGGTCATCGACACCAAGGTGCGCCGGGCCATCGAGGGCGCCACCGACCTGGCCCCGCTGCATCAGCCCCGGGCGCTCGGCGGGATCGACGTGGTGTCGGCGCTGCTGCCCGGCGTGCCGGAGGTGGCCTGCTTCGACACGGCGTTCCACGCCGGGATGCCCGCCGCGGCCAGCACGTACGCCCTGCCCGCCGCCTGGCGGGAACGGTTCGGGCTGCGCCGCTACGGGTTCCACGGCCTGTCCCACGGTTACGCGTCCCGGCGCGCCGCGCAGCTGCTGGGGACCGTCCCGGAGCAGCTCCGGATCGTGTCCTGCCATCTGGGCGCGGGCGCCTCGCTCGCGGCCGTGGCCCACGGCCGCAGCGTGGACACCACGATGGGTTTCACCCCGCTGGAAGGGCTGGTGATGGCGACCCGGGCGGGGAACACCGATCCGGGGCTGCTGCTCTGGCTGCTCCGCGACGGCGGCCTGTCCCCGGACGAGCTGGCCGAGGGGCTGGAACACGGCTCCGGGCTGGCCGGGCTGGCGGGCTCGGCCGACATGCGGGACGTGACCCGGGACGCGGACGCCGGCGATCCCGCCGCGGTCCTCGCCCTCGAGGTCTACCTGCACCGGCTGCGGCAGCTCATCGCGGGCATGGCCGCGGCCATGGACGGCCTGGACGCGCTGGTGTTCACCGGCGGGATCGGGGAGCACCAGCCCCCCATCCGGGCCCGCGCCGCGCCCGCGTTCCTCGGCGTGGTCCTCGACGAGCAGCGCAATCAGGCCGCCTCGGGGGACGCCGACATCAGCGGGCCCGGGGCAGCGGCCGCCACCCTGGTGGTCACGTCGCGGGAGGACATCGAGATCGCCCGCCAGGTCCGCGCTCTGCTGTGCTAGTCCGGGGGCCCGAGCCCCCGGACCCCCAACGTGCCCGCTCCTGTAGGCACGTCATCTGCTGCCGGAGCCGGGTTGATCGTCGGCTCGGAGGGGACACGGCTTCGCCGCGCCCCGCCTCGCCGGCGAGATAAGCCGCTTATCTCGCCGGCGAGATAAGCGGCTCAGCTGCCGGGTTCACCGCCGGCCCGGCGAGGACACGCCTGCGGCGCGCCTCCCCTTCCCAGCGAGTTCAGCGGGCGGCGGGCACGGCGCCGTGCGGGAGGGCCCGGTGCCGGAAGGCCCACCCGAGCCGCCCACGCCGCCGGGCGCCCAGCGTCCTGGGGTAGCAGGCGGCGCGTCCGCCGGTAGGCCGGGGTGACGATCACAGGTACGCCTTGCGGCATACGTGGCGGCGAAGGCTTTGGCCGGCCGGCCGATGCCCCATCCGGCGGCTGGTTCCTAGCGTTGGTTGTGCCGGAGTTACCGGCGTGACCGACGGAAGGCAGACCATGATCGAGGTAGAAACCCTCAGCAAGCGATACGGGGACAAGCTGGCCGTCGACGGCCTGGACTTCACCGTCCAGCCAGGCATCGTGACCGGTTTTCTCGGCCCCAACGGGGCGGGCAAGTCCACCACGATGCGGATGATCGCCGGTCTGGACGAGCCCACCGCCGGGCGGGTCCGGGTCAACGGCCGCAGTTACCGGGCCGCCTCCGCCCCCATGGCCGAACTGGGGATCCTGCTGGAGGCCAAGGCCATGCACACCGGCCGCTCGGCCCGCAACCACTTGCTGGCCCTGGCGTACACCAACGGCGTCAGCCGGCGCCGGGTCGATGAGCTGATCGACATGGTCGGCCTGAGCGACGTGGCGGGCAAGAGGGTCGGCGGGTTCTCCCTGGGGATGGGCCAGCGGCTGGGCATCGCCTCGGCGCTGCTGGGGGATCCCCGGGTCGTGGTCCTCGACGAGCCGGTCAACGGGCTGGACCCGGAAGGGGTGCTCTGGATCCGGAATCTGCTCAAGGGCCTCGCCGCCGAGGGCCGCACGGTGTTCGTGTCGTCGCATCTGATGAGTGAGATGGCGCTGACCGCGACCCGGCTGGTCGTGGTCGGCCGCGGGCGGCTGATCGCGGACACCACGGTCGAGGAGTTCGTGGCCCGCGCCGGAGGCAACGCCGTCACTGTGCGCACACCGGAGGCAGCCCAGCTGCGCGACCTGCTGCTCGGACCGGACATCAGCGTGACCAGCGACCAGTCCGGAGTCCTGCGCGTGCAGGGCCTGAGCGCGGAGCAGATCGGCACCGCCGCGTGGCAGGCCCGCCTGCCCGTCTTCGAACTGACCACCCAGCACGCTTCCCTGGAGGAGGCATTCATGAAGCTCACCGACGATTCTGTGGACTTCCGTTCCTACGAGGCCGCTGAGGCGGTGGCAGCCCGATGAGCGCCGTCCTCACCCCCGTCGCCCCGGCTGCTACCGCCCCGGTCGGCCCGCTGAAGGTCACCCAGGCCCGGGTGGTGCGCTCGGAGTGGATGAAGTTCCGCTCGCTGCGGTCCACCCTCTACACCCTGCTGGCCGCCGTCGCCTTGACGATCGGCATCGGGGCGCTGTTCTCGGCGGTGACCGCCAGCCAGTACCACACCTTCAGCGCGGCCGATAAGGCCGCCTTCAGCCCCATCAGCACCAGCCTGACGGGCATCAGTTTCGCCGTCGTCGCCTTCGGGGTGCTGGGCGTGCTCCTGATGAGCGGTGAGTACAGCACCGGCATGATCCGGTCCTCGCTGACCGCGGTCCCGCGCCGCCTGCCGGTCCTGTGGGCCAAGCTGGCCGTCTTCGCGGGCGCGATCTTCTCGGTCTCGCTCGTGACCAGCTTCATCTCCTTCTTCGTCGGCCAGGCCCTGCTGAGCAGCCATCACCTCAACGTGGCCATCACCGCGCCGGACGCCCTGCGGTCAGTCATCGGTGCCGCCCTGTACGTGACCGTGGCCGGCATGATCGGTGTCGCCCTGGGCGCAGTGCTCCGCAACACCGCGGCGGGGATCTCCACCTTTGCCGCCGCGTTCTTCGTCATCCCGCCGCTGACCGGGCTCCTGCCCGCCTCGGTCAGCAATCACCTGAGCCAGTACCTGCCCTCCAACGCGGGGGAAGCTCTGTGGGGCGGGACGCACGGAGTGACCAACGTGCTGTCACCATGGACGGGATTCGCGGTGCTGTGCGGGTACGCCGTGATCCTCATCGCCGCCGCGGCGTGGCGGCTGAGGCGCGCTGACGCGTGATCCCGGGGACAATGCCCAGATGAGGATGTTCAGGCCGGCCGGATACCCAGCGCGCCGCTCAGCGGGCCGCTGGGTATTCGACGTGCTGGTCACCCTGGTGGCCGCGCTATCGGCGGTCCCGTCCTCGGTCCACGACAACCATCATCCGCAGGTGGCGGCGGTCGTCGTGCTGGCCCTGGCGGCGGCACCGCTCGTGGTCCGCCGGATCTGGCCTGTCCCCGTGTTCGGCCTGGTGCTGGCCCTGAACGCCGGGGCCGGGCTGTGGGGTAGCGCCCACGCGGTCAACGGGCTGCCCCTGCTCATCGCGCTGTACACCGTGGCCGCGATGCGGCCGCGCCGGGACGCCCTGGTCTGCGCCGGGCTGCTCGAGTTGACCGTGGTCATCGGCCTGCTCCTGTTCGCGGGCGGCGGCTGGTGGTATGACGCGATCTTCCTCTCCGGCATGGTCGCCGCCGCCCTCGGGCTCGGCCTGTACTCGGCCACCCGCCGCGCCTACCTCGCCGAACTGCACGACCGCGCGGAGCGCCTGGAACGCGAGCGGGATCAGCAGGGGGCCCTCGCCGCGGCCGCCGAACGCGCCCGGATCGCCCGGGAGATGCACGACATCGTCGCCCACCACCTCACGGTCATGGTCACCCTGAGCGACGCGGCGGCCGCCGCGTCGGCCACCTCGCCGGAGCGGGCGTCCGAAGTCATGCGCAGCGTGTCGGCCACCGGGCGGCGCGCCCTGGCCGATACCCGCCGGCTGCTCGGCGTCCTGCGCCAGCCTCCCGGCCAGGACCCGGGCGAGAATCTCCAGCCCGTCCCTGATCTGACCCAGCTCGACGCGCTCATCGAGCAGGTCCGGTCGGCCGGGCTGGACACCACGCTGGAGATCCACGGGGCCGCGCGGGACGTGCCTGCCGGAGTGCAGCTCACGGTGTACCGGCTCGTGCAGGAGGCCCTGACCAACACCCTCAAGCATGGCGGGTCGGGGGCCCGCGCCGCCGTCCGACTGCAGTACCTGCCAGGCGAGCTCCGCGTCGACATCGACGACGACGGCGCAGGCGCCGCCGCCCCGGCCACCGCGAGCATCGGCGGCGGCCTGGTCGGCATGCGGGAGCGGGTCCACGCCTACGGCGGCGACGTGCAGGCCGGTCCCCGCACGCCCGGGGGCTGGAAAGTCTCGGCGCGCCT
>WNGB01008332.1_pt1 | contig 24384 bp, 25 predicted proteins | sample 5400681 | NCBI WGS metagenome assembly WNGB01 (sample SAMN13153367, study PRJNA577476) | soil metagenome | isolation source: 115 cm soil or saprolite under grassland replicate 2 | place: USA:California | collected 2016-06-15
CGGCATGGCGCGAGCCGAGTGCGGTGGCGTGGACGTCCTGGTCAACTGCGCGGCAATCAGGCTCCGCTCTCCGCTCCTCGAGATCAGCGCGGCGGACTTTTCCAAGGTGGTTCACGTCAACCTCGTCGGCGCCTTCATCCTGACCAAGACGGCGGCGCCCGTCATGCGCGAGCGCGGCGGCGGCAGCATCATCCATATCGGCTCGGCCCTGGGCACGGTGGCGGCGCCCGACTTCTCCCCCTACGTCGCCTCCAAGGGCGGCCTCCACCAGTTCGCGCGCGCCGCGGCCGTGGAGCTCGTGCAGGACGAGATCCGCGTCAACGTGATCGCCCCCGGTACCATCGACACGCCCATAGGACTCGGCGTGCCCGAGTTCCGTCGGCATCTGCTCAAGCACCGCATCCCGATCGGCCGCGCCGGCCACGTGGACGACGTCGCCCAGGCCTGCCTCTTCCTCGCCTCCGATGCCTCGAAATACATGACGGGGGCGATCATTCCCGTGGACGGGGGCTGGACCGCCTCGTAGCTCGGTACCATAGCTCGGGTGTTTGTCCGGCCCGCCGCGTCGTGGTACGTTCCCGGACACCCCGGTCCCCGCTCAGGAGGGTGTGCGATGGCTTTCTTCGATGCCCCGAAGGCCGAGGATCTCCCGCCCGGGCAAGCCACCGAAGTCGTCGTGGCCGCGGTGGTCGAGCGCGACGGCCGCTACCTCATCACCCGCCGGCTCGACGGCACACATCTCGCGGGCCTCTGGGAGTTCCCGGGCGGCAAGATCCTGGCGGGCGAGGACCCTGAGGAGGCGCTCCAGCGCGAGCTTCGGGAAGAGCTGGGCGTCGAGACCGTGGTGGGCGAGGCTCTGGAGGCGGTGGACTGGAACTATCCGCAGAAGACGATTCGGCTCTCGTTCTTCCGTTGCACTCTGGACCGCGACCCCAGGCCCCTCGAGGGTCAGGAGATGCGCTGGGTGGCGGCTGCCGACCTGCCGGGCTACCGCTTCCCGGAGGCCGACGCGGTCCTGATCGCCCGGCTTAGCCGGGCGTAACTGCCAGGTCTGACGCGACGCGCGCCCTGTGGGCCGTCCAGGCGGCGTAGGCCATGATCACGACGTAGAGCAGGAGCCCCACGATCTGCAGGATGAGCGCGCGGACCACCATCATCCCCGCCGCGAGCAAGCAGAGCCACCGAAGCCAGAGGCCGAGCCTGCCCCAGCCATAGCCGATCATCCACGACGCCAGGGCCACGGCCGAGACCGCGGCGAAGCCCGTCATGCTGAGGATCTGCGTCCAGGTGCCTTTGAGCAGCAGCTCCTGGTGGTAGACGAAGGCAAAGGGTACGAGGAAACCGGCGATGCCGAGACGGAAGGCCTCGATGCCGGTGGCGAACATGTCGGCGCCCGCGATGTTGGCTGCGGCAAAGGCCGTGACGGCATCGGGCGGCGTGAGATCCGAGAGCACCGCGTAGTAGAAGACGAAGAGGTGGGCGGCCAGCAGGCTCACGCCGAGATTGCCCATGGCCGCCGCGCCCACCGTGACCGAGATCACGTAGGCCGCCGTCGTCGGAATGCCCGTGCCGAGGATCGACACCACGACGAAGATCAGGATCATGGCGATGATGAGAACGCCCTGCGCCGCCTGCACGACGACGCCGCCGAAGGCCAGCGCCGCGCCCGTGCGGGTCAGCACGCCCACGATCATGCCCGAGCCTGCCAGTGCCACGGCGATGGTGCCCGCATTGAAGGCGGCCTCGGTCAGCGCCTCCCAGCACTTCCTCGGCGTCATCCAGGTCTCTCGGTCGAGGAATGACAGGCCGAACGTCACGATGATCGTGTAGAAGGCCGCGCCCGTCGGCGAATAGCCCTTCGCGAGCAGATACACGATCATGACGAATGGCACGGCGAAGTAGGCGTGCCGCAGCACCGGCCCCCAGGACGGCAGCTCGGCGCGCGGCACGGCCTTCATGCCTGAGCGGAGCGCCAGAAAGTGCACGATGGCGAGGAGCCCGACGTAGTAGAGGATGGCCGGGATGGCCGCGGCCTTGATGATCTCGAAGTACGAGATGCCCGTCACCTCGGACATGATGAACACTCCGGCGCCCATGACGGGAGGCATGATCTGGCCCCCCGTTCCCGCGATCGCTTCGATGGCCGCGGCGTTCCTCGGCGAATAGCCGGCCTTTTTCATGAGCGGGATGGTGAAGGAGCCAGTGGCGTAGACATTGGCCACGGTCGAGCCCGAGATCGTGCCGAAGAGGGCCGAGCCTATGACCGCGATCTTGGCGGGGCCGCCACGCGCCCAGCCCGCCAGCCGGACGGCCACGTCGATCACGAACGCGCCCACCCCGGCCTTCATCATCACCGAGGCGAAGAGCACGTAGATGAAGAGGATGTTCGCAGAGATTCCCGTCAGGAATCCGTACATGCCTTCGTCACCCGCGAGGTACACGAAGTCGACCATGCGCGGATAGGCATAGCCCTTGAAGTGGAGGACGCCCGGGAACCACTGGCTCGTGCCGAGATAGATCAGCGAGAGGCTGATCGTGACAGCCATCCAGGGCGACAGCGATCGTCGGCACGCCTCGATGACGAGGAGGGCCATGCCGGTGCCGATGATGACCTCGATCGGCAGAACGGCCGAGGCGCCCTCCCAGCGATGGTTCAGCCTGTCGGCATCGACGATCAGGTAGAGGCTCGCCAGCGCCGTGCCCGCTGCCCATAGCCAGTCGAAGACGCTCGGCCTGTCCCGGGGCGACCGCGTGTTGAACGGGAACACTACAAAGACCAGCGGCACCAGGAACAACAGGTGGATCGAGCGCTGCAGCCGGGGCTCGAGCGTCCCATATCCCGCGGTGTAGAGATGAAACAGCGAGGCCGCCGCGGCATAGGCCCCGACCCCCCACCAGACTGGACCGCGCAGGGTCCTGATCGCGCGTCCTCCGGGCGCCTAGCCGATCACGCGAGCGCGAACCGTTTGGCCCGCTCCTCGCCGAGCCTGCCCACCGGATCGGCGATCGCCTGGCAGTGCACGCCCGTGTCGAACAGGACCCGGCCGCGCGGGTGGGCGATGAGAAAGCACGAGACAGGCACCGTCCAGCGCCGGGGGGCGCTCCCGTCGGGAATCATCATGTCGCGGTCCAGGTCGAGATACCCGTCGCTGAGCGCATAGATCGTGAGCGCGCTCAGGGTCGGACTCCGTAGCCCGCGTACTCCGCGGCGATGCCTGGAACGATCTCGGTCGCCGCGGTCAGGTCGGCATCGGCGCCCGTGACGTCGCCCTGACTCCGCTTGGCGATGCTCCGCCCGAAGAGCGAATGCGCTTTTCTCGGGTCCAGCCGGAGGGCCGAATCGTAGTCGGCGATCGCCCGGTCAAGCTCCCCGAGCTTCAGGTAGATGAGCGCCCGGCTGTCGAGCGCATTCGTGTAATCGGGTCGCAGGCGCAGCGCCTCGTTGCAATCCCCCAGCGCCGCCTCCAGTCTCCCGGCGATGGCCCGCGCAAAGCACCGGCTGTTCCAGGCGCTTTCGTCTGTCGGATGAAGCCGGAGCGCCTGACCGAAGTCCTCGATCGCTCGATCGTAGTCGCTCTTCCGGACGTAGACGTTGCCCCGGTGGATGAAGGCGGCCGCGTCCGTCGGATTGAGCCTTATCGTCTCCGTGAAGTCCTGGATCGCCTGCTCGAGCTCCCCCTTGCGGCTGTTGGCGAACCCTCGATTCCTAAAGGCCAGCGCGAGGCTTGGCTCGATGCGAATCGCCCGGTCGTAGTCGCGGATCGCCCGGTCCAGGTCGCCTTTGCCGCTGTAGGCATTGCCCCGGTTGTTGTAGGCCAGCGCATAGCTCAGATCGAGCCGGATCGCCTGATCGAAATCCTGGATCGCCCGATCCAGCAGGCCCTTGTCTCGATACGCGTTGCCCCGGTTGTTGAAAGCAAACGCGTACTTCGGATCGAGCCGGATCGCCTGGTCGTAGTCCCGGATCGCCCGGTCCAGCTCGCCTCGGCTGCTGAAGGCGTTGCCCCGGTTGTTGAAGACCGACGCGTCCCTCGGATTGAGCCGGAGCGCCTCGTCGAAATCGCGGATGGCCCGGTCGTACTCGCCTTTCGAAGTGTACGCGAGCCCCCGGTTGTTGAAGGCGAAGGCGTACTTCGGCTCGAGCCGGATCGCCTGATCGAAGTCCTCGATGGCCCGGTCCGGCTCACCCTTGCGGCTGTAGGCGTTTCCGCGGTTGTTGTAGGCCAGCGCGTACTGCGGCTCGATGCGTATCGCCTGATCGAAGTCCTGGATCGCCAGGTCCACCTCGCCCTTGGTGCGGTACGCGTTCCCCCGGTTGTTGAACGCAAACGCGTAGCTCGGATCGAGCCGGATCGCCTCGTCATAGTCCTGGATCGCCCGGTCCGGCTGGCCTCGGGTGCTGTAGGCGTTCCCCCGGTTGTTGAAGACGAAGGCCAGGCTCGGGTCGAGGCGCAGCGCCTGGTCATAGTCCCGGATAGCCCGGTCCGGGTCGCCCTTCCGGCCATAGGCGAGCCCCCGGTTGCTGAAGGCCGAGGCATCGTTCGGATCGAGCCGGATCGCCTGGCCGAAATCCTGGATCGCCCGGTCCAGATCGCCTTTGCCGCTGTAGGCGTTCCCCCGGTTGTTGAAGGCGGACGCGTCCGTGGGACTGAGCCGGATCTCCTGATCGAAGTCGCGGATCGCCCGCTCATAGTCGCCCTTCGAGGTATAGGCTAGCCCGCGGTTGCCGAAGACGAACGAGAGCTTCGAATCGAGCCGGATCGCCTGGCCGTAGTCCTGGATCGCCCGGTCGAGGTCGCCCTTGCTGCTGTAGGCGTTCCCCCGGTTGTTGTAAGCCAGGGCGTAGTTCGGATCGAGCCGGATCGCCTGGTCGAAGTCCTGGATGGCCCGGTTCGGCTGGGCCTTGCGACTGTACGCGGTGCCGCGATCGTTGTAGGCGACGGCATACGTCGGTTCGAGGCGGATGGCCTGATCGTAGTCCTGGATCGCCCGATCGGACCAGCCCTCGAGCCGGTAGGCGGTCCCGCGGTTGTAATGCGCGACTGCGAGGTTGGCCTTCGTCTCGCGACCCGACTGGATGACCGCGGTGCACCCCTTGACGGCGAGCTCGGGCGACGCGCCGTCCTGGCCAGCGCACCAGCGCCATTCCTGGAGGAACTGCGCCTCGGCCGTCGAAGCGGCCAGCGCAGCCGCGCCTACGGACGCCAGCACACCGAAGCTCAACGCGCGGAATCCGCGTGTCATGACAGGTGCCACGCTCCTCGAGTCCCCATGCTTGCCAGCCAGCGAGAGAAACAAAACCCCCCGGCAAGCTGGCGACTTGCCGGGAGGCTCGATTCAGCCGTCAGGCGCCACGCGCCCCGGCCGCTCACGTCCAGGATGGCGAAGCCGATAGGCCCGCCACCCCGTCCTACTTGATCCAGCCCTTCTCCTTGTAATACTTCTCCGCCCCAGGGTGGAGCGCCACACCGAGATAGAGATGGCCCTTGGACGGATCGTAGTCGGCGAGGCTGCCGTGGATCTTGTGCACCCGATCCGGGTTGTCGTTGATGGTCTTGGTGATGAGATACGCGGTGTCATTCGGCATCTTGGCATTGACGGTGATCGTGGTACCCATGGTCGCCGTGGCCACGGCCTCGTTGCCATTGGCTGCCTTCGGGTAGGTGCCGGCCGGAATGGTGCCCGCGCCCATGCCGAACTTGGCGAGGTGGTCGATCAATGGCCTGGGAAACGCGAGGAGTTTCAACTCGCGGCCGACCGAAGCTTCGGTGATGGAGGCGCCGGGCAGCGCGAGGAACGTGAAGGTCCCATCCACGTTCCGGTCCTTGAAGGCGCCCGCCTGCTCGGAGTAGGACCCGCGGAAGAACTTCGCCCCGGCCGCCTCCCAGCTCTTGTAGCAGTCCGCGATCTTCCCCGGCGCGCACAGACCGTAGAACTCCATGATCTTCTCGAAGACCCAGACGTCGGAGGAGCCCGGCTTCGAGATAGCGACGCGGATGGGTTTCTTGCCCTGCACGATCTCGTCGATCGACATCTTGGCGTACGGCGAGTCGGCCGCCACGTAAAAGTGGAACGTGTTGAGGCTCATGTTGCCTGCGAGGGCGCGGAGGTTCGGGTGCTTCTGCCCGGCGTACGGATCCTCTCCGCGGAGGGCGGCGCCCAGAAGCGGTGGCAGCCCCATGCCGAGCTCGGCATCTCCCTTCTCGACCAGCACCGGGTTCTGCGTGCCGCCACCCGGGATGACCTTGATATTGAGGCCGGCCTTTTCCCGGATCAGCTCCGCCATGCCGCCCGAGATCGCGTACCAGCCGCCGCCAACCGCCCCGGCCGTCCACGTGAGCGACTGCTGGGCCGGCGCGCCTGGCGCGAGCCCGGCGACCCACGCCAGCGTGAGTATAGCCACCACGGTGCGCTTCAACATTCTCGTGACCTCCTCAGAACATGTTGGCTTCAGCGTAGATGCGTCCGGCGCCGAAGCGGGCGAGAGATAATGCGCCAATATCCATGCTGCTGGCGCGGCCGTCAAGCACGATCTCGGCCATCAGCAGCCCGATGGGGGACGAGTGCATGAAGCCGCCGCCTATGATGAGGACATTCGTGGTCGCGCTCACGCCGGGTTGCGCGTCACGTGGGTCGCGGGGGCAGCCCCTGGCTCACGGCATCGTGGACCATGCGCACGAGGGTGGTGATGTCGAAGACGGGCAGGCCGGTCGCCGACTGGATGTCCGCGCGGTATGGCGGCATGTTGGTGCACTCGAGGACGATGGCTCCGAGCTCCGGGTGCCCATCGAGCATCCGCCGCGCCACCGTCAGGTGCTCGTGGCGCGCGAGCTCCACGTCGAGCTCGAGCTCGTCATCCAGGAGCACGCGGCTGAACTCCTTCTCGGTCTCCATCCCGGCGACCACGGTCTGGATGTCCGTCGTGATCCCGGCCCCCGTGTAGTGCTCGGGACGAAGCGACGAAGCATCCACGGTCATGATGCCGACGGCCCGGCCGGGCGGCAGCATGCGGTGGACCAGCGGCACCAGCATGAGGCTCGAGGTGAAGACCGGAACGGAGACGGCCGCCGCCACCTCGGGCTGAAACTTGGCGAGGAAGCCGCAGTTCGTCGTCACGGCACGCACGCCCTCGCGCTCGAGGGCGCGGGCGCCGTCGATGAAGGCCGGCAGCAGCTCCCGGTGGCCGTGACGCACCACGCGGTCCGGCGAGGCCCCGCGCACCCGGTGGTAGAGCACCGGGAAATCGAAGGTCGCCGCATGGCCCATGTCGCCGGGGATGCGGGGAAACTTGGTGTCGAGCATGAGAATGCCCACCGAATAGCCGTAGATATTCTGCCCGCCGCGCACCCGCATGCCGGTCCCCTGGCTAGTTCAGCTGAGCGAGCTTCTGACGGGCCTTGCGCAGGTGCCCTTTGACGGCCTCGTGGTCGGCGGTATTGGGGAACTCCGTGAGATAGCGCTCCCAGTCCGCGAGGCCGCGTCGCACCTCCCCCAGGTTGCTCCACGCCAGCCCACGGTCCCGCCACTCGCCCGCGGCCTTGGGGTCGAGCAGGAGCAGCCGGTCGATCACGCCCACGACTTTCTCCCAGGCCTCGCGGCGCCAGTAGACGCCCTTGAGATTACCGAGCATGCGCGCCACGAGCTGCCGGCTCGACACAGGAGCGTAGTGCGAAGCCTCGAGCCTCACCTTGCGGCCCAGCACCCGCCCCACGAGCTCTTCGCAGGCCCCCGGAGTCAACAGCGCGCCGCCGTTGAAGGGATCGAGCAGGATCCGCGAGCCGTCGAGCCGCGCCCCCGCGATGAAATGGCCCGGCAGCCCTATGCCCTCGATCTCGAGCCCGAGCCGCTTGCCGACCTCGATCAGCACGAGCGACAGCGAGATCGGGATGCCCCGCCGCCGGTCCAGCACCTCGTTGAGGAAGCTATTGCGCGGGTCGTAGTAGTCCTCGCGATCGCCGGCGAAGCCCTGCTCCACGAAGAGATATTCGCGCAGGCGGTGCAGGCGCCCCAAGGCGTCGGCCGGGCGCCGCGCGCCGTCCACGCCGCGCGCGAGACCGTCCAGGCAGTCCAGGTAGCCGTCGACGTCGAGCGCGGGATACTGCCACCGCGCGATGGCCAGGGCCGTCCGGGCGAGATCGATGCGGCCGTCGGGCTGCGAGAGCAGCCGGCCGAGCTCGTGAAGCGACGGGTCGGCGATCATCAGCAGCCGGGGGCGTGGTGGATGCCGGCAGTCTTGAGAGCCGCGAGCTGGATCTCCTCGGCCAGGGACATCGTGCGGGCCGCAGCCCGGCGCGCGGCCTCCTGGTCGTCCGGCGTCGTGGCGAAGCGCAGCAGCAACGAGCGGCCGAGCTGATGGTGGAAGTATTCGTCCGGCTCGATGACGTCGCGGTAGAGCTTCGCGGTCAGCGTGTCCCCCGCCCGCTCGCAGAACTCGATGAACTGGCGGTTCTTGACCACGGCTATCGCCTCGCGCGTGAACTGCCCAGCCGCCACGCGCTCGACCGTGGTCTTGAGCGTGTCGAGGTACTGGAAGAGGGGGCCGTAGCCCTTGGCGACGGGGTTGAAGCCTCTCGCGTCGAACCCCAACTCCAGGAGGCGGTCGACGATCATGCGGTAGTGCTTCGCCTCGTCGCCCGCCTGCCGGGCAAACGCCATCTTGACGTCCACGTCGTCCGTGCTCACCTGCCAGCGCGCCGCGATGTCCGTCGCCTCGATCTCGTTCCGGAGCGCCACCTTGAGGAGGTTGAGCACGGTCAGCTCGCCCTCGACCTCGGGCTTGAGCGTCGCGTCGGGCTCCAGCCGCTTGAGCACCGCTTGGTTGCGCGCCTCGAGATCCTCGACGAACTCCGTGGCTGTCATGCCGCAGCTCCTGGCGCGAGGATGCGGGGGAGGTCCTGGGTCAAGGTCTCCTTCGTGACGACGCGCGTGCAGCGCGCGTGGAGCGGCTGGGTGGCACGAGCCAGCGCGTGGGTCGTGAAGCCCAGGACCGAGGGCCGCGGCGTGGCGGCATCGAGCGCCCCGAAGAGCGCGTCATAGTCGAAGTCGCCGCTGGTGAGATCCATGATCACGAGGTCCGTCGGCTCGGTGAGGGTGGCGGTGAGGTCAGCGGAAGTTCGGGCGAAGGTGAGCGGCGTGCCGACCATGCGGGCTGTTTCCCGGATGCGGGCGACGAAGAAGAGGTCCTTGACCACCGCGACAGCTCTCATCGATATGCGTCCTCAACATGCCGATGGCATGTTGATCGTGGAGGCCATGATCTCAACCAGGCGCAACGTCAGTCATCCTGTCCTTGAGATCCCAGCCAGTAGCGATTCCATTCAGCCAGATGTGTCAGGGTCGAGAGGTCGCGCATCCTGTCGAGGTACACCACGCCGTGCAAATGGTCGATCTCGTGCTGGATGACGCGCGCGAAGAATTCCTTGGCCTCGCCCTCGATGCGGCGGCCCTCGCGGTCGTAGGCATCCAGGCGCACCGCTGTGCAGCGCGGCACCATCCCGCGCATGTCGGGCACCGAGAGACAGCCCTCCCAGCCATCGTCCGTCTCGTCGGTGAGCGGCGTCACCACGGGATTGATGAGGACAGTCAGCGGGATGGCCGGGGCTTCCGGATAACGCGGGTTGGCGTTGACCTCGATGACACAGATCTGCTTGAGGACGTGCACCTGGGGCGCCGCCAGGCCCGCGCCGTTGTACTCGCGCATGGTCTCGACCATATCGTCGATGAGCCGCTGCGTCTCGGGAGCGCGAATCTCGTCCACGGACACCGGGAGCGCCTTCTGGCGCAGCACGGGATGGCCCAGGCGGGCAACTTTCAGGATCGCCATGTCATGGTCCCTCGCCAGCAAAGTGTAACACGGCGCGGCTACCCCGCTCGAAGGCCCAGGACATTGAAGGCGGGGACGGGCCTGGCGAAGCCCTTGAGCGTCAGCTCGCCCTTCGGCTCGCACGTCACGAGCCGCTCGACCTTCTGCAGGAGGCGCTCGGGGATGAGGATCTGTCCGGGCCTGGCCTCCGAGCAGAGTCGTGCGGCGAGGTTGGATACCGAGCCGATGGCGCCATAGTCCCACCGGCCCTCGAAGCCGATGGCGCCGAGCGTCGCGGGCCCCTGCGCCAGGCCCACGCCGAAGTGGAGATCGTAGCCGCGCTGCCGCCACCGCGGCACGAGCGCCTCCACCCGCTCCCGCATGGCCAGCGCCATCCGGATGGCGCGCTCGTCGGCGTCCGGCATCTCCACCGGATCGTTGAAGAAGACCATGAGGCCGTCGCCGGCGAAGTGCTCGAGCGTGCCCTCGCTCTCCAGGATGAGCCGCCCCATCTCGCTGTGGTACTCGTGAAGGACGCCCATGACCTCGTCGGGAGGCGCCGTCTCCGCGAAGGCGGTGAAGCCACGCAGGTCCACGAACACCACGGTGATCTCCCGCCGGTGGCTCTTGAGCGGGTCCGCGGCGCCGCCGGTGACGATGAGCTCGGCGAGCTGAGGCGAGAAGAAGCGCTTGAGCCGTCCGAGCCGCTCGAGCTGCGCGACCTGCGCCTGGACGCGCTGCTCGAGATTGCTGTTGAGGTCGGCGAGTTCGGCCGCCTGCGCCTGGACCGTGCCGTAGAGATCCTTGATCCGGAGCAGCGAGCGCACTCGCGCGACCAGCTCGGCCATGTTGACCGGCTTGGTGAGGAAATCGTCCGCTCCCGCCTCGAGCCCCTTGATACGCTCGCCGGCGGGGTCGAGCGCCGTCACCATGACCACGGGCAGGATGCCGTACTCCGGGTTGGCTCGGATCCGCCGGCACACCTCGTAGCCGTCCATGCCGGGCATCATGACGTCGAGCAGCACGAGATCGGGCCGCTCCGCCTCTACCCGCTCGAGCCCTTCCTGGCCGGACCCCGCGGTCGCCGTCGCGTAGCCCTTGGCGGAGAGCAGGTCCACCAGCATCTTCACGTTGTGGGGCGTATCGTCCACGATGAGGATCTTCTTCGGAGGCATGCCCTGACGCTAACGGCGCCCGCACCGGGTGTCAAGCTTGCCTCGGAGGAGCGATCTTGACTCGCTCCATCCCCGTTGCTAGCATTTCGCTCGCGGCCGCCGCGCCGACTTCATGCCCCTCCACGAGGCCGGATTCTCCGGTGATCTAGCCGCCTCCGCCCCAGCGGCCCCTCCGGGGCTGGGCGAGCGCCTAGCGCGCCTGCTCCTCTCGCACACGCCCCTGGGGCTGCTCGTCCGCGCGGTGGCGCGCCTCCGCATCTCCGTGCACGGGAAGCTGCTGGCGGGCTTCCTGCTGGTCGCCTTCGTCGTCGCCGTGATGGGCGCCATGAGCCTCGAGATCATCACGCGCATGTCCCGGCAGGCAGAGGCCATGCACGAGGCCCACCAGCGCGTCACGGCCGCCCGCCAGGCCCAGCACGCGCTCGCCATGCAGATGAGCTTCACCGCCATGGCGCTCATCCTGAGGGACGAGGCAACCATCGGCAGCATCCTGCGGGAGAACAACCGGCTGAACACCATGCTGGCCGAGATCGAGGACGCCGCGCCGGCGGAGGAGCGCGAGATCATCCAGCGCATCCGCACGGCGCAGGGCGAAGTCATGGCGACGGTTGCCGACGTCGCCAACCTCGTCCGCGACGGCAAGATCGACGAGGCCATGGAGCTCCAGCTCACGACCGGCTATCCGCTCTTCCGTCAGGTCGAAGGGCTGGTCGAGCAGGTCGTCGGGATGGAGGAAGTGGGGATGACCCGCCAGCGCGAGGCGACCGCCCGCGCGAACCTGCACGCCCTGTACCTCATGGGCGGCTTCGTTCTCGCGTCGATCCTGCTCGCGCTCCTCCTGGGCTTCGTCACGTCGTGGTCGTTCATCCTGCCCGTGCGAGAGGCCCATGGCTTCCTCGGCCGCGTCGCCAAGGGCGACTTCAGCACCACCGTCACCGTCGACAACCGCGACGAGTTCGGCGCGCTGGCCGCGCGGATGAACGACATGAGCGCCGAGCTCAACCGGCTCTACGAGGAGCAGCGGGCGGCCGCCCGCCAGCTCGAGGCCCTCAATACCCAGCTGGCGCGAGCGAGCCAGGCCAAGTCCGAGTTCCTGGCGAACATGAGCCATGAGCTCCGGACGCCAATGAACGCCATCCTGGGCTTCACCGAGATGATCCTCGACGACATCTACGGCGAGGTGCCTCAGGCGGTCAGGAGCCCGATCGAGGACGTCCAGACCTGCGGACGCCAGCTGCTGCGGCTCATCAACGACGTGCTGGACCTGTCGAAGATCGAAGCGGGCCGCATGGAGCTTTCCCTGACGGACTACTCGGTGCACGAGGTCGTGGAGACGGCACGGACCTCGCTCCGGTCGCTGGCCCAGGAGAAGGAGCTCGCGTTCACGGCGGAGGTCCAGCCCGACATCCCGCTGGCCTACGGCGACGGCAAGCGGATCACCCAGTGTCTGACCAACCTCGTCGGCAATGCGCTCAAGTTCACCAAGCAGGGCGGCGTGGCGATCCGCGCCGCGCTCGAGGGCGACCAGGTGGTGTACAGCGTCTCCGACACGGGCATCGGCATTCCCCGCGATCAGCTCGAACACATCTTCGGCGAGTTCCGCCAGGTGGACGCCAGCATCAGCCGCGAGTTCGGCGGGACCGGCCTGGGCCTGAGCATCACCAAGACCTTCGTCGAGCTGCATGGAGGCCGCATCTGGGTCGAAAGCGAGCCCGGACGCGGCTCGACCTTTCACTTCGCGATACCCTTGCGCGTCGCAGAAGCCACGGAGAAACCATGAGCCAGAAGAAGATCCTGCTGGTCGAGGACAACGAGTTCAACCGGAAGATCGTCCGCGACCTCCTCGTCCGCCAGCCCTACGACCTCACGGAGGCCCACGACGGCGAGGCGGGCGTCGCGGCGGCGCGGCGGGAGAAGCCCGACCTGATCATCATGGACGTCCAGCTGCCGAAGATCTCGGGCCTCGACGCGACCCGACAGATCCGCGCGCAGCCCGAGACCGCCAAGATCCCGATCATCGTGGTCACCTCGTTCGCCCTCAGCGGCGACGACAAGAAGGCCATGGACGCGGGCGCCTCGGCCTATCTCGCCAAGCCATACAGCCCGCGACAGCTCTTGGACGCCATCCGCAAGATGCTGGGCGACGCGTGAGCCGAGAGAGAGGGAGGCCGAGAGCCATGAGCATGACGAGCCGATGGACGAGCGTATGGACCGCCGTCGCCCTGGCGGCCGTCCTGGCGGCGCTGCCCGCACGGGCCGGCCAGGAAGAGCAGTTCACGCCGGAGTACAAGGACGTGCGGAGCGTGCAGGATCCCAAGCACTCGCCGAAGATCGTCGCGCCGGACAGCGTCAAGCGCGGGCAGTGGTTCGACGTCACCATCAGCGTAGGCGCCGGCGCGGACCATCCGTCGCTCGGCGAGCACTTCGTGCGCTACATCGCGCTCTACATCAACGGCGCGGAGATCTCGAGGGCATACCTGCATCCGGTCTTTTCATTCCCGAAGGTCACCTTCACGATTGCCCTGGACGAAGGGGGCGTGCTCAAGGCCGTCGAGGAGCCCACCCATTCCGCGGCGTGGGAGTCCTCGAAGCCCATCAAGGTCACGCCCTGAGCGCAGAGGCTATCGCTTGCCCATCTCCACCGTCACGCCGGTGGTGTCCTTGTCGCCGACCGTCACCTCGCGCGTGGTCGTGCCGAGAAGCTCCTGCCAGACCTTGAGCGCGTACTTGCCGGGCGGCACGTTCTCGAGCACGAACTCGCCGTTGGCGCCGGTCACCGCGACGAACGGGTGGTCAGCGACCACCACCCACGCCCGCATCCAGGTATGCAGGTCGCAGTCTATCCTCACGATCTCGGGCTTCTTGAAGAGCACGGGAATGGTGCGTCCCTTCGGCTGCGTCCGGTTGAAAGTCGGGTTCTCCGTGCTGACGCTGTGGAGGTTGTGGAGCAGCCTGTCGCTGTTGAGGAACTCCACGGTCCCCCCGACCGGCACGACCACGACCCGCGGGACGTAGACGCACGCCTGCTGGTCCACCTGCACCGGCTTGGAGGACGGCTCCCAGCGGGCCCCGGGCGGCGGCGCCTGGAGCGAGACGACCGCCCAGCGTATGCCGCGATTGGTCCCGAGCATCAGATCGTCGGTCTCCCGGTTCTTGCCGCATACGTACTGGTCGATGTTGATGGGAATCTGGTTGCGCTCTGGCGCCGGGCCGGCATAGAGGACGGCGCCGCGGATGGAGGTTGCCGCCGCCGGCCCCGCGGCCGGCAGACAGCCCACGAGGCCCAGAGCGATCATCCACGCCAGCCGGCCGGTGAGACATCTCATGTGCGATCTCCTTGTGCCAGGGCTACAGGGGCTCGCTCCACACGTGAGCCCGTCGCCGTGCGGCTCGTTCCTCTCGAGAGAGAGGCGAGCCCTCACGCCCGGGCAGGATACCAGAGCTCGAGGAGCGTCGCTCGATCCTCAGCACGCCGTGACGAAGCCAGTCATGCCACGAGACTCCAGAGCCAGCCCACCGCACCGGCACCCAGCACAAGCCACACCGTGTCCACCTTGAAGCGCCAGAGCACGCCCATCGAGGCAAGGCCGAGCGCGGCCGTGAAGGGCGAGACCACCGCGCTCCGCGCCAGCGGGAGAGTCGCCGCCACGATGGCGCCGACCACCGAGGCATTGACGCCGGCGAGGAAGTCCCTGGTCCACGACAGGCGCTTGAGCCGGCTCATGAGTGGCGCCGCGACCAGGACGACGGCGAAGGCCGGCGCGAAGACGCCGAGCGCGGCCACGACGGAGAAGACGCGGTCGGACATCCAGCCGAAATGGCGCACGGCCTCGCCGCGCACGACCGGGATGATCACGTAGCCCCCACCGTAGACGAGCGCGCCCATCTTGATCCAGAGCCAGGCCAGCCGCGCGTAGACCTCGGGCGCCGCCGTCACGATCACGGGCAAGGCCCAGGCCCCGGCCGTGGCGGCGCGGTCGGCGAGGCGCCTCCCGATGACGGCCGCCGCGCCACAGAGAATGAGCGTGAGCGCGGTGTCGAGACGGAGCCAGATCGTCAGGATGAATCCCGCCCCGCAGAGCACCGCCAGATCGACCCGCGTCACCGCCGAGCGCCCGAGACGCCAGGCCGAGAAGAGGATGACGGCGACGACGACAGGCGCGATCCCGGCGAAGACCGGGCCCAGGACCGGCAGCGCGCCCCATCGCTCGTAGAAGAGCGTGAACGCGAGCATGACGCAGAAGCCGGGCAGGATGAAGGCGGCGCCGCCTGTCAGCGCTCCGGCGAGGCCGCCGCGGGCATGACAGATCAGCACGCCCAGCTGAGTGGAGGCCGGCCCGGGCAGGACCTGGCACAGCGCCAGCGCGTCGAGGAATTCCTGCTTGCTGAGCCAGCGCCGGCGCTCGACCACCTCGGTTTCCATCATCGCGATGTGCACCAACGGTCCGCCGAAGCCCGCGAAGCCCAGCCGCAGGAAGAGGCGCACGAGGGCGCCCAGGGGACGCGGGCCGCTCACGCGGAGTCGCGCCTCGCGCGCGCGGCATTCGCGCGGGCTGTCCCTGCATTGCGGCGCAGCCCGGCCGGCTTGGCGCGCAGCAGCGCCGTGCCCTTGAAGCGCTCGCGAAGCTCCGCGTCGCTCATGGCGGCGAGGCGCTCGGCCCCCGGATACGGCTCGGACGGCAGGAATGCGGGCTCGCGCGTCACGGGCGATTTCCGGTTCCACGGGCAGACCTCCTGGCAGACATCGCAGCCGAACTGCCAGGGGCCGAGCAAGCCCTCGAGCGCGGGATCCGTCTCGCCGCGGTGCTCGATGGTGAGATAGGAGATGCAGCGCCGCGCGTCGAGAACGTACGGGGCCACGAACGCCCCCGTGGGGCAGGCGTCGAGACAGGCCCGGCAGGAGCCGCAGCGATCAGGCAGCGCCTCGTCGAGGTCGAGCTCCGCCGTCGTCAGGAGCACGCCGATCAGAAACCAGGAGCCCAGATCCGGATGCAGCAGCATCGTGTTCTTGCCGATCCACCCGAGTCCCGCCCGCGCCGCCAGGTCGCGCTCGAGCACGGGCCCCGTGTCCACGTAGCCGCGGCTGCTGGCGCCGCACGCCTGGGCCAGGTGCGCCCCCAGGGCCTCCAGGCGAGGGGTCATGACGTCGTGGTAGTCGCGCCCCCAGGCGTAGCGCGCCACGGGCGTCCACGACGGATCGGGCGCGGGGTCGCCCTGGAAGTAATTGAGTGCCACGCAGATCACCGAGCGGGCGCCGGCCAGCACGCGCGACGGATCGAGCCGCTCCCCGAGGCGGCGCCCCAGATATGCCATGGTGCCGTCATGGCCGGCCTCCACCCAGCGCCTGAAGGCGGGGCCGTGCTCGGGCGGGGCCGCGGGGCCGATGGCCACGCGATCGAAGCCGAGCTCGAGGGCGCGGGCCCTGACCGACTCGGCCAGCGTGGCCGCGGCCAGGGTCACGAGCGCCGCGCCTTGACGAGGAGGTGGGCGCGCGTGAGCGTGCGCCCACCTCGCTCGAGGAACTCGATGTAGCGGAACCAGCGACCGTCAGCGCGCCACCTGTCCTCGAGCCCCACCGCCGCCGCGAGCCCCTCCTCGATCGAGCCGAAGCGCCTGACCTCGCGCTCGACCTCCAGCACCTCGGGAGCCAGATCGTGGGCGCGCAGCACCCGCTCCATCCCCGACTCGTCGTAGGCGAAGCGCGAGACCTTGCCGGTCTCCTTCCACTGCTCGACGTGGAAGGCGACCATGCCGAGGACCTGTCCAGGCGCCAGCGCGCGCCCCGCGCGCTCGACGATGGCGTCCGAGGCGCAGAGATGCGCCGTCACCATGCCGGGCCGCCAGGGTTCGTACTTGTCCTGCTCGACGTCGGCTTCGTGGAACTCCACGTTGGAGAGGCCGGCAGCCGCCGCGAGCTGCCGCGCCTCGGCAAGCGCCGCCGTGTCGCGATCCAGGCCGACGACGTGGGCCGCGCGAGGCGCCAGCCAGAGCGTGAGCCGGCCCGTGCCGCAGCCGACGTCCAGGACGCGCAGGGTCCCGAGCCGCTCGGCTTCGAGCAGGGCCAGGAATCTCGGCGAGAGAGGCACGCTACTCCGCCTTGAAGTACTTCGCCTCGGGGTGATGGAAGACCAGCGCCGAGACGGACGCCTCCGGGTCCATCATGAAGCCTTCGGTCAGCTCGAGCCCGATCTGCGCCGGGTCGAGGAGGTCGAAGAGGATGCGCTGGTCGGCCAGCTCCGGGCAGGCCGGATAGCCGAAGGACACCCGGATCCCGCGATAGCGCGCCTTGAGCCTGTCCTCCATGGGCGTGCCCGGCGGATCCGGGAAGCCCCATTGCGTGCGCAGGCGCGCGTGGAGCATCTCGGCCAGCGCTTCCGCGAGCTCGATGGCCAGCGCCTGGATCGCATGCGAGCGGAGGTATTGGCCCTCCTCCTTCCAGCGCTCGGCGAGCTGGCGCACCCCTGCCCCGCAGGTGACCGCGAAGAGCGCGACGTAGTCGGGCTCTGCCGAGCTCGTGTCGCGTACATAGTCCGCCAGGCACAGCCTCTGGCCGTCCCGCTGCCTGGGGAACCGGAAGCGCGCCGCCTCCCGCCCGTCCCGGTAGAGGAGGAGATCATCGCCCGAGGAGCGCGCCTCGAAGAAGCGATAGAGGGCATTGGCCTCGAGGAGGCCCCGCTCGGCCGCCTCGCGCTTCAGCTCCTCGATCATCTCGTTGACCTCGAGGGTCTTAGGATCGCCCTCGGCCAGGAGACGCTGGATGGAGCCCTTGACGCCCAGGTGCTTGCCCAGCAGCATCTGAAGATTGAGATACGGGTAGATGTGGCTGAGCGGCACGCACTTGAGCACATGCAGGTCAAGGTCCGGCGGCTTCGGCACGGACACCGTGGTCGAGACGGTCGAGCGCGCGGCCACCGGGCCCACCGGCGCGGCCGTCGCCTCTTCCGCCGCCGCGGCCCCCGCGCGGAGCCGCTCCTGCTCGACGCGGACCTTCTCGAGCAGCGTGTCGCGGGAGGTGGCGCCGAAGAGGCGATTGGCCAAGTCGAGCCCGTCCATAGCGTCCTTGGCGTACAGCGTCGGCCCGCCATACTCGACCGAGATCCGGGTCGCCGCGAACCTGCGCGTGAGCGCGGCGCCCCCCACGAAGAGGGGGATGTCTATGCCGGCAGCGCGAAAGTCCTGCGCGGTGGTCACCATCTGCTGCGCGGACTTCACGAGCAGGCCCGAGAGGCCGAAGGCGTCCGGCTTGTGCTGGTGGTAGGCCGCGATGAGGTCTTCGGGCGGCACCTTGATGCCGAGGTTGATGATGCGGTAGCCGTTGTTCTTGAGCACGATCTCGACCAGGTTCTTGCCGATATCGTGCACATCGCCCTTGACGGTCGCCAGCACGAGGGTCGCCCGCGTCGCGCTCTCGTCCTTCTGCATGAAGGGCTCGAGGTAGGCGACGGCCGCCTTCATGGCCTCCGCCGACTGGAGCACCTCGGCCACGATGAGCTGGTTGTCGTTGAAGAGGCGGCCGACCTCCTCCATGCCCTTCATGAGCGGGCCATTGATGATCTGGAGGGCCCCGGCCTCCTCGAGCTTGAGCGCGAGGTCATCGAGGAGGCCGTCCTTGGAGCCTTCGACGACGTAGCGCGCCAGCCTCTCGTCGAGCGGCAGAGTGGCCGCGCTCTTCGCCTCCTTCTTCCGGCCGCGGAAATGGGCGGCGAAGGCGGCGACAGGATCGTTCCCCCGCCAGTCGATCAGGTCCTCGGCCAGCTTCCGCTCTTCCTCGGGAATGGAAGGGTAGCGCTCGAGCCGCTCCGTGTTGACGATTGCGTAGTCGAGCCCGGCCTTGGTGCAGTGGTAGAGGAAGACGGCGTTCAGCACTTCGCGCCCGGCCGGCGGCAGCCCGAAGGAGACGTTGGAGATGCCGAGGATGGTCCGGCACTCGGGAAAGCGCGCCTTGATGGCCCGGATGCCCTCGATGGTCTCGACCGCCGAGCCGATGTAGTTGACGTCTCCCGTGCCGACGGGGAAGACGAGGGCGTCGAAGATCAAGTCGCGAGCCGGCAGCCCGTATCTCTCCGTGAGCAGCGCGTGCGAGCGCTCGGCTATCGCGAGCTTGCGGGCGCGCGTCACCGCCATGCCCTGCTGCTTGTCCTCGTCGATGCAGCCGACCACCACGGCGCCGCCATAGGCGCGGAGCAGGGGGACGACCTTCTCGAAGCGCTCGAGCCCATCCTCGAGGTTGATGGAGTTGACGATGGCCTTGCCCTGGCAGGCCTTGAGCGCGCGCTCGATGACCTCGGCGTCCGTGGAGTCGATCATGAGCGGGACCTTGACCTTGCGGGTGACCTGGGCCATGAAGCGGTCCATGTCGGCCGTCTCGTCCCGGTCGGGATTGGCGAGACACACGTCGAGCACCTGCGCCCCGCCCTTGACCTGGGCGCGCCCCACCTCGGCCCCTTCCTCGAACTTGCCCTCGACGATCAGGTCCTTGAACTTGCGGGAGCCGATGACGTTGGTCCGCTCCCCCACCAGCACGGGCCGGTTGTCGTCGGTGGGATAGAGCGACTCGATGCCGCTCACCGCCGCGGCGCGCTCCCGCGCCGGCCGGCGCGGGGCATGCCCGTCCGCGATCCGGGCGAGCGCGGCCACGTGGGCGGGTGTCGTCCCGCAGCAGCCGCCCACCGCGTTGACCCATCCCTCCTCGACGAAGCGACGCATCTTGAGCGCCAGACTCTCCGGCGTCTCCTCGTAGTGGCCGCGCTCGTCCGGCAGTCCGGCGTTCGGATAGACCGTGACGAGGCAGGTCGCCATCTCGGCGAGCGAGCGCAGGTGATCGGTCATGAACTCCGGGCCCGTGGCGCAGTTGAGGCCTATCGAGAAGAGATCCAGGTGCTCGAGGGAGGCGTAGAGGGCGTCCACCCCCTGCCCCGCCAGCATGGTGCCCATGGGCTCGATGGTGCCGCTGACCATGAGCGGGACCGGCCGCCTCATCTCCGACATGGCGCGCTTGACCCCGATGGCGGCGGCCTTGACGTTCAGCGTGTCCTGGCAGGTCTCGAGCAGGAGCGCGTCGACGCCGCCCTCGATCAGCGCCCGCGCCTGGCAGTAATAGGCATCAAGCACCTGCTCGAAGGTGACCCCCCCGGTGACCGTGATGGTCCTGGTGCCGGGGCCCATGGCGCCCAACACGAAGCGGGGCCGCTCGGCAGTGCTCCGGCTGTCCGCAGCGGCCCGCGCGATCCGCGCGCCGGCCAGGGCGATCTCATGACAGCGCTCAGCCAGGCCATATTCGGCCAGCACATAGGGGGCACACCCGAAGGAATTAGGCGAGATGAGGTCTGCGCCGGCGTCGAGGTAGGCCTCATGGATGGCGTGGATGACGTCCGGGCGCGTGAGGTTGAGGTGCTCATTGCACCCTTCGAGCTGGGAGCCGCCGAAGTCCAAGGCGGAGAGATCCCGCGCCTGGATCATGGTGCCCATGGCGCCGTCCATGACGAGGATGCGGCGCTCGAAGGCACGGGCGAACGCGGACGACGTGGCGCTCATGCGCCCATTCTAGCCCAGGGCCGGCGGAACGCAGAGCACGCAGCGCGCGCAGCTTTCAGCCCGTGATCGCGCCCTCGGAGGCGTTGGACACGGTCTTGGCGTACTTGTGGAAGACGCCGCTCGTGTAGGGGGGCTTGGGCGCCTTCCACCTGGCCAGGCGCTTCTTCATCTCGGCCCCGGAGATCTCCACGTCGAGCCGCCGCTTCTTGACGTCGATACTGATGACGTCGCCGCTCTTGATCGCGGCGATGGGCCCGCGCTCCGCCGCCTCGGGAACGATGTGGGCGATCATGAAGCCGTGGGTGGCGCCCGAGAATCGCCCGTCCGTCATGAGCGCCACCGTATCGCCGAGCCCCGCGCCCTGCAGCGCGCCCGTCACCTGGAGCATCTCGCGCATGCCGGGACCGCCCTTGGGGCCTTCGTAGCGGATGACGATGACGTCATTGGGCTTGATCCTTCCCTTCTTGACCGCGGCGAAGGCGTCTTCCTCGCGCTCGAAGACGCGCGCCGGTCCCCTGTGGGTGTAGCGGCTCTGCCCCGAGAGCTTGATGACGCAGCCTCCCGGCGCGAGATTTCCACGAAGGATCGCCAGACCTCCGGTGGGCTTGAGGGCCTCCTTGAGCGGCTTGATCACCTGCTGGCCTGCCGGCTCCGAGGCCGCGGCGGCCTCCTGGCCGATGGTCCGCCCCGTGACCGTCTTCTCGTTGGCGTGCAGCAGCCCCGCCTCGAGCAGCCGCTTGGCCACGAGGGCCATGCCACCCGCCTCGTACATCTCGGGCGCCGTGTAGTTGCCCCAGGGCTTGAGGTCGGCCAGGACGGGGGTCTAGCCAGGAGGTGCAGCACCGCGTTCGTCGACCCGCCCGTGGCGATCACGCCCATGATCGCGTTCTCGAAGCTCTTGCGCGTGATGAGCGAGCGCGGCGTCACGCCCTTGTTGAGGAGCTGCATGACGAGCTTGCCGCACTCGAAGGCCACGTCGTCCTTGTGGGGGTCGATCGCCGGGACGCCGCTCCAGTTCATGGGCGACATGCCGAGCATCTCGTAGGCCGTCGCCATGGTGTTGGCCGTGAACTGCCCGCCGCAGGCGCCGGCCCCCGGACAGGCGTGGTCCTCGACAGCCTTGAACTCCTCGAGGGGAATCTTGCCGGCATTGTAGGCGCCCACCGCCTCGAAGACGTCCTGGATCGTCAGGTTGCGGCTGGCGAAGGGGCCCGAGCCCTCGAAGCGCCCGAACATGATGGAGCCGCCGTACAGCATGAGGCCGGGGATGTTCATCCGCCCCAGCACCATCGTCATGGCGGGGATGGTCTTGTCACAGCCGGAGATCGTCACGATGCCGTCGAACATGTGGCTGCGGGCCACCAGCTCCACCGAGTCCGCCACCACCTCGCGGCTGATCAACGAGCCCTTCATGCCTTCGGTGCCCATGGTGATGCCGTCGGTGATCGAGATCGTGTTGACCTCGATGGGCGTCCCGCCGGCCGCCCGGATGCCCTGCATCACCTTCTCGGCGAGCTTCCGGTGATTCCAATTGCAGGGCATCGTGCCGATCCAGCAGTGGGCGACGCCGATCTGCGGGCGCGACAGGTCTTGGTCGGAGAAGCCCACGGCCTTCATCATGGCGCGCGCCGGGGCCCGGTCGGTGCCTTCGAGGAGGACGCGGCTCTTGTGGCGGGGGTCGATGGCCATCAGCTGACTCCTTTGTCGGAGGAACGAGGTGCGGGCGATTCTACAGCAGGTCGCGGAGCGGGACCAGCGAAAGGCCCCGGCCGCGGAGGGCCGCGATCATGGCGGGCAGCGCGGCCTCGAGGCGCGCACCCGCGCCCGGCAGCCCGTCGGCGTCGTGCAGGTCGAGGATGGCCCCGGGCCCCGCCCGGCGGCGCGCGCGCTCCACCTGGGCGGCGGCCGGCGTCGGGCGCCGCCCCTCGGTCTGCACCGTCCAGAACACGCACGGCGTGCGCAGACGCCGGAGCAGCGGGAAGAGCGCGAGGTTCGTCATGCCCCAGGGCGGGCGGAAGAACCGAGGCGATTCCCCGGCGGCATCCGCGATGGCGGCATGGCCCTGGCCCACCTGCCGCGCTGTCTCGCCAGGGCCCGAGATCCAGAGGCTCCGGTGGCTCCACGTGTGGTTCCCGAGATCGTGGCCGTCGAGGGCTATCCTTCGAGCGACCGCGGCGGCGCGCGCGGCACGCTGGCCGATCAGGAAGAAGGTCGCGCTGACGCCGTGCTCGGCCAGGATGTCGAGCACGCGCGGCGTGTGGACCGGGTCCGGCCCGTCATCGAACGTCAGCGCCACGCGCCCGCCATGCCGCGGGCCGCGCCACACGCTGCCGAGCGTGAGGAGGTGCGAGCCCCACGCATAGGCGCCCCAGAGAGCGGGCGGCAGGACGAGCCAGGGCCCCGCCCTCACGCGCCGCGCTCGCGACGGAGCGGCAGGACTCGCGGGCGGGAGCCCGTCACGCCTTCGACCGCTTCGCGACGAGCAAGGTCAGCTTGACCAGCTGCACCGTCTCGTCTCGCTGGTTCACGATGCGCCGTTCCTCGATGACCACGCCGCCCTCGCGCATCGAGCGCTTGGTCTGCGTGACGGAGATGCTCCGGATGGTGTCGCCGACGTGGATCGGCTCGAGCGAGCGCCACTCGAGGCCCATGAACGCGAGCACCGCCAGCGGGGGGCGGGATATCCGCCAGCCGAGGCCGGAGGAGAGACACAGCGGCAGCAGGACGGGCACCTGTCCTGGCTCAACGCCCGCGTCCTCGCCGACCACGCCCCGGAACAGCGCCGCGTGAGCCTCGGTCAGCGTGATCCCGGGACTCTCCAGGAGCACGCCCAGCTCGACGTCCTCGAAATAGGACTGGTTGGATGCGATGGCGGCGGGACTCATGGCGTGCGGCGCTCGACCAGATACTCGGCCTCACCCTCCTGCACCACCTCGCCGCGCTGGTTGATCATCTGGCGCTCGACCGTGGCCAGGCCTGGGCCGACGGTCGCGCCGTCCTTGAGGCCGGCGATCCTGGAGCGGACGTGAATGGTATCGCCGAGCTTGATCGGCCCCTTGAACCTCCACTTGAGGCCCTGGAGCACGCCGTGCGCCGCGACCGACTCGCCCCGGGAAGCCAGACCCTGCTGAATGGAGAGACCGAGGAGGCCATGGGCGATGCGCTCGCCGAAGATCGAGCTCTTCATGAGCTCGGCGTCGGTGTGCAGCACGTTGTAATCGCCCGAGAGCCCGGCGAAGAGGACGACGTCGGTCTCGGTGACGGTGCGCCCCGGAGAGGTGTACTCCTGGCCGACCCGGAGATTCTCAAAGAAGACGGCGTCGGGACTGCTCACGAGGGGCAAGGATAGCACGTGAACGGACGCCGCATAAACCTGTGATATTCTTGACCTGCCCGCCTGGCTCAACTCGCATCGAGCGCCAACGACACACCAATGGAGGTTGCTGCAGCCGGATCGGGGCGATCTGGCGCGTCGTCCTTCCCTTGGCCGTCCCGGGCCTCTTGACCATCGTGATCTTCGCCCTCACGCTCACGATCCAGGAGTTCGTCTACAGCCTGACCTTCATCTCCTCGATCGAGCGGATGACCGTCAGCGTGCGTACCGGTAGCGCTCGTGCGGGGTGACGTGTATTACTGGGGTCGCTGATGGCGGCCTGTCTCATTACCAGTGTGCCGCTGGCGATCGTCTACAATTTGTTCCTCGATCGCTTCATCGCCGGCTTCACCATCGGCGCCATCAAGTAAGCGCGGAGGGAATGCATGGAAAGCCGCCGACGGTTCATCCTCAGAGGTGCCGCCCTCGTCGCCGCAGGGGCCGCGGCCTCCCTGGACGCGCCCATGGTCCAGGCCGAGTCACGGTTTCAGTGGCGGATG
>WNGB01006582.1_pt1 | contig 24381 bp, 27 predicted proteins | sample 5400681 | NCBI WGS metagenome assembly WNGB01 (sample SAMN13153367, study PRJNA577476) | soil metagenome | isolation source: 115 cm soil or saprolite under grassland replicate 2 | place: USA:California | collected 2016-06-15
CGAGAGACTCTTATCCCCCGCGATGTCGGCCCGCGCGTCGGCAATCATCGCTCCGAGGTTCGTATCGATCGCCGGCCGAAGATCGTCGGGGAGAATCTCGGTCCGCTCGAGGCTCGCCTGCACACTGGTGAATGGACGAAACGGAAGCGAGAAGTGTTCGAGCAGGCGGTTCGCTGCGGTGTAAAGAGCGATGAGGCGAGCGAGCCGAAACGGGGTGCTCGGATCCGCATTGTCTCCGAGGCCCGTCACTAGACGTTCGATATCGGCGAGGGGACTGTCCTTTGTCCCCCCCTTTGTCCCTTCGGCGAGCAGGGATTCGAATTCAGTGAACCCCATGCAGATGGGCATCGAGTGATCGCCCCGGCCGTTCACGGTGGCCACGTCCGTCACCTTGCGTAAGCGTCCGGAGAAGACGTGGGCTGAAGCATAGGTGGAGTCGTAGCTCGTCCCATTAAAAAGGCTGACCTGGGTCAGTGCGTCCTCGAGTAGCCGGCAGTGCCGGAGGAACTTCATTTCCTCATCGATCAAATCCCCCAGTGTCTGGTCCAGATAGACCATCTGCCCACGAAGAATCGCGTTCCAAACGTACGGTCTAGCGATGAGCCACGTGAAGCTGTTCCGGTAATAGCCCGCACTATTGGTCCACTCCCAGTTGTGCTTGCGGCCGAGGAAACCCCCTAGTCGATCTGAGAGATCATGCGCAGCCTCGATGATCTGGCTCTTCGGGGCGCCGACTGCCGTACGAAGCGTCTTCATCGCCTCAAGCTGATACTGGCGCTCAGCCGTCCGCCGAGTTTGTGCCCCCTCCTCCTGCGCGATCTCTAGCCTGTTCTTGAGTTCGCTACGCATTGTCCGCCGCCCGAGCACGTACGAGAGCACCGCGCCCACGACAGCGACTGCTATCGCTGCCGCCCCAGAGACGAGGGCTGGGCGGACGGACGCAGCTAGCACCGTGGAATCAACAGCAAGAGCCACGACGAACCTCGCCATACTACGATCCCAACGTCACATGAGCGAGTTGCTCGCTGCCCTGACGACTGCCCAATGAGCGAGTCGCGAGACATCGACTTCGAATCCGGGGGCCGCCGTATTGCCGGGCGGGTCTTCTGCGGGTCTAACTTACAACGCGACGTCGCCGGCCTGTTGTTTGTCCACGGGCTGAACAGCAGCCACGCGGGCTACCGCACGCGAGCCGAAGCCGTAGTCAAGGCCCAGGGCACTACTTGCCTCACCATCGACCTGGGAGGCCATGGACGTAGCTTGGGCGAACTATCGAGGCTGTCACCACGCGACCATCTCGGAGATGTCTGCGCAGCGTACGACTGCTTGAGTCAGCAGCCGCACGTCGCCCGGGAGCGGATCGGTGTCTACGGAGCCAGCTACGGCGGCTTCCTCTCAGCGTTGCTCGTGGCGGAACGCTCCGTCGCGCGTCTCCTACTTCGAGCACCGGCGCTCTATGATGATCGCAGCGTTGACGTACCCCTGGGCCATCGCGAGACGCACCCGGGTCCGCTCCAGGCATCCGAGTTGTTCGACGGTCTTCGCTACATGATGGGGGACGTCTTGATCCTTGAGTCAGAACACGACACGGTTGTCCCGCACTCAGTCATCGCCACATATCTCGAGCACATACCCCACCCTCACCACGAGATCCTTGCCGGGGCGGAGCACAAGATAACGCCGCAGTTCGAGCAAGACCTGGTCGATGTCATTCTGGCCTGGTTCAAGGATCTCTAGTCCGCGATCGGAGCCAGCCGTCCGGCTCCTCCACCATCTCGTGGCAAGGGGAGTAGCTGGTAATCGACGTCCGCCCCGATCGCGTCCTGGCAGAGTCGCTCCCGTGACGGTACCTGTGTTCGGCCCACGGCCTAAACCAGGCACTTCCTGACGCGCAGCGCCAGGCCCGGCCCGGCCCGCCCCCCTCCCTGCCTCCGACTGGCTGCCGGGGGCCCGACGCGCGGCCTTAGCGCGGCGGGGAGGCGGCCGGTCGCAAAGGGCTGGCTTGCTGGGACTCGCCGGAATCGGCGGAGGGTCCCACCCTGAGCAGCAAGACGTCACGGAGGATCACACCGCGGCCCCGACCCTTGCGGTGGGCCGCTCGTCCTCCGTCGGACTCTCGGGCGCGAACGCCCCGTCGAGCAGCTCAGCGTCGGCCGCACGCGACTTGTGGTGCAGGTAGCGCATCGTCGTCTTGATGTCAGCGTGGCCCATCCACGCCTGCACGTCGACGAGCGAGACGCGGTTGATCGCCAGGCTCCCGAACGTGTGCCGGAGATCGTGGAAGCGGATCCCACGGAGGCGGGCCTTCGTCTGCGCCCTCGTGTAGCGGCGGCGCAGCGCGGAGGCGTCGAGGTAGCCGCCGCCCTCGCCCGGGAAGACGAGGTCGTCCGGGCGCGGATTGCCGCGCTCGACGAGCAGACGGGCGAGCGCCTTCTCGACCTCGACGGCCATCGGCACGGAGCGCACCTTGCCCGACTTCGGCGCCTTCAGTACGCCGAGCGAGTAGCTGCCCTCCACGCGAAGGACGCGGTTTCCGAAGTCGACGTCGCGGACGCGGAGCGCGACCAGCTCGCCGCGGCGAAGACCCGCGAACGCGGCGGTGAGGTAGATCGCGGCGTCCTGCTCTGAGTCGGCGGCCCGGACGAGCGCCCAAACCTCGTCGGGTGAGTAGAAGTCGACCGAGCCGTCGTAGGTGTGCTTGATCTGCTCGACCTCGGCGGCCGGGTTCAGGTGCAGCCCGTACGCCTTGCGGGCTCGAAGATGCCGTGCATGATCGCGAGCGTCTTCTGCGCCGTCCGACGCGGGAGGCGCACCCGCAGCACGCCGTCCTCGTCGGTGTACGGGGTCATCGCCTCCGCCCGCCACGCCTCGATCCGCGCCGGCGTGATCCGGTCGAGGGTCACATCCTGGAACGCCGGCAGCAGGTGCACGTCGAGCACGGAGCGGTAGTCGCGCCGCGTCGACGGCGACCATCCCTTCTCCTGGCCGCGCGTCGCGTACCAAGACTCCGCCGCCTCCTTGAACGTCACCCGGACGCGGCGCTCCGGCTCCTGGCCGCGGGCGCGCCGCTCGAGCTGCCGGGCGAGGAACAGCTCCGCCTCGTGCCTCGTCTTGAACGACCGCCAGAACTGCTTCCCGTTGGCGCGGCCGCAGGCAACCCACGACTTCCCGCGCCGCCTGATGTTGCTTCGCTTCGCCACCGCTAGCCCCCGACCCGCTTGAGGACTTCCGCCCACGCCTGCTCACCCGTCAGGCCCTCGGCCTGAAGACGAGCGACCTCGGCGTGGATCGGTGCGGTCTGCTCGCGCCCCTTCTCGATGTTGCGGCGAAGGTTGCTGGCCGGGTCGTTGTAGACCTCTCCGAACGTGCGAGGCTTCTGAACCTCGGTCATCTCGTTCCTTTCCATCGCAGGGTTCATTAGGGCCGATCCCCAGTCAGGTACGCCTCGACGTCGTCGAGGCTGAACTCGAACCGGCCGGTGGCGCCTGGCTTCACCCGTGTCGGCCGCTTCCCGCCTGCGCCGCCCTTTGAGGCAATCCAACTCGCCGTCGAGGCGGAGCTTCGTTGTCTGTGGGAGGACGGTCGCCGTGTTGCGCTGATCGCCGCAGGATGCACCGCGTCACCGCCAGTGCGGCGGTCGACGGCCGGCCGCCGCAAGTTGAAGACTCCGGCACTGCTCGCGGTCCGCGTGCGCCGAGAGTTGGCGGAGGGCGACCGGCACAACTTCTACGACGAGAAGCTGCTCAGCGAAGCCCGGAACGCGAAGCTTCTGCAGCGACCCCCCAGCGGGCGCGAGTGGACAGACCTCGGCCGCTCGATCCTCGCAGCCTGCGACGGTGCCGCCGCAGACCTGCTCGCGCTACTCGACGAGCACGGCGGCACCATCGACGTCCGGACGTACGCCCCGCGGCTTGTGGGCCCACTCAGCAGGCAGGTCGTGAACGCGGCGATCGCAGACCTCGAGCAAGACGGCCGGATCACTGTCACCCGACGGGCGACCGCGGCTGACCGTCGCTGTCACGGCTACGACACGATCGAGTTCGCTGCGCCCCGCCTCAGGAAAGCCGCCTCCTGATCGGTGCGTGCAGCCCCTAACCTCTGCCCTACCTGCCGATGCTTCTCGACGCTTTGCCATGACGTGGGTGATCGGCACACCAGGACTGCTCAACGGGGGTGCCGTGATCGCCGACATCCGAATCACGATCGGCGCACGGACGATCGAGGGCATCTTGAAGATTCACCAAGTGGGCCGCTGGCTCGCCGTGGGTTTCGCCGGAAACGTCGAGGCCGGTTTCATGATGGTGGACGACCTTCGCCATTACTTGAGCGAGGTTCCCGACGAGGCGATGGTCCGACCGGGCTTCATCACATGGCATTGGGCCAGGCGGGTTCGCTACGCGTATAGGCGACTGCCCGAACGTCTGAGACGAGGCGGCTGCGAACTGCTCCTCGTTGGTGCGTCGCCTCCAGAGAAGTCGCCCTTCTCGATCACCCATGGCTACATCCTTCGCGCGCCGGAGTTCGGCCTTGAGATCATTCCCCCACAGAAGGCGCGGTCAATCGGGAGTGGGAGCAAGGTGCCGGAGTACGTCGCAGCGTTGGAGGGTCTGTTCGCGACGCGAAGAGACGCGTTTGAGATCATGCAGTTCGAGACCCATCGGACTGGAGGCTCGCTCTGGGCACTGTCCATGTCCGTCAGTGATGCGATCGAGCAGAAGCGCGAAGCAAGCGTCAGCGAGCACCTCGTTCTGTGCTTCGTGAGAGCGGGTGAAGTCCTCTGGACGAACAACGATCGGGAAGTCCTGACGCCAGGGACGGCGATCGCCTCTCGCACGATGCCGCCGATCGCAACAAATCTCGCCGACTTCCGAGTGCTTGCTGGCGAGCATCGGTTCGCGGCAGCTGACGCGGTCGCGTAAGAAGCGCCGGGGGCTGCGCTACTGCTCGGGCAGCGCGACGCGGACCTTAAGGTCAGCCGTTATCAGAGCACTCCCTTGCAGGAGAATCATGGAACGCTTGCAAAACCGCTTGCAAAAGCAGCTCCCGTCGCCCACTCGGCAAACAGAAAAGCCCCGTTTCCGGGGCTTTCTGAGAGCGGATGAAGGGACTCGAACCCTCGACCTTCTGCATGGCAAGCAGACGCTCTAGCCAACTGAGCTACATCCGCGCGCGGCCCAGTATAGCCACGACCTCAGCCGCTCGACTCGGCCCGGTCGAGGGCCTCGTTCACGAGCCCGTCGGCCAGCTCGTTGTGCTCGCGGCGCACCGCCGTGTAGGTGACGCGGCCGATCTTCCGGGCCAGCGCGGCGGCCTCGAGCGAGAGCGCGCGGAGCGCTTCGTTCTTCACCCGATACTCGCCGCGCATCTGCTTGACGATGAGCTCCGAGTCGGAGACGACCTCCAGCTCGCCGACGCCCGCTTCGACGGCCCCGGTCAGCCCGGCGATCAGCCCCCGGTACTCGGCGACGTTGTTCGTCGCCACGCCGATTGGCTCGCCGCGCGCCTCGAGGATGGTCCCGTCCTCGGCCTCGAGCACGTACCCGTACGCCGCGGGGCCGGGGTTGCCGCGTGCGCCGCCGTCGGTGGAGAGCCGCGCCTTCACGGCCCTGGGAACTCTAGAACGCCGGCATTGACGGCGTCGTCAGGCCGCCGAGCAGTTTCCCGGTGAGCTCGGGGCCGAGCTCCTGCTCCAGGCGGGCCCGCACGGCCACGCGCCGCTCCTCGATGAATGCCGCGCGCCGCCCGGCGAGCTCGCAGTGTTCGAAGAGCCGGTCGAGCGCCCGTTCGCGGCGTGAAGGATCGAGCGGCTGGGGTGCGGCGCTCATGATGTTCAGATCGTCGCTGAGGAGTCGGACAGACATCCCTCGTTCAATGGGCTTCAGGCCCCCGCTCTAACCGCCGATAGACCCAGTGATGCTGCCTGCGCAGAAAGCCGACTGGCTCCCCCTGGGCGCACTCCTCATTCGCGAGGGCCTGATCTCGAGCGAGCAGCTCGAGCTGGCCCTGATCGACCAGCAGGGCACCGGCCTGCGGCTCGGTGAGCTCCTCGTCCAGTGGGGCTGGGTCGATTCCGCGGCGATCTCACGTGCACTGGCAGAGCAGTACGACCTGGCGTTCCTCGATCTCGACGACGCCTCGTTCGACCCCGTGGCCGTGGCCAGGCTCAGCGCGAAAGACGCACGGAGACGGGACGCGATCCCGGTCTGCTTCCTCGACGACGGCCGGCTGCTCGTCGGTGTCGCCGACCCCACGGACGTCGGCGCGTGCGACGAGCTGCGCACGCTCCTCGGCGGGGCGATCAGTCTCGTCGTCGTCGACCAGACCGAGTTGCAGCGCGCACTAGCTCGCGAATACGCCTAGTGGCATGGGGGAACTACGTTCCCCCATGAACCCCCTCCTCGCTCGCTCGCTTCGCTCGCGTCGCCCTTGACAGCAAGCGTTCGTGTGCCGCGCCCGCCGTGTCGGTCGCGGCGACGGGAGCGGGTTCCCGCTATGTGTCGATCTGGGCTTTCTGCAGCTTCCCCGAGTAGTCGACGTAGATCGACTTCCATTCGGTGAAGACGTCGAGCGCGGCCTGCCCCGCCTCGCGATGACCGTTGCCGGTCTCCTTCATCCCGCCGAAGGGCAGGTGCACCTCGGCGCCGATCGTGCCGGCGTTGACGTAGGTGATCCCGGTCTGAAGGTCGCGCATGGCTCGAAAGGCACGGTTGACGTCGCGCGTGAAGATCGACGAGGACAGCCCGAAGCGGATCCCGTTCGCGACCCTGATCGCGTCGTCGAAGTCTTTGACCGGGATCAGCGCCGTCGTCGGACCGAAGATCTCCTCCTGGGCGATCCGCATCTCCGGCTCGACGTCGGCGAAGATCGTCGGGCGGTAGAAGAAGCCCTGGTCGAGCCCGTTGCCGGTCGCGACCTCGCCGCCGGTCAGCAGCTTCGCGCCCTCCTCCTGCCCGATCTCCGTGTACGAGTGGATCTTCTCGAGCGCCGAGCGGTTGATCACCGGACCGATGTCGGTGTCCGCCTCCCAGCCGGGGCCGAGGCGCATCCGCTCGGCGGCCGCGACGAGCTTCGACTGGAGCTCGCCGTAGACACGCTCGTGCACGACGACGCGGCTGGCGGCGGTGCAGCGCTGCCCCGACGTGCCGAACGCCGACCAGATGATCCCGTCGGCGGCGAGGTCGAGCTCGGCGTCGTCCAGGACGACGATCGCGTTCTTGCCGCCCAGCTCGAGATGGACGTGCTTGAGGTGGTCGGCCGCGGCCTTGAGGACCGCGACGCCCGTCTCGCGTGAACCGGTGAGCGTGATCACCGGCACGTCGGGGTGGCGGACGAGGCGGTCGCCGACCGCGGCGCCCCCGCCGTGGACGACGTTGACGACGCCGGCCGGAACGCCTGCCTCGACCAGCAGCTCCACAAACCGCTCGCCGAGTGCGGGCGTGTCGGTCGCGGGCTTGAAGACGACGGTGTTGCCGCAGACGAGGGCGGGCGCGATCTTCCACGACGGGATCGCGATCGGGAAGTTCCACGGGGTGATCACGCCGATCACGCCGATCGGCATGCGCACGCTCATGTTGAACTTGTCGGGGAGCTCCGACGGCGTGGTCTGGCCGAACAGGCGGCGCCCCTCGCCGGCCATGTAGAAGCTCATGTCGATCGCTTCCTGGACATCGCCGCCCGCCTCCGGCAGCACCTTGCCCATCTCGCGCGACATCAGCAGGGCGAGCTCGTCCTTGTACTCGCGGACGAGCGCGCCGAAGCGGTACAGGATCTCCCCGCGAGCCGGGGCCGGAACGAGCCGCCAGTCCTCGTAGGCGCTCGTCGCGGCCTCGACCGCCCGGTCGACGTCGTCGGCGCCCGACTTCGGGAAGATCCCGATCAGCTCGCCGGTGGCGGGGCTGGTGCTCTCGAACGTCTCACCCGAGACGGCATCGACCCACTCACCGCCGATGAAGTTCTGGAACGTCTTCGTCTCGACCGCCACGGCGGCCACTCTAGCGAGACAGCAGAGGCTATTTACGCGACGTCGACCTTGGGAAATGTTCCCGCAGCGCGGACCCGGCGGCGATCGCGAATCTCCCTCATGCCGCCGTACGCCTTGCCGCGGCGGCGGTCCGGGCCGGCGCGACGGTCGACGATCACGGTGACGTTGGGGTTGTCCGCGTAGTACGCGAGCATCTTGTCGTGGAGCTCAGTTTCGAGCTCACGCGGAATCACACAGTAGATCATCGACTGATCATCCCCACCGCTCTCATTGTACGAATGGATCGGTCGGAAGCTAGGTCCCGGGGCTAAACCGGGCTCTCGATCTCCGGCAGCACGCCCGTGCCGTTCTCGAGCCGAGCGTTCCACGCCGTGAACTTCTCGTCGAGCTCGCTCGGCTCGGAGCCCCGCTCGGCCAGCCGAACGGGCTGGGTGGCCTCACGGTTGATGCGGTACTGGTACCAGGAGATCTCCCAGGCCAGCGTGATCACGATGTCCGGGCTCGGCCCCGAGAGCACGACGACACTGACCTTCGGATCCCCGAGGCTGCGGCCGATCCCCTCGACCGTCCGCAGAGCGTCGCTCGCGTTGAACAGCGCAGCCGCCTCGACGACCGCCTGCTCGGCGTTCGACAGGCGGCGCAGGATCGGCTCGGCGATGATCGTCTCCGACTCCGTCCTGCGGCTGCCGCCGAGGATCGCGCCGAGGCTGAGCGAGCGGCGGCGACGCGTCTGGCTGACCGCCGGGCCGATCGGGCTGCCTTCGCGCACCCAACCGTGATCGAGAGCAGTCTCCTGGCAGAGGGGGCAGACGTCGACGAACTCGTCGATCCCGTCCGGGGCGAAGCGCACGGCCTGCTCACCCAATAGCAAGGTGCGTTCGCAGATCGTGCAGCGGCGCACCTCCATGGTTCGCAGAGTCCTCACGGCTCGCCCACTATAGGAGAAGGTGCAGGGACTTTTCTAGACCTTCTCGGCCTCGCGCGCCTTTTTGGTCTCGTCGATGATCTTCTGCGCGATGTGCGTGGGCACCTCGTCGTAGCGAAGGAAGTGCATGTGGTAGTCGCCGCGGCCGCCTGTCAGCGAGGTCAGCGCCTGCGAGTAGCTGAGGATCTCGGCCATCGGCACCTCGGCCTTGATCGTCGTCATTCCTGCGGCGGGCTCCATTCCGAGCAGCCGTCCGCGGCGTGAGTTGAGGTCGCCGTTGACCGCGCCGACGGTGTCGTCGGGAACCGTCAGCTCGAGCTCCATGATCGGCTCGAGCAGCACCGGGCTCGCCTTCTCGTACGCGGCCTTGAAGGCCATCGAGCCGGCGATCTTGAACGCCATCTCCGAGGAGTCGACGTTGTGGTACGAGCCGTCCACCAGTAGAACGCGGATGCCCTGCACCGGCGCGCCCGCGAGCTCGCCGTGTTGCATCGCCTCCTGGATGCCCTTGTCCACCGCGGGCCGGAAGCTCTGCGGGATCACGCCGCCGACGATCTTGTCCACGAACTCGTAGCCGACCCCTTCCTCGATCGGCTCGAGCACGATGTGGCAGTCGCCGTACTGGCCTCGGCCGCCGGTCTGCTTCTTGTACTTGCCCTGCGCGCGCGACTCGCTGCGGATCGTCTCCAGGTAGGGAACGCGCGGTTGGTGCAGGTCGACCTCGACCCCGAACCGCCGCTTCATCCGGTCGACCGCGACCTCGACGTGCATCTGCGAGAGGCCGGCGATGAGCTGCTCGCCGGTCTGAGCATCGCGGCGGAGCGTCAGCGTGGGATCCTCCTCGGTCAGACGGCGAAGCGCCTGCCCCATCTTCTCCTCCTCGCCCTTCGTCTTCGGCGTGATCGCGAAGCTCATCACGGGCTCGGGGAATTCGAGGCGCGGTGGCTCGACCGCGACCTCCTTGTCGAGCAGCAGGTCGCCGGTCATCGTCTCCTTGAGCTTGGCGACGGCTCCGATGTCGCCCGGGCCGAACGCGTCCGCCTGCGCGTGCTCCTTGCCCTGCACGGTCATCAGCGACCCAAAGCGCTCCTTGCCGTGCCCGCGGGTGTTGGTCAGCGTCGCGTCGGCGGTAATCGTGCCCTCGAGCACCCTGAAGAGGTTGATCCGCCCGGCGAACGGGTCGGCGATCGTCTTGAAGACGAAGGCGGCAGTGGTCGCGCCCTCGATGTCCATCAACGTGCCCTTCTTGACGGGGCTGGGGACCCCCTCGACAACGAGGTCGAGGAGCGCCGTCGTGCCGAGATTCTTCGTCGCGACCGCGGCCGAAACGGGAAACACCTCGCCGCGCGTGACGCCGTTCTTGAGCGCCTTCGCGACCTCCTCGGCCGAGAGCTCCTGCCCGTCCAGGTAGCGCTCCATCAGGCCTTCGTCGGTCTCGACGACCGCGTCGAGCAGCTTCTCCCGGTACTCGGCTGCCAGGTCCGCCGCCGCAGGCGGGATCTCGGTCGCCGCGCCGTCGCGGGCGCCCTCCGGGCTCATGTACGCCTTCATGTGCAGGACGTCGACGATCCCGGTCAGCTCGTGCTCGGCACCGATCGGGATGTGCACGGCTACGCAGCGGTTGGAGAGCTGGCTGCGCAGCGCCTCCAGCACGCGGAAGAAGTCGGCGCGCTCGCGGTCGAGCATATTCACGACCACCACCCGGGCGAGGTCTCCGTCCGTGCCACGGTGCCAGGCACGCCCGGTGCCGACCTCGACGCCCATCACGCCGCTGACGACGACGAGCTCGCCCTCGACGACTCGCGTCGCGGCAATCGCATCGCCCTGGAAGCCGGCGTCCCCGGGCGTGTCGAGGATGTTGATCTTCCGCTCCTGCCACTCGCAGTGGGTAAGCGTGGCGGAAAGCGACATCTGACGCCGCTGCTCGTCTTCGTCCCAGTCGGAGACGGTCGTGCCCTGCTCGACCGTGCCGAGCCGGTTTACGGCGCCCGACTGGAAGAGCAGCGCCTCGACGAGGGACGTCTTCCCCGTCCCCCGGTGGCCGACGACGGCGATGTTGCGGATCTTTCCGGGCTCCTGAGCGGGCATACGCGCGACATTCCTCCCCGTGGGCGTGGTTGTGCCATCGATCCTATCGGGGGGCGGGCGCTAGTCTTCGGCGGAGGCACGTGCGGCGGCCGTACCGGCCAGGCGGGCCTTCAGGCGCAGGATCGCCTTCGTGTGCAGCTGCGAGACCCGCGACTCGGTCACCCCGAGCACCTCGCCGATCTCGCGGAGCGTCAGCTCCTCGTAGTAGTAGAGCGTGATCACCAGCTTCTCGCGCTCGGGCAGGCGCGCGATCGCCTCGCCGAGCGCTTCGCGCAGCTCGGTCTGGTCGAGCGCATGCGAGGGCTGCGGCCCGGAGGTGTCCTCGATCGTGTCGATCAGCGCGACGGCGTCACCGCTGCCGGACGAAACGCTCCAGAGCTCGTCGAGGGCCGCGATCGACGAGCGCGAGATGTCGGTGAGGCTGTCGTCGAGCTCGTCGGTGGTGATCCCGAGCTTCTCGGAGATCTCTTCGTCGGTCGGTGCGCGGTGCAGCTTTGCCTCCAGCGCGCCGATCGCGCGCTCGATGTCGCGCGCGCGGGCCCTGACCGAGCGCGGCACCCAGTCCATCGCGCGCAGCTCGTCGATGATCGCGCCCTTGATCCTCGAGATCGCGTACGTCTCGAACTTGACGTCCCGGTCGGGGTCGTAGCGCTCGATCGCTCCGATCAGGCCGAGCAGGCCGTACGAGACGAGGTCGCCTTCGTCCACGTGCGCCGGGAGGCCGCTGCCGAGGCGGCCGGCGACGAACTTGACGAGCGGTGCGTAGGTCAGGATGAGGCGGTCGCGCACGGCGCGATCGCGGGTCTTCCGGAACTCCCGCCAGAGCAACTTGGTGTCTTCAGCCACGGCTACGCCTAGAGAATACGGGGCGGCCCGGCGATGTCCTCGGATTCCGCGGTCTACGGACGGAGCCCGCGTGCGGCCAGTCCGACCATCCAGAGCGCTATCGCCGCCGCGGCCCCGACGATGATCCACTCCTCGGCGGTGCCTGCCGCGAAGGCGATCCCGGCGAAGGCGACGGCGAGCAGCAGGAAGAGCGCACCGAGCGCGCGGCGCTGGGGGGAGGCGGCCACGCCCCGATGCTAGTCACACGGGGGAACCCGTGGTTCCCCCGTGGACCCCCTCCTTGCGCGCGGGTGCGCGCGTCGACCGCCTGCGGAGCCGGCTCTTGCATATCGCCGTTCGTCTTTTGAGCAGGCGGCTCTGTGCCGCGCCCGCCATGTCGGTCGCGGCGGCCGACGCTGCCTTCCTGCGCAGGAGTCGCCAAAGTGTGTGATTACCAGGCGCTTCCTACAGGGGCGGAGGGACTCGAACCCCCGACCTACGGTTTTGGAGACCGCCGCTCTACCAACTGAGCTACGCCCCTCGGTTCGAGAGGTTCAGTGTATCGGCGCTTCCGGGCGGGTAGGCGAGCGCCGTCGCGCCGACCCGGGAGTACGGCGCAGGTCTCGGCGAATCGGCATCCGCCGCCGCGACCGACATGGCGGGCGCGGCCCAACATCCGCCCGCTCAAGACGACCTTGCCGCATACAAGAGCCGGCTCCGGAAGCGGCCGACGCACAACCCGCGCGCAAGGAGGGGGTCCACGGGGGAACCAGGGGTTCCCCCGTGCTACCTACGCGGGCGCGCCTTCCAGATGCTCCCGCGTCGCGGCTGAGCCTGTCTTCTGGTGGCGGGCAAGCGAGACCGCGCCGAGGATCACCAGGGTGAACGCGCAGATGCGAACCGCGCCCAGGGCGCCGGCCGGGAGGGGCTCGTCGAAGATCGTCATCCCGGCGACGATCGGCAGCGCGTTCGTGAACAGGGTGGCGATGCCGGCGGTGACGAGGGCGTTGCCGTGCTGGAAACCCGCCTGGAGCACGAGAGTGCCGAGGCCGTAGCAGCCGACCAGCGCCGGGATGAAGTAGACGTGCTCGCCGCCCGTCACCGTCGTCTTCGTCGTCACGTCCCCGGCGGCGAACAGGATCCCGGTCGCGAGCCCGAACGCGGGACCGCCGCCGATCATGCGCGGGGCGAACCGCAGTGCAGCGAGTGCGACCGCGAGCGATCCGCCCAGCCAGGCGCCCACCGCCTCGAAGCTGCCGCGGCCTCCCTGCCCGTGGGCGCCGGCGAGCGAAATGCCGAGCATGCAAAGGCCGACGGTGGACACGAGGACTCCGACCCGCTCGACGCGAACCAGCGGCACGCCCGTGTACTGGGAGACCATCACCGCCAGGATCCCGATCCCGCCTGCCGCCGTAGCCTGGACGAGCGAGAGCGGGGCGAGCGCGAGCGCCAGGACGAAGAGCAGCCAGCCGGCGATCTCGGTCGCGAAGCCGCTCAGCCAGCGGCGCTGGGCGAGGAGGGAGCGGGTGGCCCGGAGCGGGTGACGCATCGAGAGCGGCGGCAGCTGCGAGGCGACGCTGTGCTCGATCAGGTAGCCGACGTTCAGCGCACAGGCGGAGACGAGCGTGATGACGAGGGCGGCGACCGTCTGCATGTCTACTCGCGCGATTCCTCGAGTCGCATGAACTCGGCCACGCCCAGCCGGTGCAACATCGGTCGCACGACTCGCGGCACCGCGTGCCGTGCATCGTCGCGGAAGATCTCGGGTCGCACCAGTCGGTGACGTCTACCGCGCATCACGAGCTCGCACCGCCCGGCCTTCACGACGTTCTTCACCCAGTCGGCGGTTCTGCCGTAGGTGAGCGCGATCACGTAGCCGCCGCCGGGCTGCTTGAAGACATTGACGGGGGTTCGGTACCCTCGGCCTGACCGGCGGCCCGTGTGCACGACGACACCGAAGCCGGGCAAGCGAGTGGCCAGCGGCCGCGCAAGGTGATTGGTGAAGCGCCGGTTGAAGCGAGCCAACCTCCTGGCGAAGCGCGGATTCATCGTTCCAGACTAAGCGACTTCCCAGAGCACCGGGAAGAGCGGATGCGCCATCGGCGCGTCCGCCGGCAGCTAGTCCGCCAGCCGGAGAAGTCGGGCCACGTCCGCGATGCCCGCGGCGCGTGCGTGGAAGAGGCCGCGCTCGGCCAGCGCGAGCTCGTCGGCGGAGAATGCGCCGCGCACGCACACGGCACCGTCGCGCCGAAAGTCGGCGGAGGCCCCGGCGGCCCTAGTACTTCAGCCCCCGCCCGCGGAGCATCGTCGCCACGGATTCCGCCAGGAGCTTGAGGTCGTAGCGAAGCAGCCGGCCTGCCCCCATCGTCCGGCAAGCCTCGACGTACTCGAGGTCGAACTCGGTCGCCTGGGAGCGCTTCGGCGAGTCCTTGCTCACCTGCGCCGGCCCCGTCCAGCCGGCCAGGACGTGGTTGCGGTAGACATATCCCTGCGCCACCTGCTTCTCGACCATCGCAACGGGCCAGGGCCGCGGCCCGACGAGGCTCATGTCGCCGCGCAGCACGTTGACGAGCTGCGGCAGCTCGTCGAAGTACATCCGCTTCAGCACGCGCCCGGCCTTCGTCAGGTTCGCCTCGTCGCGCTCGTACGTCCTCGCGTACGCGCCCTTCGTCCCGCGGAGCTCGTCGAGGGCGCTCGCGCGGAGGACGCGGAACTTGAGCAGGTCGAACGTCCGGCCGCGGGAGATCCGGCGCTCGCGGTACAACCAGCTCCCCCGGTCGGCCCGGACGAAGAGCTTGTCCAGGGCGAGCACGAGGAGCGCGAGGACGAACACCGGCGAGAGCAAGATCAGCAGCAGGGACGCGACGACCACGTCGAGCATACGTTTGGAGATGCGGACGGGGACGGGCTCGGGCTCCACGGCCGCCATCATCCCCCGATCGCCTGCGGGAAGCGGAACAGCCGGTCGGGGTCGAAGCGTCGTTTCACGTCGACCAGTCTCGCGTAGTTCGAGCCGTAATACGCGCGCCGCCAGTCCTCGAGGTCGGGATCGGCGTAGTTCTGGTAGGCGGCGCCCGTCACAAAGGGCCGCATGGCACTGTGGAAGCCGCGGATCCAGGCGAGCGATGCCGCCTCATGCTGGTCCGCCTCCCAGTACGCCAGGTACTGCATCGAACAGAGCGGCGAGCGATGAACGAAGGCGGTGGCGTCTGGGCGAACGCGGCTGATCGCGCCGCCGTACGCATCCATGATCAGCGCGCCGGAGCCGCGGCCGGACGACTGGCGAGCCTCGATGCGGTGCTGCAGCTCGCGCACCGCGCGGGTGGGGAACGGCTTCCCGACGTAATCGGACTTGCCCAAGAAGGTTGCCCGCTCGAGCACACCGTGGTCCGAGACGAGATGGCACGCCGCCTGAGAGCGGCCCCGGCACCCGGCCCAGCGCAGCATCAGGTCGAGGTAGCCGGACGTGCCCGTGGTGATGTTCGACGGCGTTGCCGCGTGAACAAGCGGCGCGACCAGCCCCCTCAGCTTCGACTCAGGCCCGAGGTACTGCCCGAACACCTGGAGCGCAGGCGCGGAGCCACCGGTCGAAAGGCGACAGAGGGTCATGAGTGCATCCGGCGCGTGCGGAGCCCAGCGCTGCCAGGCGGGCACGATCTCCGTCCCCGCGTCCCACGGCCACGACGCGAAGAAGTACGAGGCGGCCGAGACGGGAGTCACGCGAAGGCGGAAGCTCGTCACGATCCCGAAGTTGCGCCCGCCCCCGCCCCGGCACGCCCAGAAGAGGTCCGCGTTCCGCCGCTCGTCGCAGTCCAGCAGGCGTCCGTCGGCGGTGACGATCCGTAGGGACTCGACGTTGTCGGAGGTCGTCCCCAGCCGGCGCGATGCCAGTCCGACGCCGCCGCCGAGCGCGAGCCCGCCGATCCCCACCGTCGCGCACGAGCCCGCGGGCACGGTCCCACCCTTCGCGGCCAGCGCGGCGTAGACGTCGATCAGCCGGGCACCGGCCCCGACCACTGCAGACCGGCCCTCGACGCGGATGCCGCGCAGCCCAGAGAGGTCGACCACGACGCCGGAGCCGGTCGAGTAGCCCGCGTAGCTGTGGCCGCCCGAGCGGGGGACGATTGCGACGCCGGTCTTCTGCGACCAGCGGACGAGCGCCTGCACGTCGGCGACACTCGCCGGCCGCACGACCGCAAACGGCCGCACGCCGTCGAAGCGCTCGTTGTAGACGAGCCGCGCCGTCTCGTAGGCGCTCGAACGCGGCCCGAGCACAGGGCCCGAGATGAGCCGCTGGAGCTCACGCAGCCGCGGGTCGGTGCCGACCGCCGCAGCCGCCTCGCCGGCGAGCCGGCCGACGACGCTCCCGGCGATGACCGCTCCGGCGGCCCGGGCGAACAACTCGCGGCGGTCGAGCGATCGCACGTCGGGAGCTTGCCGGACGCGCGCGGGCGATACCATGACTTCCGCATGCTCGTGTACCTGATCCCTGTCTTCGTCCTCGGCGGCCTGCTCGTCTTCTTCGGCGTGCTGACCTTGCTCGCGCGCATCCGCGGCGGTCGCTATCTGCGCCCGATCATCGCCTTCGTCTCGAAGATCCCCCTGATGAAGCGCCTGATCGAAAGGGCGTCGGAGAGGGCGATCGAGCGCTACAACCCGGAGCTCGCCGGGGCGATGAAGAAGCTCAAGCGGGTAGGCGCCGACAAGGACCCGGTCCGCGCGCAGCAGGCGCTGAGCGGGCTCAGCGCCGATGAGCGCAAGGCGTGGATGGAGGCGGCCGGCCAGCAGGGCGCCTTCGAAGAGCCCGTCAACCGCGCCCAGCGCCGGGCGATGGAGCGGATGCAGAAGGGCCGGATGCCGAGCCCCCAGCAGAAGCGCCGCACGCGCTAGGCCAGGAGGGGCTAGCCCGCGATCGGCGACACCAGCTCGAAGGCGACGCCGTCCACCAACCCACGGTTGGTGAGCCTGAGCGCGGGGATCACCCCGAGCGAGAGGAACGAGAAGATCATCGTCGGATCCTCGATCGTGGAGCCGAGCTCACGATAGGCCCTGCTGAGCGCGAGCGTCTCCGCCGCCAGCTCCGTGACCGCCCGGTCGCAGATCAGCCCCGCAATCGGCAGGCTGACGAGTGCGAGAACCGCACCGTCTGCGACCGCGACCATCCCGCCCCCCGCCTCGATCAGGCGCTCGACCGCGCACACCATGTCATTCCGGCCACGAGCACGTTGTGGTTGTCGTGCGCGACCGTGCTGGCAACCGCGCCCCGGCGTAGGCCCAACCCCTTGATGAAGCCAAGGCCGATGGTGCCGGGGCCCCCGTGGCGCTCGACGCTTGCCGCCTTCGCCACGTCGAGCTCGACCGAGGGCCGAACCTCGCCGGCGGTGACGGGGAGCTCGACGAGCAGGTGCTCGGTCCTCACGCTGCCCGACGCGACGCCGATCGCTCGGACTCGGGCGCTCTCCCCCGTCGCCTCGATGCGCAGATCGGCCTCGGTCAGCGGGCGCGCGAGCCGGATCGACCCGTACGCCTCGGGCGGGTACTCGTAGGAGGGAAGCGCCCCAGGGTCGCGGCCGTCGGCCAGCACGCGGTGCGGGCGGAAGTCCTCGAGGTTCTCGACGAAGAGGATGTCGGCAAGACGGCCCGGCGCGATCGAGCCGAGATCGTGCCGGAGGTTGAAGTACTCGGCTCCGTTCAGGGTCGCCATCTGGATTGCCACGAGCGGATCGATGCCCTCCTCGACGGCCCGGCGGACGACGTGATCCATGTGGCCTTCCGCGACGATTGTCTCCGGCAACAGGTCGTCGGTGACGAGCAGGCAGTGGCGTGAGTCGACGCCGTCCGCGGTCAGCACCGGCGCAAGCGCTGCCACGTCGCGGAAGGTCGTGCCCTCGCGGAACTGCACCCACATGCCGGCGCGCAGCTTGGCCAGCGCGTCCTCGCGCGAGGTCGTCTCGTGGCATGAGTCGACACCGGCGGCGATGTAGGCATGAAGGCGGTGGTCGTTCCAGCCGGCGAGGCTCCAGTGGCCGGTGACGGGCTTGCCGAGCTCCAGCGTGACGGCGATCGCGGCATGAACGGCCTCGTCGCCCTCGATCACCCCCGGCATGTTCATCATCTCCCCGAGCCCGGCGGCACCCTCCCAGCCGAGCGCCTCGCGAATATCTTCCGGGCCGAGCGACGCGCCGGCATCCTCGAAGCCGGGCAGCGCCGGTACGCACGACGGCACCGCGAGAAAGACCTTCAGCGGCAGCCCTCGCCCCTCCTCGAGCATCCAGCACATCCCCTCGAGGCCGAAGACGTTCGCCATCTCGTGGTTGTCGATGAACGCTGTCGTCGTGCCATGGGGAAGCACGGCCTCCGCGAAGCGCGTGACCGTGACCATCACAGTTTCGACGTGGAGGTGGGTGTCGATCAGGCCCGGAACGAGGTAGGCGCCTTCGGCGTCGATCGTCTCGGTCCCGGAGCCGATCGTGTGCGCGACGTCGCCGAACATCGCGACGCGCCCGTGGGCGATCGCGACGTCCGCGCCCTCGAGGATCTCCCGTGTGTGCACGTCGACGAGCCGCCCGTTGCGGATGACGAGCTCGGCCGGAGCCCTCCCCATGCAGACGGCGCTGAGCTCCCTGGTGACCTCGGCCAGCCGGCTGCGAACGACCATGGGGCGAGAGGGTACATCGCGCCGTCGGTGACAGCGCTTGCGTCGAGCGTTACGCTTGAACGGCTACGGCCGCGAGGACGCATCGGCTTGCCGATGTGCGGACCGTAGAAGCCGGTGCGGTTCTGCTTTCTGCCTCTCCCAGCAGGCCGCACCGGCGCTACCTCGTATCGGCAGAACCTGCCCGGAGGCTGAGTGCCAGCTGGGGTTAGGGCAGCTGCGGGGGATCCGGCAGAGTCAGCGGGTTCGGGACCGTCGGCGGCGCGGTCGGCGTGGGCACGTCGACCGCCGGGGTGTCGACCGGCAGGGCCGGCGGATCCGGCACCTCTCCGCCGGGGTCGGGGAGCGACGAGGTGTCCGGGATCGGCGGCGGCGCCGGCAGAGGCGATGAGTCGACCGTCGGGGTGTCGAGCGGCAGGGTGGGATCGGGAGCCGGCGGCGTCAGCACCGAGGGCACCGTCGGCGTCGGCGTTTCGGATCCTCCGGACGACGGCGGGCTCGAGGAGCCGGAGGGCTGTGCCGTTTGGGATCCGGCACGAGACGGTGGCGGCGACGCGTCAGGCCCGAAGGACGGGGTCGGCGAGAACGACGTATCGGCTCCGGGCTGCGCGGCGCTCGTCTGCTGAGCCCCATCGACCTTGGCCTTGCCGGCTGCGGGGACGGGCCGTTCTCCCTGTGCCGCCGCGCCCGACGTCGCCGCCGGCCTGCCGGCCTGGGCCTGACCGGGCCAGGCGGCCTCAGGGGCCTTCGAGGCGGGAGTCGCCGGCTTCGGCTTCGACGGCGGCATCACGGCGGCGTGGAGGCGATCGCCGACTGGAGTGGCGACCACGACCACAGCGCCCGTAACCGCGACCACCGCCGCGGCGGTCTGCACCGCGGAGGCACCCGCGAGAGCTCCTTCAGCCACGAGACGAGCGGGGTGAGGTTGAACGCGCCGAGGATCCGCCGCCACGGGCTCAGCTCGCCGCGCGCACGCTTCAACGCCTCGCCGCTCGCCTCGAGGCGGGAGACGATCTGATCGAAGGTGAGGCCGTCCCAGTCGTCGAGCACGAGCGCGCCGGGGCCGGCAAGCGCGCTGTCGCGCAGCCTCAGGCGGGGAGCGCAGAACTTGTCCGCAGTCCGGAGGAGCCAATCGAGCTCCTGCTCGGGCAGGCCGCCGTTCGCGAGCGCGGCGCGCGCCCGGTCGAAGGTCGCGGTCACGGCCCATTCGGCCACGCTTTGCGAGCCGACGCGCACGAAGCAGTACGCGAAGACCCGGCCCGCGTTCCGCTCGTATAGCCGTTCGACTGCGGTTTCGCCGACCGCCAGGCTCTGAGTCAGGTTGCCCCTCCCTTCTCGAAGACTGATGGTACCGGGCGCGAAGCCAGACCGATAGGCTCCGGACCGATGGCGGTGCTGGCGTCGCAGGTCGAGCGCGAAGGCGACCTGTTCGCTCGCCGCCGCGAGCGGATGGCCGGTCTCGTCGCTGAGCTGCGCGCGCGGACGGCGCAGGTCGCGCAGGGCGGCGGCGAGAAGTCGCTCGAGCGCCACCGCTCGCGCGGGAAGCTGACCGCCCGCGAGCGGATCGACCTCTTGGTCGATCCCGACGGCGCGTTCCTCGAGCTCTCGGCGCTGGCGGCGTGGAGCCTGTACGACGATCAGGCCCCGTCCGCGGGGATCGTCACCGGGATCGGGGTGATCGAGGGCCGCGAGTGCGTGATCGTCGCCAACGACGCGACGGTGAAGGGCGGCACCTACTTCCCGCTCACGGTCAAGAAGCACCTGCGCGCACAGGAGATCGCCGAGGAGAACCGGCTGCCCTGCATCTACCTCGTCGACTCAGGGGGCGCCTTTCTCCCTCTCCAGGCCGAGGTGTTCCCCGACCGCGACCACTTCGGCCGCATCTTCTTCAACCAGGCCCGCATGTCGGCGAAGGGGATCCCGCAGATCGCGGCCGTGATGGGCTCGTGCACGGCCGGCGGCGCCTACGTCCCGGCGATGAGCGACGAGACGGTGATCGTCCGCGGCACCGGAACGATCTTCATCGGCGGCCCGCCGCTGGTGAAGGCGGCGACCGGTCAGGAGGTCACGCCCGAGGAGCTGGGCGGCGCCGACGTGCACACGCGGCAATCGGGCGTCGCTGACCACTACGCGACCGGCGACGAGCACGCGCTTGCGATCACACGCTCGATCGTGCGCAACCTGCACCTGCGCAAGCCTGATCCGCCCTGGGAGATCGCCCCCGCGGAGCCTCCCGCGGTCGACCCCTCCGATCTGTACGGGCTGATCCCCGAAACCTTCCGCGAGCAGGAGGACGTTCGCGAGATCGTCGCCCGGCTCGTCGACGGCAGCCGCTTTCACGAGTTCAAGGCGCTGTACGGCGAGACGCTCGTCTGCGGCTTCGCCCGCATCGAGGGCCATCCGGTCGGGATCCTCGCCTCGAACGGCGTCCTGTTCGCGGAGTCATCGCAGAAGGGCGCGCACTTCATCGAGCTCGCCTGCAAGCGGCGGATCCCGCTCGTCTTTCTCCAGAACATCACCGGCTTCATGGTCGGCAAGGAGTACGAGGCCGGCGGGATCGCGCGCGACGGCGCCAAGCTGGTGACGGCGGTGGCATGTGCAGAGGTGCCGAAGCTCACGGTCGTGATCGGCGGCTCGTTCGGCGCCGGCAACTACGGCATGTGCGGCCGCGCGTTCGGGCCCCGGCAGCTGTGGATGTGGCCCAACGCGCGGATCTCCGTGATGGGCGGCGAGCAGGCGGCGACCGTGCTGACGATGGTCGGCGACGCCGACCCCGACGAGATCACCGCGAAGTACGAGGAGGAAGGCAGCCCCTACTACTCCACGGCGCGGGTCTGGGACGACGGGATCATCGATCCGCTGGACACGCGCCGGGTCCTCGCATTGGGGCTCTCGGCAGCCCTGAACGCGCCGATCCCGGAGACGACGTTCGGGGTCTTCCGGATGTGATCGGTCCTCGTGAGGGCGGGCACGTTCCGACGCTCAGAAGGGGGAAGTATCAAGCGCGCGGTCCGTTCTGACGGTACGATCGGGAACTTCCCAGCAAGGAGGTAGTCCGTTGATAAGCAGGATCCGGCGTCCCTCCCCCGCGATGATCGTCGCCTGCATCGCCCTGGCGATTGGGCTTGGGGGGGTCAGTTATGCCGCAACCGTGCTTCCGCGCAACAGCGTGGGCACGCTCCAGTTGAGAGCGAACGCAGTCAACTCGTCGAAGGTGCAGAACGGCTCGCTGCTCAGGGCCGACTTCAAGGCCGGCCAGATTCCGGCAGGACGGGCAGGCCCGGCAGGGCCGGCAGGCGCGGCGGGTCCGGCAGGACCGACAGGCCCGGCTGGTGCAGCGGCGACCGCGCTGTGGGCTTCGATTGACAACAACGGTACGCTCGTTCGCAACAAGGGCGCTACGTCCGCCCAGAAGAACTCGACCGGTCTCTATCAAGTCGTCTTCAACCAGGACGTGACCGGCTGCAGCTACCAGGCGACCCTCGGCGGGCCGACCACCACCTTGTTCCAGGGCCAGGTTACGGCCAGCCAGCTACCCGCCGTCAATGGCGGTGTCCGCGTGCTCACTCAGAACAGCGCCGGAACACCCGCCGACGCATCGTTCTTCGTAGCCGTCTTCTGCTGATCGAACGACTGGGGCCCGCCTCATCGGCGGGCCCCAGTCTCACTAACGCTGACTGAGCTGAGACGTAGAGTTCCGTCATGCACACGATCGAGCTGACCGACGACGAGTTGCGCCTGATCCAGAACGCCCTGCACGCCTACCTCGACGACTTCGGCCACGAGGAGGCCGACGTGCTTCGAGTCGTCAAGGCCCTGATCGCCAAGCTGCAGCCGGAGGCGTGAGCGCCCTTCGGATCGAGCGCCACGGGGAGCTGCTCCGCGTCACGCTCGCCCGTCCCGAGCGGCGGAATGCGTTCAATGCGGCTCTGATCCGCGAGCTGGCCGACGCGTTCGCCGACGTGGGCGATGCGCGGACCGTGGTGCTCGCAGGCGATGGCCCGAGCTTCTGTGCAGGCGCCGACGTCGAGTGGCAGCGCTCCTCGATCGACCTCTCCTACGACGAAAACGTCGAGGATGCCCGGCGGCTGTACCGGATGCTGGAGTCGATCTTCCGGTGCCCCGCCCCGGTGATCGCGCGCGTGCAGGGCTTCGCGCTCGGCGGCGGCTCCGGCCTAACTGCCTGCGCGGACATCGCCGTCGCCGGCGAGGATGCCGTGTTCGGGTTCTCCGAGGTGCGGCTCGGGATCATTCCGTCTGTCATCTCCCCCTGGGTGCTGGCGCGGATCGGGCCGGCGGCCACGCGACGCTACTTCCTCACCGGCGAGCGCTTCGACGCGGCGACGGCGCTGCGAATCGGGCTCGTCCATGAGGTCGCCGCCGACCCGGACGCCGCGGTCGAGCGGATCGTCGCCGACCTGCTCGCCGGGGGGCCGGTGGCGGTCAGGGAGGCGAAGCGGCTCGTGCTCGAGCCGGCGGACGAGGACGACGCGGTCGCGCGAGCCGCCGAGCGGCGCACGAGCGAGGAGGGCCAGGAAGGCCTGCAAGCCTTCCTCGAGAAGCGCCCGCCCGGATGGGGATCCGGAAGCTCCTCGTAGCCAACCGCGGCGAGATCGCCGTCCGCATCTTCCGGACGTGCCGCGAGCTCGGTGTCGCCACCGTAGCGGTCGCCGCGCCGGACGACGCAGGCGCCCTGCACGCGCGGTCGGCCGACGAGACCTTCGAGATCGCGTCCTACCTGCACTCCGAAGAGCACATCCGGGCGGCGAAGCAGGCAGGCGCCGATGCTCTCCATCCCGGCTACGGCTTCCTGGCCGAGAACCCGGACTTCGCCGAGGCGGTCGAAGCTTCCGGGCTCGTCTTCGTCGGACCGTCGCCGGAGGCCCTGCGCGCGGGCGGGGACAAGCTCGCCGCCAAGCGCGTCGCGCGACAGGCAGGGGTGCCCGTGCTGGAAGAGGGCGACCCGGCGCACGTGGGGTTCCCGCTGGTCGTGAAGGCCGCCGCGGGAGGAGGCGGCCGCGGGATGCGGGTCGTTCGCTCCGCCGCCGAGCTCGACGACGCCCTCGACGCGGCCCGGCGCGAGGCGAAGGCGGCGTTCGGCGACGACACCGTCTTCTGCGAGCGCTTCCTCGAGCGGCCGCGCCACGTCGAGATCCAGCTGCTCGGCGACGGCCGGGGCGAGGCGGTCGCGCTCGGCGAGCGCGAGTGCTCGGTGCAGCGGCGCCACCAGAAGGTGCTCGAGGAGTCGCCCTCCCCCGCGCTCGACGAGGAGCTCCGTTTCCGCATGAGCGAGGCCGCAACGGCGTTCGCGCGGGCGATCGGCTACCGAAGCGCGGGGACGGCGGAGTTCGTCCTCGACGGCGGAGACTTCTGGTTCCTCGAGCTGAACGGGCGCATCCAGGTCGAGCATCCCGTGACCGAGCTCGTCACCGGGCTCGACCTCATCGCCGCCCAGCTCGAGCTCGCCGAGGGCGGAGGGCTACCAGAGCCGCCCCGGGTGCGCGGGTACGCGGTCGAGGTGCGCCTCTACGCGGAGGACCCGCGGACATTCCTCCCCCAGACCGGCCGGCTCGACCGGCTGCGGCTGCCGGCTGGGATCCGCGTCGACGCGGGTGTCGAGGAGGGCGACGAGGTCGGCCTCGCATACGACCCGATGATCGCCAAGCTGATCGCGGCGGGCGAGACGCGGGCGGAGGCACTCGACCCGCTCGCCGCCGCGCTGGACGAGACCGAGATCGAGGGCGTCGTCACGAACCTGTCGTTCCTCCGCTGGCTCGTCGCTCATCCCCAGGTTCGCGCCGGCGAGACGACCACGGCGTTCCTCGTGGAGAACCCCCCACTGTCCGAGCTCCGGCATGCGCCAGCCGCGGCCTGGCGGGGCGCCTTCCGGCTCAACCTGCCGACCCC
>WNGB01009020.1_pt1 | contig 24377 bp, 20 predicted proteins | sample 5400681 | NCBI WGS metagenome assembly WNGB01 (sample SAMN13153367, study PRJNA577476) | soil metagenome | isolation source: 115 cm soil or saprolite under grassland replicate 2 | place: USA:California | collected 2016-06-15
GCGCGCGCGATGACGCCGCGGACGTACTTCGCGATCGAGGTCGAGGGCCGGCTGGCCGGCGGCATCGGCTATACCCTGCACTCCGACGTCGAGCGGATCGGCGCGGAAGTCGGCTACTGGCTCGGCCACCAGTTCTGGGGCAAGGGCATCGCGACCACCGCCTTGCGCCTGATGACGAAGCACGCGTTCGAGGCGGATCCCGAGCTGCGCCGTCTCTACGCCGTTCCCTACGCCTCCAATGCGGCGTCCGCGCGCGTCCTGGAGAAGGCGGGCTATACCCGCGAGGGCACTCTCCGCCAGAGCGCGATCAAGGACGGCCAGATCCTCGACCAGTGGATGTACGCGATTGTGCGTGTATCCTGATTACAGATGTTCGCGAACTCGCATTTCGCGCTGGCCACGCACGTCCTGACCGTCCTCGCCGTGCATCGCGACGCGGGGCCCGTGACCTCGGCCCGGATCGCCCGCAGCATCAACACCAATCCCGCGTTCCTGCGCACCCTGCTCGGCCAGCTCCGGGAGGCCGGCCTGATCGAGATCTCGCTGGGCAAGGGCGGAGGCGCGCGGCTGGCGCGCCCGGCCACGCGCGTGACCCTGGCCGACGTCTATCGCGCCGTGGAGAAGCGGCCCGCGATCCAGCTCCACCGCTGCGCGCCCGACAAGCGTTGCGTCGTGGGCCGTAACATCTTGCCTTTGCTGGACGACGTGGTGACCGACGTCGAGACGGCCGCCTTGCGCCGTCTGGCCGATACGACCGTCGCCGATCTGGCCGCCCAGGCCCTCCGCCGCGGCTGATGAAAACCGACCGAAGTTCACGACGTTTCACGGATCTAATAGTAAGTGAGTCACGTACACACTAGCAGGAATGGCAACGACGTACCGTCGCCGCCGGAGGACACATGACGAGAAAGCTCGAGAACAAGGTCGCCCTCATCACCGGTGGCACCACCGGCATCGGCCTCGCCACCGCCAAGCGGTTCGCGGCGGAAGGCGCGCGCGTGATCGTCACCGGGCGCAACCGCGAAACCCTGGAGGCGGCGCGGAGGGAGCTGGGTGATCGCGCCGAGGTCATCGAATCGGATGCGGGAGACGAGAAGCAGATCGCGCAGCTCTTCGAGGGCCTGGCCAGGACGCACCGCCGGCTGGACGTGCTCTTCCTGAACGCGGGCATCGCGAAGTTCGCCCCGCTCGCCGAGGCGTCGGTGAAGGACTTCGACGCCATGTGGACGCTGAACGTCCGGGGCCCGTGGCTGGCCCTGAAGCACGCGCTGCCCCTGCTCGCCGAGGGCGCGACCGTGCTCGTGAACACTTCCGTCGCCAACCAGAAGGGCCTCGCCGGCGGCGCCGCCTACGCCGCGACCAAGGCCGCCCTGCGCGCGCTGGTCCGCGGCGCGGCCACGGAGCTGGCCGCGCGCAAGATCCGCGTGAACGCCATCAGCCCGGGCCCGATCGAGACGCCGATCTTCGGCAAGCTGGGCCTCTCCAAGAACGCGGCCGAGGATTTCCTGAAGGATGCGGCCACCCGCATCCCGCTGGGACGGATCGGAGCCGCGGACGAGGTCGCGGGCGCGGCGGTCTTCCTGGCCTCGGCCGACGCCTCCTTCATCACCGGCAGCGAGATCGCGGTGGACGGAGGCCTCGCCCAGGTCTGAGCCGCAGCGGGGGGAGCCCGGTCAGAATCCGGCGCGCTCAAACTCCCGGCCGCGCATAGATGGGAACGGTGAACCGGATGATGTCCGCGGCCGTGCTCCCCCGGATCTCCAGCTCCCAGTAGCGCGCCGGCTGGCGCAGGAGGTTCGTGGCCTCCTTCGCCGGCAGGGGGAAAGTCAGAGCGACGTCCTGTCCCACGAAGGTCCCGGGGAAGGCCTGCCGCGCCTCGTAGAGCTGGAAGGGCCGGACGTAATCCGAGCGGCGGCCACGGTAGCGCCGGCTCGCCATCCTCTCGTCGATGCAGCGCAAGGTGGCCACCACTCCCTCCTGGCCCGCGAAGGCCTTCGCGGTGACCTGCGCGTCGAGAGACTCCCCGAGGAAGAAGGGGAAAGCGTTGAACGCGAGATAGGGCCGGCCGAAACGGATGCGGTCCCTGACGATCGAGACGATCCCCTTGGCCAGGAGGTAGATGAAGAAGTCCGGGATGAGGACCATGAGGGCCAGCAGGCGGAGGGTCTGGTCCTCGTGAGGGTCGAAGACGTGGACCCAGAGCACGTTGAACGGCGCCATGACGAGGAGGATGAACATCATGGCCATGAGGCCCACGCCTCCGCCCCAGGCCGACTCCGCGCACGTGCCCTTGGGGTCCCACGTCCAATCCGCGAACCAGGGCTGGTCGGGATGGCGCGCCGCCATTTCCTTGCCACGCGCCGCTCGGCGCCAGTCCCGGAGGCCGATGCGAAGCAGACCGCCGCCCATGAGGACGACGAAGAGGAGTGCCCCGGGGATGAGCCAGCGCTGTTCCCACGGGATGGCGCGGGTGGCGAACACGGCCACGAGGCCGACGGCCAACGCGAACAGGCCTCCGAACGCGATCAGGAGGACGCCGAGGGCCACGGCGCAGCCGCCGCCGAACGGAAGCGACCGCGCCCCCCTCTGGTCGAGCGGCCTCTCGGTCGTATCGACCGTGTCGATCATTGCCGCCGCCACGGCACGCCGCGCCGAATCGAGCACTGCCGGCGAGGAGTCGCGGAAGGCCACGCTGTTACCACGGGTGGGCGAAGCCTATACTCGATCCCCTGAGGAGAAGCGGCCATGGCAGATGTGAGAGTCACCGCGGACATCGACAAGAACAACCGGAAGGTGATCTTGAGACCGACAGGGCCGGTCGCGGCTCCCCAGGACACCTTCCTGGTCAAGCCCGGAGACACCTTGACGTGGGAGCTGCGGGATGCGAACGGCAAGGACGCGCCGGCTCCGCCGGGCTTCGAGGTCGTGATCACGTTCGTGGAGTCTCCCCGGGGGTCGCTACCGCCGCGGCCATTGCTCCGGGACGGCAATACCCTGAAGACGAGAGGACAGGCTCTCAGCAGTACCGTCAGCGACCAGGCCTTCAAGGGCCACTATCGCTACCGGGTCGAGCTGGTGAGCCCCTCGGAGAGGATCGATCTCGCCTGCCTCTGGACTTCTCCCGGCCACCCCGTCGAACGCACAGGGATGGGCGGAGGGGAAGACAGCGGAGGTCCCCCGAATCCCTGAATGGCCGGACGAGGAGTCACGCCGGCCGGAGCAGCTCCTGAAAGGCGGGCGTGGCGCGTAGAGACTCGAAGCCCGGCACGCCGAACCACTTCGCCGACAGGCCCCGCCGGCGGGCCTCCTTCGCTTGCAAGATCGCGTGGTTCTGCTCGCCGCAGAGCGCGTAGATGATCGCCGCCTGGAAGAGGACCTGGGGGTCGCGATCGCCTCCCCCGAGAGCTTCGATCGTGAGCGCCACCGCGGGTACCGCGTCACCCAGACGCGCCAGCGCCTGTGCCTTGATCAGTCGCTCGGGGCCGGTGAGCGCGCCTCTCCGCTCGCGCTCCGCGGTGCGCGCGAGCAGGTCCCGATAGAGGCTTCGCGCGCCCTCCGGATCGCCGGCACCCTCGCCGGCGATCCCGAGATTCAGGCGACTGAGGAGGTGGTCCGGCTCCAGCTCGAGGGCGCGGCGATACGCAGTGGCGGCGCCCGGATAATCGCCCGCGAGCAGCAGGCTCCAGCCGAGGTTGCTGAGGTTCTGCCGGGTCACCTTCTCGGCCAGGAGGCCCTCGTAGATGTGGGCGGCCGCGGTGGGATCGCCCATCTTCCATTCCAGCTCCGCCATCTTGGCCAGGCCTCGCGGATTGCCGGGAGAGATCTGGAGGAGCTGGTCGAGATGCTGGCGCGCGCCTTTCACGTCCGCGAGCTTCATCTCGACGTCCGCGAGGTACCAGAGGTCCTTCCAGGACGGCCGCTCGCGCACCAGCCGCCTGTCCACCTCGGCCGCCTCCGCCAGCTTTCCTTCCCGGGCCAGGAGGGCGGCCCGCGCGCGCCACACGCGGACATCGCCGGGGGCCAGCTTCTCCAGGGCCGCCAACGCCGCCGCGGCGTCGGCGATGCGCCCGCGATCGATCTCGAGCGCGAAGCGCTCGGCCACGACCCTCGGGTCATCGCGGTGGACGGCTTCGGCCTCGCGCAGGATCCTCTCCGCCCGGGCGTGATCCGGAAGGGCACGCGCCGTTCCCGCGGCCAGGATGTACGCGCTGATCAGGCCCGGCGAGGACTTCGTGATCTCCTCGAGGGCGTCGATCTCCGGACGGCCCAGCACCTCGCCCGTCTCCATGCGCCGGAGCAGCGCGAGGTACCGCCGATAGTCGGCGTTCTTCACGTCGAGGCGTTCGCTCGGCGATCGTGGCCGGTGGTCGGGGAAGGCCGCGCGCAGATGGAGGGCGACGGCGTCGGCGAGGGCCAGCGAGTCCAGGGGCTCGCTGGAGACGTCGAAGGAGCCGGTATCCATGACGACGTGAGCGTCGCTGGCGCGCTGACGACGGAGGGAGACTCGGCACCACTGACCCTGGCAGGCGATGGTGGGGAGGATGACCTCTTCGGCGGCGACGGCGCGCGCGGCGTCCTGGACGGAGAGCGCGCCCGGGGGCAGCTCGTCCGGACCCATCGGCTCGAGGCCCTCGAGGCTGGCCAGGGTGCGGATGATCGCGTCCCTCAGCGCGAAGGCGGCGAGGCGGGATCGCTCGTCATCTGGAGGAGAGGCGATCCTCGGCTCCTGCACCAGCACCGCGATCGGTCGCGCGGGCGCCGATGCGCGCCGGACGAAGTGGAGGGCGAGCGCACCCGCCCACGCCAGCACGACGACCGCCACCACCACCACGGGCCACCGCTTCCGCCTCCGGTGTCGGGCGCGGACGACACGAGGCCGCGTGGGGTCCTCGGGCGAGGGGGCGACGACCGCGTGGCCGGCGCTGGCCAGAGGGGGCAGCTCCAGGCCGCGTAGCGCGGGAAGCCGCTCGATCTCGGCCAGCCGCTCGGCCACGCGGGCGGCCCCGGTGGGGCGCCGCGCGCGATCCTTCTGCAGCAGGTCGTCGATGAGGGCGACGAGGGGCGCGGGAAGATCGCGGTTCAGATCCGCGGCCGGGGTGGGAGCCTGGACCACGATCTTGAGCAGCGTCTGCGTCTGGTTCTCGCCCTGGAACGGAGATTGGCCGGTGCAGATCTCGTACAGGAGCACGCCCAGCGAGAACAGGTCGGACCGCGCGTCGAGGTCACGGCCCTCCGCCTGCTCCGGCGACATGGCGCGCGTCGTCCCGATCAGCGTCCCCTCGCCCGTCAGCGAGTCCTCGTCGGACGGACGCACCACGCGCCGGGCCAGGCCGAAGTCGAGGATCTTGGCCTGTCCGGCGGGGGTCACCATGACGTTCTGGGTCTTGAGGTCGCGGTGGATCAGGCCCGTGGCATGGGCGGCGGCGAGGCCTTCCGCGACCTGGCGCACGATTCCGATCGCCACCGGCGCGGGCAGCCGCTCCGCGGCCAGCACCTGGGCCAGCGTCCGCCCCTCGACGTACTCCATCACGATCGCCTCTCCGGAGGGGTCGTCGAGGATGTCGTAGATGTGGACGATGGCGGGGTGGTTCAGGGTGGCCGCGGCGACGGCTTCCCGGCGCAGGCGCTCGCGCGCTTGCGGAGTCAGGGGGGCGTCGATGCGGATGCGTTTGATGGCGACGCGCCGCTGGAGGCGATCGTCCTGGGCCAGATACACGTCGCCCATCCCGCCGGAGCCGAGGAATCCGAGCACCCGATAGACGCCGATCTGGATCTCGGACGGGCGCAGGCGATGGGCGGTCGGGGAATCGTGGGTCGTGGCGCTGGCCGAGGCCTCGACATACGAGGGGTCGTCGGACCCGGCCTTCGGATCTTCGGGGTCGGCCACGGGGGGACCTCTCCTGTACGGGACTATCGGACGGGCGGTCTCGGAGTCCGACAGATAGGACAGTTCGCCATCCTTGGCTCCCGCCCAAGCGTGACCGCCACCGGACCCAGGACCTGGCCGGTGTCGGTGAGCTTCGCGGTGAAGGTCAGGCTGCGTCCGCTGAGGCGCCCCGACATGCGGGCCTCGTGGAAGACGCCGCGGTCGATCGGGAAGGCGCTCACGTTCCACTGCGCGGCCACGTCGAAGCGGCCGTCGGCGTCGAAGGGAATCGGGCCGGTGACGTCACCGTAGGTACAGCCGATATGGCCATGCGCGCCGTCGGCGCGCACGAGCAGGCCCGCCTCCTCCCCGCCCCACGTCCCCACGGCGACGGTGCCCGGCTCGAGGCGCGAGGCCCCGCAGGCGGCGACCAGGGCCAGGGCGGGCACGAGCAGCCTTCTCATGCTCATGGTGAGATGCTACCGCGATGAACGGCGGGTACGAATACGGCGAGCAGGTCGGCCCCGACGCGGCCGGCCGGACCGTGGCCGCCCACCTCGCGCTGCGGCATCGCCATTCGAGCGCGGAGGTCTGGACGGCCCGGATCGCCGGGGGCGAGGTGCTCGTCGACGGCCAGGCCGCGGTGGCCAGCGCGCCCCTGCGCGCGGGACAGATCGTGGTCTGGCGGCGCCCGCCGTGGGAAGAGCCGGCGGTGCCGCTGGCCTTCGCCGTGCTCTTCCGCGACGCGCACCTGCTGGCGGTGGCCAAGCCGCGCGGGCTGCCCACCATGCCCGCGGGCGGATTCCTGACCCACACGCTGCTGCACATCGTGCAGAGGCGCTTTCCGGAAGCGGCCGCGATGCACCGTCTCGGACGCGGCACGTCGGGGATCGTCCTCTTCGCGCGAACGGACCAGGCGCGGCGCGGGATCGCGAAGGCCTGGCGGTCGGGCGCGGTGGTCAAGGGGTATCGCGCGCTCGTGACGGGCGTGCCGTCACGCGAGGCCTTCGACGTCGACACTCCGATCGGCCTCGTCGATCATCCGCGGCTCGGCCGCGTGTACGCGGCGGTGACGGAGGGCAAGCGGTCACTCACGCACGTGCGCGTGCGGGCGGCGCGCGATGGGCAGGCCCTGGTGGAGGCCACGATTCCCACCGGACGGCCGCACCAGATCCGCATCCATCTGGCCGCGGCCGGGCATCCGCTGGTCGGCGATCCGCTGTACGCGGCCGGCGGCGGGCTCCGGCCCCGGCCCGCGCTGCCCGGAGAGTGCGGGTATCGCCTGCATGCCTATCGGCTCTCTCTCGATCACCCGGTGACGGGGGCGCGGGTCGAGATCGAGTGCGCGCCGCCGCGCGCGTTAGCGATAGCGTGACTTCGCGCAGGCCTGTTCCAGCCCGGCCGCGCAGCCCTGCTTGTAGAGCGCGAGCGCATGCTGGAGGTCGCGGGCCACGCCCTCCGCGTTGTCGTACATGCGCGCGAGCTCGAAGCAGGCTTCGCCCACGGAGGCATCGCAGGCCTGCTGCATGCGCTGGATCCCCTGCGCCGGGTCGCGCGTCACGTGCTCGCCCAGGCGCTGGTGGTGGCCGTAGCGGTAACAACTGGCCTGGTTGCCCCCGTCGCAGGCCTTCTTGTAGGCGGCCAGGGCGTGGGGCATGTCGCGGGGAGTGCCCTGCGCCTGCTCGTACATGGGAGCGGCGCGCGCGCAGCCGTTGATGTCGCCGCCGGCGCAGGCCTCCTCGAAGAGCTTGAGGGCACGCACGAGGTCCGGCGCCATCTGGGCGCCGGAAGAATACATGACCCCGAGGCTGGTGCAGCCCCGGAAGTCGCCGTCGTTGCAGGCCTGGCGATACAGCATGCCCGCCTGCGAGAAGTCGCGGGCCACGCCGCGTCCCCCGAAGTAGGCCGTCGCCAGCTCGTAGCACCCGCCGCCGAAGTGGCCGTCGCAGGATTCCTTGAAGAGGCTCGCGGAGCGCGCGATGTCCTTGGCCACGCCCGTCCCGTTCTTGGCGAGCAGGCCCAGGCTGTGGCACGCCCCCGGCTGATGCGCCTCGCAGGCGCGGGTGAAGAGCGCGGTGGCCCGGGCCGGGTCGCGCGGCGCGCCCGCGCCCGTCTCGTGGGCCAGCCCGAGCTGATAGCAGGCGGTCATCCCTCCGGCGTCGCAGGCCTTGGTGAACAGCGCCGTCGCCTTCGCGGGATCGCGGGCGGCACCCCGGCCGTCGAGGAGGGCGAGGCCGAGCTCGCCGCAGCCTTCGGCGTCACCGCCGTCGCAGGCCTTCCGGAAGAGCTGGGCCGCGCTCGCCGGGTTGGCGGCGAGGCCGACGCCGTTGCGGTTCATGAGGCCGAGCATCGCGCAGGCGCGCGCGATCCCTCCCTCGCAGGACTGGGACAGGAGCGTGCCCGCGCGGCCGAGGTCCTTGGGGACGTCCTTCCCGTCGGAGTACAGCACGGCCAGGCGGATGCAGCCTTCGGCGTACTTGAGGTCGCAGGCGCGCTGGAAGAACGTGATCGCCTTGCTCGTGTCCTTCGACCCGCCCTGGCCGGCCACCTGCATCGTGGCCAGCTCGAAGCAGCCCGGGGCCTGTCCGCCGTCGCAGGCCTTCTTGTAGAAGCCGGCGGCCTTGGAGGCGTCGCGCGGCGCCCCCTCGCCGCGCGCGTACGCGCCGGCCAGGGTCAGGCAGTCCGCGGCGTTGCCCTTGTCGCAGGTCTTCTTGAGGGCTTCGGCGTCGACGGGTCCGGCCGCGGGCGCCTGCGCCCCGGCCGCCGAGGTCCAACCGAGCACGACGAGGAGGAGGGACGTTCTGGAAAGCCGCATGGTGACGCGGACAGTACCCCCGCCGCGCGCGGAGCGTCAACGACGCGGTTCACTTGTGATCTGGCACACGCCGAGAGGCCGGCGGACACAGTAGGGTAGGTCCGGTTTTCCTGAGCGGGCTGCGAATTGGCTTGCGCTCGCTGAACTCATTCTCGAGGTTGTGATTTTCGGCCCCGCGGCGGGATCGCACCCCCTTTTCTCTGGAGACCGTCGCGCGATGGAAGAGAGCCTCGTCCAATTGGAGCCAAGCTCCATTCCCCTCGGGCTTCACGGGCTGTTCAATCGGCTCGAGCGCCACCGGCCCGGGGGCCAGCAAGCCGACGACTTCATCGAGGAGGTCTTCCACACGATGAAGGAGGACCTCTGCCTCAGCGGGGTCCTCGTCTACGGCGAGCGGCGGGACGGGTTCGAGTTGCGCAAGCGGGTCGGCGAGGGCGTGGAGGCGCTGACCGAGGTCCTGGAGGCGGCGTGGTCGTCGGTGGCGTCGGTCCTGCGCCACCACGTGTACATCTTCGCGGACCAGGGCGAGTCGGACGGGCCGTCCGCGTCCCGCATCCTCTCCGGCGGGCCCTCCGCGGGCGTGGTCGTCGGCCGGCGGCCCCATCGCCGTCTCCTGTTCTTCGGCCTGGAATGGGGCTGGGACCGCGAGCGCGTGGACTTCGCGCTCAACGTCCTGCGCGCGGCGCTGGGCCTTCACCTGCTGGAGGAGCGCGTGCGCCTGAGCTTCCGCCAGGTCGCGGAGATCCAGGAGAGCCTCCTGCGCGAAGCGCCGCCCAAGGTGCTCGGTTTCGACGTCGCCTACAAGTCGATCCCGGTGGAGGAGGTCGGCGGCGACTTCTGCGACTTCGTCCACCTCGGCGAGGACCTGGTGGGCTTCGCCATCGGCGATGCCAGCGGGCACGGCCTGCCCGCGGCCCTCCTCGTCCGCGACGTCGTGACCGGGCTGCGGATGGGGCTCGAGAAGCACCTGCGGATGGAGTACGTGTTCTCCAAGCTCAATCGCGTGATCCACCGCAGCAACCTCTCCAGCAACTACGTCTCCGCCTTCTACGGCGAGCTCGAGCCCAACGGCAACGTCTCCTACGTCAACGCCGGCCATCAGCCTCCCCTGCTGTTCCGGCGGGACCGCATCCTCGAGCTCCGCACGGGAGGGACGGTCATCGGTCCCCTGCCCCAGGTCTCCTATCGGCGCGGCCTCGTGCGCCTCGACCCCGGCTCCGTCCTCGTGCTGTTCACCGACGGCATCGTGGAACGACGGGGACCGGGCGACGAGTTCTTCGGCGAGGAGCGGCTCAAACGCGTCGTCCAGGAGAGCCACGGCACGCCCGCCGCGCACCTGCTCGACCGCATCCTCGAGGTCGCGTTCGCCCACGGCGAGGGACGTCCGTGGGAGGACGACGTGACCGTGATGGTCATCCGCCGGCCGGAGGAGTAGGGCGCGGGACGGCGAACCAGGTCTCGTACCACTTCACGCTGCGGTCCATGAGGTCCACGAGGTGGCGCGGCTCGCGCAGGCCGTGGCCCTCGCGCGGATAGCGGACCATCACCACCGGCACCCCCACGTCCTCGAGGGCGATGAAGAACTGCTCGGACTCGGCGATGGGCACGTCGTTGTCGTTCTCGCCGTGCACGAGCATCGTCGGCGTCGCGACCTTGCCCACGTGCTTCAGGGCCGAACGCTCCCACAGGACGTCCATCAGGTTGGCCTGGTGCGGGAGCACGCCCCACTCCATCTGCTCGTACATGTTGTAGTACGTCATGTAGTTGTAGCTGACGTTGTTGATGATGGGGGCCAGCGGGATGGCGGCGCGGAACATCCTCGTCTGCGTGATGAGCCAGGCGCTGAGCTGGCCGCCGTAGCTGCCGCCCTCGATGCCGAGGCGGTCGCGATCGATCCACGGGTTGCGGCGCAGGGCCGCGGACACGCCGTACAGGACGTCCTGGGCCTCGTTGCCGTTCTGGTCGCCGTACACCGCGTCCGCGAAGGCCTGGCCGTAGCCCGTCGATCCCCGGAAGTTCACCATGAGGACGGCCCAGCCCCGGTGCGCGTAGTGCTGCACGCGGAAGTTGAACGCCGGCCCCTGCGCTCCGTGCGGTCCGCCGTGGATGACCACGATCATGGGGTGCTTGGAGTCCGGCGTCCTCCCCACGGGCTGCGCGAGGTAGGCCTCGACGTCGTACTTGAAGTCGTTGCTCCGGAACGTGAGGGGCTCGACCTTCGCCACCTCGACGTCGCGCAAGGCAATCGCGTTGAGGTCCGTCAGCTTCCGGGGCGCGCCGCCCTCGTTGCGAAGGTAGAGCTGGCCCAGGTCGCTCGGGCTCGCATAGACGTAGGCGATGGCGCCGCTGCGGGCGAGGCTCCAGCCCTCGACGCGGCCGGGGTCGTTCACCACGATCTCCGCCTTGCCGCCGCCGGCGGGAAGGCGGTAGAGGCGGACGTGCCCGCGCTCCTGCACGGAGAAGTACACCCACCGCCCGTCCGGCGACCAGGAAGGCGACGACTGGCGGTTGTCGATGGACGCCCCCACCTCGCGGCGGCCCGTGCCGTCGGCGTTCATCACCCAGACGTGCGTGTCCTCCATGGTCGTCTCGAGGTCGGTGAGGCCGCGACGGGTGGCCATGAAGGCGATGCTCTTGCCGTCGGGCGACCAGCGCGGCTGGTACTCCGCGCTCTCCGTGGCGGTCAGGCGGCGGACGGCGCCGTCCGCGGCGCGCAGGGCAAAGAGGTCGGGGTTGTAGAAGAGATCCGGCTCGGGCTCGCGATTGGAGACGAAGAGGATCTCCCGGCCGTCGGGCGACCAGTCGATCGAGTGCTCCTCGCTCGTCCCCGAGGTGAGGGCGCGCGGCGCGCCCCCCGCCGCGTCCACCACGAAGATGTGCCGCCGCCGGTTGTCGTTGAACCGCGTGTTGCCTTCCGCGGCGTCGGGCTTGTACAGGTAGCGCGTGATCACGATGGGGTCGCCGCTGGCCAGCTCCGTCTCCGGCCCGGGAGTGGCGGAGACGAAGGCGATCTGCTTCGAGTCGGGCGACCAGGCGATCGCGCGGCCCTCGAAGGTCAGCGGGCTGTTGGTCCCCGCGGTGTCCGCCAGCGCCCGGGGCGCGCCGCCGTCCGCGGACACGATCATGAGCGCGTCCTTGTCTCCGCGGGCGCCCGCGTAGGCGATCCACCGTCCATCCGGCGACCAGGCGGGATCGGACCCCCGGCCTTCGGGTCCCCCGACCTGCACCGGCGCGCCGTCCGGCAGCGCCGTCACCCAGAGCTGCGTGCGCGGCCGTCCGGGCCCGTCGCTCGTCTGAACCGTGTAGGCGGCGCGCGCGCCGTCCGGGGAGACTTGAACGGAGGTGACCGCGCGCATCTTGTAGTAATCGGCGCTCTCCAGTCGCCGCGGGGCGGCCGCGGCCGGCGCGGCGGAGAGGGCAAGGACGCACGCGACGGCGGGGCCGCGACGCATCATGTGGGAACCTCCAGGCAAACGAGAGGCGGAGCATACCAAGGAGAGCGCGGAGTTGAGGGTCGGTGTATCCTCCCGCCTCAATATGGACCGCGAGCAGGCAGTCGAAGCTCTCGAGCTGCTGCGCCGCGTCGTCGGCCAGGCGCGCGACGACACCACCTTGCAGAACTGGGGCGTCATCTGGATGATCCACGGCTTCACCAACGGCCTCGGCTTCGTCGGCACGAACATCCTCATGTGGCGCGGTGACGAGTCGCCCTGGCCGTACGTGATGCTGTGGGCCGTCATCCTCTCCGTGAACATGGCCTCGATCTTCCTGCTCAAGTCGCACCAGGCCGGCGCCTGGACGTTCTTCGAGAGCACGATCTGGCTGATCTGGACGACGTTCATCGGCGCCGCCCTCGTGGCCTCGGTGGCCAACTACCTGCTCGGCTTTCACGTTGATCAGTTGGGGCTGGTGGTCGCCGTCCTGTCCGCCTACGCGTTCTCGATGATGGGCGGGATGATGGGCAAGCGGTGGTTCCTGGGCGCCGGCCTCTTCGCGGTGGCGGCAGTGGCCATGGGCGCCTTCCCGAACTGGCAGTTCATCATCCTGGGCATCACCTGGGCCGTCGTCCAGTTCGTCGCCGGCGCCACCCTGCACGCGCAACGGAAGCGCCGCCTGGCCACGGGAGCCGCCGCCCGTCTGGTCTGAGGTCACGGCCATGGACTCCGTCCGGCTGGCCATCCTCGGCGCGCTCGCCGCGTCCCGCGTCGGGATGGAGCGCTCGGACCTGCTGCGCGCGCTGGACGAGGCCGGCGTGCGCGCCCCCGACGCGTCGCGCGTGCTGCAGGCCTTGGGGGATTCCGGCCGCGTGAACGCCCGCGAGAGCCGGCTCGAGCTCTCGCCCTCCGGGATCCTCGCCCTGCTGGAGCTCCACGCCGAGATCGAGCGCGCGCTCGACCCGAGCCCTCCGCTGCCCGAACAGGAGCAGTGCCCGTCCATCCCCTGGCTCACCGCCGTGCAGACGTGCTGGATCGACGCGCTCTCCATCAACTACCGCGTGGATGCGAAGGCGCTGGCGCCGCTCCTGCCCGCGCCCCTCGAGCCCGAGATCCACAAGGGTCACGGCTGGGTCCAGATCCTCATGTCGTCGCTCCGCGACATGCGTCCGCCGGGGATCCCCTCGCTCTTCGGGACTTGCTTCTACCAGGTGAGCTACCGCGCCGCCGTCCGCTACCGCGACCCGGAAGGCGACTGGCGCCGCGGCGGCTACTTCGTGCGCAGCGAGACGAACCACCCGGTCATGCGCGCGGTGGGAAACGCGCTGGCCGAATTCAAGTTCCACGACTTCGGGGCGGCGGACATGGTCATGCTGCGCGACGGAGATCGCCTGACCGTCGGCGTCGATCCCGAGCCCGGGTTTCCGGACGGCCGGCTGGTGTCGGTCGTGGACACGCGCCCGCGTGAGAGCCCCCCGCCACGGTCGTGCTGGGCATCGCTCGACGAGCTGCACGAGCCGCTGGTCGAGTGCTACGACGCGCTCGGCGTCGATGCCGAGCAGGGGCACCTGTACATCCTGACCATCGACCGCGACCCCTGGAACGCGCGCTTCGTGGAGCCGCAGAACGTCTACAGCGAGTACTTCGACACCGGGCCCCTGGGTCGCGGGGTCGGCGAGCTGGACTCGGTGCTGCACCTCGAGCAGTGCCGGTACCGCTGGCGGCCGCTGCGGCGAGTGGCGTTGGCGTAGGCGGGGGCACAACAAATACGAGGCGGAGCTGGTCTTCGGCCCTCGCGGCGCTTCGGTGGTCCTACAGGCGCGCGGGTCTCAACCGCCGCCGGTCGGAAGTGGGATGCCCGGTCACGGGCAAATCGCGCGACAATAAGCTGCCATGCGCGTCCGTCTCGCGGCCGTCGCGAGCCTGATCCTCGCCGTCTACGCGGGTGCCCTTGACCCTCGCTCAAGACTCCAAGCGCTCGAGCGCCCTGGCCACCGCGCTCGACGAGCGGCCGGGCGCGGCGCAGAAGGTCTGGGTGTTCTTCCGCGACAAGGGCCCCGATCCGTCGGCACGGCTGGGTGAAGTCGCCCTCTCGCCCCGGGCGCGCGCACGACGCGCGTTGCGCGGACAGACGGATCGCCTGACGATCGAGGACGTGCCCCTGATGCCGTCCTACGTAACCGCCGTGGCCGCCCGCGTGGCACGCGTCCGCCAGCAGGTCGCGTGGATCAATGCCATGAGCGTCGAGGCCAGCGCCGCGCAGGTCGCGGAGGTGGAGGCCCTGCCTTTCGTGGCCCGCGTCGATCTCGTGCGCGGGTATGGGCGCCGGCCGGAGGACGAGCTCCTCCGGCGCGCCTCCGTCGACCTGGGCCCGAGCGATCCGGTCAGGCGCACCCGACCCGCCACGCCCGCTTCGGCCGCGCCCGCGCTCGACTACGGCGCCTCCGCCGGCCAGCTCAACCAGATCGACGTGCCCGCCGTGCACGAGATGGGACTGCACGGCGAGGGCGTGACCGTGGCCGTGTTCGACGCCGGCTTCAACACGCTGTTCCACGAGGCCTTCGCGGCCATGTCCATCGTCGATCGCCACGACTTCGTCAACGGCGACGACGACGTGGGCGACGGGCCCGACCGCGGAGAGGGCAGCCACGGCACCGCGACGCTCTCCGTCCTCGGCGGCTTCGCCCCCGGCCACCTGATCGGCCCCGCCTTCAACGCAACGTTCCTCCTGGCCAAGACCGAAGACACGACGAGCGAGACGCCGGTGGAGGAGGACAACTGGGCCGCGGCCGCGGAGTGGGCGGAAGCGAGGGGCGCCGACGTGATCAGCAGCTCGCTCGGCTATCTGACCTTCGACCCCGGGTCGCCCAGCTACACCTTCGCCGACATGAACGGCGCCGTCGCCATCTCGACGCGCGCCGCGGACCTGGCGGGAGCGCGGGGCGTCGTGGTCGTGAACTCGGCCGGCAACGAGGGGCCCAACGCGCTGCACAACACGCTGGGCGCGCCCGCCGACGGCCTTCTCGTCCTCGCCGTCGGCGCGGTGACGTCGACGGGGGCCCGCGCCAGCTTCAGCTCCGTCGGTCCCACCAGCGACGGGCGCACCAAGCCCGACGTCGCCGCGCAGGGAGTCGCGGTCACCGCCGCCGCCCCCCACACTCCCAGCGGATACGTCACCGTGAGCGGGACGTCCTTCTCCTGCCCGCTCACCGCGGGCGTGGTCGCCCTCGTCCTCCAGGCGCGGCCCTCGGCCACGGTGAGCGAGGTCGAGGACGCGCTGCGCGCGACGGCCCGCCAGGCCGGGCGTCCGGACAACCTGCTGGGCTGGGGCATCGTGGACGCGGCCAAGGCCGTCCAGGCCATCACGCCCTAGCCAGCGGCATATACTTCGCCGCATGCTTCACCCTGCCCGCGGCGTGCTCGTGCTGGCCCTCTCGGCCACGGCCACCGCCGCCCAGACGCCCGCGCCCTCGACCGCGCCCTCCGCGGTGCCCGCGCAAACGGAGGCGGACGAGTACACCCGCTACGAGCTGCTCGGCCCCGGCACCGGGCGGTTCCACATCCTCTATGAAGTGACCGCCACCACGCCCGGAGCGACCGTCTACTTCAATCCCATCCGCAAGGGCAGCGTGGCCACGGACGAGAGGGTGCGCGATCGCCTCAACGGCAAGCTGCTCGACTTCTCGATCGTGAGCGGGCGGGAGGCCAAGGCGGGCGGGCTGGCCGACGCCGACCCGGAGGAGCGCTACATCGCGGTGCGGCTCCCGCGCCCGGTGCCCGCGGACGGCGGCGAGGTCCGCCTGCTCATCGAGAAGACCTACCAGGACCCGAGGAGCTACCTCGTGGAAGCGGAGGAGGTCGTGTTCACGCGCTCCCTCGGCATCAAGCGCAACGCGGTGGTGCTGCCCGCCGGCTACGAGCTGGTGTCGTGCAACGTGCCCGCGCAGGTCACGTCGGAAGCGGACGGGCGCATCGTGGTGAGCTTCATGCACACCTTTCCCGGGCCGGCTGCGGTCGTGATCAAGGGCCGGAGGCTGCGGTGAGGGCCTGGGCCGCGCTCGCGGCCGCGCTGGGCGCCGCCGCCGCCTCCGCGCAGGAGCAGCCAACCAGCCCGGTGGTGGCCGCAGTGCCCGGCCGGCTGGACGAGCGCGCGCATCAGGACCGCGAGATCGTCTACTTCCTGCGCGACCCGGACACCCACGCCTTCGACCTCTACCACGACTACACGGAGACGAAAGAAGGGATGGACCGTTACCTCAACGTCGTGAGGCCGGGCAGCACGGCCTCCAACCCGAGCGCGCGCCTCCTCGATACGGGCGAAATGCTCAAGCCCGAGATCCTCAAGGGCGAGGCCATCACGGCGGCGAAGCTCGACCTCGGCGAGCCCGTGCGGCCCGACAGCGAGGTCGTGCTGATCCGCTTCCCTCCGGTCGCGCGGGGGGCGAGCGTGCGGCTGCGCATCAGCGAGACCTACACCGACCCCGCGCGGTACAAGGTCGAGAACGGCGAGCTGGTGTGGGACCGGAGCTTCGGACGTCCGCGCAACGCGGTGGTCCTGCCTGAGGGATGGATGCTGACCGCCAGCTCCATCCCGGCCACGGTCAGCGAGACGGAAGACGGGCGCATCCGTCTCGACTTCGTGAACCCGCGGCCGGACGAGATCGCGGTCTTGATCAAGGCCAGGCGGCGGGCGCGCTAGAGACAGACGGCTCGACGCCCTACGCCTTCAGGACCACCTGCGACGGGCGCGTCTTGTACGGATCCTGCGGCCGGCCGAAGAAGTACCCCTGCGCGTAGCGGAGGCCGAGCCCCTTCAAGGTGTCCGCCTCCTCCTGGGTCTCGATTCCCTCGCCGATGACGGCCGCCCCCACCGCCGTGCCCATGTCCAGGATGGCCTTGACCACCTGCTGGCTGACCTTCTTCTCGTGGATGTCGCGGACGAGGCCCATGTCGATCTTCAGGTAGCTCGCACCCAGGTTCGCGATCGTCTCCAGCCCGGAATAGCCCGCGCCGACGTCGTCGATCGCAAACGTGAAGCCCAGCTCCAGGAACGAGTGCATGGCCTCGCGATAGAGGTTGAGGTTCTCGATGACCTGGCCCTCGGTGATCTCCAGGGTGACGATGGAGGGCGAGAGCCGCGGTCCCAGGTAGTCGAGGACGCCGCGCCCGAGGAAGCTGACGTCGCGCACGGTGGCGGGCACGGTGTTCACGAACAGGCGGGTGGGCGAGCCGAAGTGCTCCCAATCCACGAAGACCTGGCGGCGGCAGGCGCGCTCCAGCTCGTCCACGAGGTCGAAGCGGGCCGCGGCCCCGAACAGGTTCACCGGGTACTCCAGCGGGCCGCCGCGCGGGCCGCGGGAGAGAGCCTCGTAGCCGAGGATGTCGCGCGTCTCCATCTGCACGATGGGCTGGAAGGCGCTCCAGAGGCTCTTGTTGACGATGATCTCGACGACGGCGTCCCGCTGGTCGCGCTCACGCAGCCGGCGGCGGAGGTCGGCGGAAACGCGCGCGTCCTCGATCACGCGGAGGATCTGGCGCTCGTCGTTCTCGAGGGGACTCCAGAGCGAGAAGCCGTATCCGACCTCGACCGCCGGCCGCTCGCGCATGTAGGGCGTGGTCAGCCGGGCCACGCGCGGGGTGACGAAGCCCTCGACGCGGTCGCACAGCCGCTGCAGGTCCACCGCCGCGAACGGGTTCCTGGTCTTGCGCTTCCCGGCCAGGAAGAAGAGGTAGCGGTCGGCGTCGCGCTCGTCGCGGGTGAGGATGTCGTCGTCGCGGACGTGGGTCTTGGTCTCGGCCAGGAGCGGATCGACCTGGGAGCGAAGGGTCTTGTAGGCGCTGGCGCCGAAGCTGCGCTCGATGCGGGCCAGCGGCGTGAGATCGACCAGCACCACCCCCAGGCAGCCGTTCTCGCGGAAGAACTCCGCGATCCGCGGCTGGACCTCGCGGAACGGGAGGATGAGCACGAATTCATTGTCGTCAGGGACCGGACGTTGTCAAAGGCGGCGCCGCTCGAGACCGCCGGGCCAGCCGGCCCAGCCCCCAGCCGACGGCCATCAGGACGGCCAGGACCCAGGCCTGCCGGAACGTGCGCGTGCTGAGCAGCCAGAGGGCGAAGGCGATCGCGACGGGCGCGATCACGGCGCCGCCGGGAAGCCGGAAGCCGGGCTCTTCTCCGCCGCGGCGGCGGAAGACGAGGAGGGCGGCACAGATGAGGCCGTAGGTCACGAGGCGGACGATGGCGGACACCGTCGCGTTCCAGGTGAAGCTGCCGTAGAGCGCGAAGCCGAGCGTCACCGCGGCGTACGCGAGGATGGCGACGTCCGGCGTGCGAAAGCGCGGATGCACGCGGCCGAGGACGGCGGGCAGCTCGCCCCGCCGCGCCATCGAGAAGAGGAGGCGCGGGGCGGCCAGCACGGAACCGGTGGCCAGGCCGTAGGTCGAGACCATGGCTCCGACCGTGATGAGCAGGACTCCCGGCCCTCCCATCAGCCGGCGGTAGGCCTCGGCCAGCGGCGCTTTCGTCGCCGCCACCGCCGGCACCACGCCCACCGCCACCACCTGCACCAGCGTGTAGACGAAGGCGATCACGGCCATGCCCACGATGAGCGCGAACGCGCTGTCCTTCCGCGGCCGCCGCACCTCGCCCGCGACGATGAGGGGCGTGTCGAACCCGCCGTAGGCGAAGACGAGGAGCAGGACGGCCTGCGTCCAGTCCGGGTGCGCCACGGTCTGCGTGGCCAGGACGGCGTCGCTCACGCGCGGCAGCCCCAGGACGACGAGGAGGAGGAGCGGAAGCAGCTTTCCCGCCGTCAGCGCGTCGACCGCCCACGTGGCCTGGCGCACGCCGAGGACGTTGATGGCCGTGATGATGCCGAGGACGACCGTCATGGTGGCCACGCGGCCCGTCCCCTGCGCCAGCGCCGGCGCCAGCGGCCCCAGGTAGTCGGTGAAGACGTTGAGGGCGGCGGCGGCCGAGGTGGCGCGGATGAAGAAGGTCAGCCAACCCGCCTGGAAACCGGCGTCCGGGCCGAACGCTTCGCGCACGTAGAGGTACGGCCCCCCCGCCTCCGTGAACCGGCTCGCCACTTCGGCCATGCAGAGGAGCATGGTCAGCATGCCGAGCCCGGCCAGGACGAAGGTCAGCGGGCTCCAGGCGCCGGTCAGACCGGCGAGCACCGAGGGAAGGCTGAAGATCCCGCTGCCGATCACCCCGTTGATGATGGCGGCCGTGAAGTCCCAGCGTCCGATGGCGCGGACGAGACCGGGCGACTCCGCGGCCATGGGCGGGGATGATAACCTCACCCCTTCGTTCCAGGAGCTTCCATGACACTCTGGAGCCGCATCGCGTCCGGGCTTGCGGCCGCGGCCGCGGCCACCACCCTCCTGGCCGCCCCGGGGGGCCGGACCGAGAACGTCGTCCTCATCACGACGGATGGCCTGCGCTGGCAGGAAGTCTTCGGCGGCGCGGAAGAGTCGCTGATGACGAAGGAAGCGGGTGGAGTGTCCGACCCCGCGGAGCTGCGGCGCGCGTTCTGGCGCGAGAGGCCGGCGGCGCGGAGGGAAGCGCTACTGCCCTTCCTCTCGACCGTGCTCGCACGGCAGGGCCAGCTCTACGGCAACGCGACGCGCGGCAGCGTGGCCCGGGTGACCAACGGCCACAACTTCTCCTATCCCGGCTACAACGAGCTGCTCAGCGGCCGCGCCGACCCGCGCATCGACAGCAACGACAAGAAGGCCAACCCCAACGTCACCGTCCTCGAATGGCTCAACGGACGTCCCCCTTACCGCGGCAAGGTGGCGGCCTTCTGCTCCTGGGGCGTCTTTCCGTGGATCATCAACCGCGAGCGCAGCGGCGTCCTCGTGAACGCCGGGTTCGAGCCGGTGGCGTCCGCCGGGGATCGCCCGCGGCTGGCCATGCTCAACCAGCTCCTGGCCGACACCACGCCCTTCGTGGACAGCGTCCGGCACGACTCCTTCACGTTCGCGGCCGCCCTCGAGCACGTGCGCGCCGCGCGTCCGCGCGTCCTCTACGTTTCGTTCGGAGAGACCGACGACTGGGCGCACCTCGGCCGCTATGACAACTACCTCTACGCCGCGCAGAGGTTCGACCGGTTCACGCGCCAGCTCTGGGACGAGATGCAGGGCCTGGGGCAGTACCGCGGGCGGACCACGTTCGTGATCACCGTGGACCACGGCCGGGGCAGCGGCCCCACGGAGTGGAAGAACCACGGCCAGAAGATCCCGGAATCCGAGAAGATCTGGATCGGCGTGATGGGCCCGGACACCCCGGCCCTCGGCGAGCGGGCGGAGACGGCCACGGTGACGCAGAGCCAGATCGCGGCCACGGTCGCGGCACTGCTGGGCGAGGATTTCGCGCCGGCGATGCCCGGAGTGGCGGGGCCGATCGAGGCCGCCCTGGGCCCTTCGCCGGAGAGGAAGGGCACCGTCATGCCACCTGGCTCATCCGGACCCGACCTCGATCGCGCGCGCCTCCTGCGGATGCTCGGTGACACGCCGGCCGCGCCACCTCCGCTGGCCCCGGAGCGCCTGGAGCAGGTCGACCTCGGCGACGTGGTGCGCGAGAAGGTCACCTACGCCGTCGAGCCCGGCGAGCGCGTGCCCGCCTTCGTGTTCGTCCCCAAGGCCGGTCCGGGACCTCACCCCGCGATCCTCTGCCATCACCAGCACGGCGGCGAGTTCCAGGTGGGCAAGGACGGTCCGGCCGGGCTGGGCTCGACACCCGATCAGCACTACGCGATCGAGCTGGCCCGCCGCGGCTATGTCACGATCGTGGCCGACGCGCTCTGCTTCGGCGAGCGGCAGGACCCCAAATTCAAGCTCAAGAACGGGGAGTACGAGCGGTTCGAGGCCCTGCATCGCATCACGGAAGGCAAGACCCTGCAGGGCAAGTACGTCTGGGACGCGCGGCGTGCCCTCGATTACCTGGAGACGCGGGCCGAGGTCGACCCGTCGCGGATCGGCATGATCGGCCATTCTCTCGGCGGCCAGGAGACGCTGTTCACGACCGCCATCGACACGCGCATCAAGGCCGCCGTCTCCAGCTGCGGCTTCGGTAGCCTGCGCACGCTCGAGCGCGACCGCATCCTCCACAACTTCGCGCTCTTCGTGCCCGAGCTGGCCTCCCACGGGGACTACGGTGCCGTCCTCGCCCTCATCGCCCCACGTCCGTTCCTGGTGGCCGCGCGCAACGACGACCCCATCTTCCCGATGGAGGGCATCGAGGAGACCGTCGCCGGCGGGCGTGCGGCCTATGCGGCCGCGGGTGTCACCGACCGCCTGGGCACGTTCTACGAGCCCGGCCCCCACCAGTTCTCTCCCGCCATGCGCGAGGCCGCGTACGCCTGGCTCGACCGATGGCTCAAGACGCCGGCGAGATAGTGCTCGACGTCGCGTGCGCGGCCAGCGCCTCCGGCGGGCCGGCGAAGCGGTCCTTCACCCCCGTGAACCAGATGATCGCCATCAGGAGCAGGACGCCGCCGATGATCCAGATGCTCTTCTCGTTCGGTGGGTACATGCCGATCGCGATGAGGGCGAGGCATCCGACCACGCTGATGGTGGCCAGGGGCCGGTACCAGGCGCCGAGATCCCAGGGCCCCATCGTGGTCCACCGGTGGCCGTACGCCACGAGGCCGAGCGCCGTCGGCAGCACATAGGAGATGTAGAGCAGGATGGCCGCCACCGCCGCCATCGTCTCGTAGATCGGCGTGTACACGGTGGCCAGGGCGGCCGCGAAGGCGACCGTCCAGATCGCCATCGTCGGCGCGCGGTAACGGTCGGAGACCCTGCCCAGCGCCTTCGAAGCGGGCAGGCCGCCGTCGCGCGCGAAGGCGTACGCGATGCGCGAGGCCGACGTGACCGCGGCCAGGCCGCAGAGGTACTGGGCCACGGCGATACCGGCCAGGATGAAGTAGGCCAGGGGCCGGGGCAGGACCGCGCCCACCGTCCAGGTGAAGGCGCTCGGGCCCAGGGCGGCGGCGCGGCCGAGGTCGGGGATGGCCGCCACCACGGCGCACAGCATGACCCAACCCGCCACTCCGGAGACGGCGACGGCCTGGATGATGCCGCGCGGCACGCGCATCGCCGCTCCCACCGTCTCCTCCGCGGTGTTGGCGGAGGCGTCGAAGCCGGTGATGGTGTACGCAGCGAGCAGGAAGCTCAGCACGAAGAGAAGCGGGATGCTGTCGGTGGCCGGCCACACGTCGCCGCCGCGGGCGCCGCTGTTGTTCGTGAAGCTCACCAGGCGCTCCGGGTGGAGCGAGGGGGCGCAGACGAGCATGGAGGCCGTGAGCAGGAGGGCGATGCCCACGATCCAGTAGCCGCTGAAGTCGGTGAGCCGGGTCGTGAGGCGGATCCCGAGGTGATTGACGAGGGCCTGCGAGGCCGTGATCGCGAAGACGCCGACGATGGCCACGGTGGGGGAGGGGGCGCCGGGCCCGAGGGAATCCAGGGTGAAGCGCAGCGCGCCGAGGTTGATGGCGGCGAGGGCCGCCACCATGCCCAGGAGGTTGAGCCAGGCCGTCGCCCAACCCCAACCCTTGCCGCCGAGGATCGAGGCCCAGTGATAGAGGCCGCCCGCGGTGGGAAAGCTGGAGGCGACCTGGCCCATGGTGGCGGCCACGGCCAGGGAGAAGAGGCAGACGAGCGGCCAGCCCAGTCCGAAGGCGGCGCCGCCGACGCTGGAGAGTCCCTGATGGAAGGAGGTCACTCCCCCGGCCAGGATGCAGATGATCGAGAGCGAGATGGCGAAGTTCGAGAACGCGCCCATCCCCCGCAGCAGCTCCTGCTTGTACCCGAGGCTGCGCAGCGTGCGCTCGTCTTCGGCGATGACGTCCTCGTCGCCCCCATGGCTCATCGCGCCGTGAGTATACTTTCGGCCTCGTGCTCCTCCTGACCGGCGCTTCCGCATCGCGGCGGCGGAGGGCCTTCACCGCCAGCGCCTGCACCTGCCCATCCAGGAGGAATGCGGCTACGCGCCGCTCACCCTGGAGCAGGGCTTCGCCCGGGTGTTCGGTGGGGCGAAGCCGTCCGATAGGCTTGATCGGCTGAACGGACGGAGACGGGCACGGGCACGGAGACGGGATCGGTGGGCGATTCCCGTTCCCGTCTCCGTTCCCGTCCGTCCCACCGATCGTTTTCCCGCTCGAGTGGCATAATGGGGCCCCATTTTCGAAGGGAGCCCCGCAATGCCCAGGGTCGTACGCTGCGGCCTGATCCAGGCCCAGAACGTCAAGGGCCCGGAAGCCGGCCTCGAAGCCATCAAGAAGGCGATGGTGGAGAAGCACGTCAAGCTCATCGAGAAGGCGGCCAGGGAGAAGGTCCGCATCCTCTGCCTGCAGGAGCTGTTCTACGGCCCGTACTTCTGCGCGGAGCAGGAGACGAAGTGGTACCACCTGACGGAGCGCATCCCGGAGGGCCCGACCACGCAGCTCATGATGAAGCTCGCGAAGAAGCACCGCATGGTGATCGTGGTTCCCGTCTACGAAGAGGACCAGCCCGGCGTCTACTACAACACCGCGTCCGTCATCGACGCCGACGGCAAATACCTCGGCAAGTACCGCAAGACGCACATCCCGCATTGCAAGCCGGGCTTCTGGGAGAAGTTCTACTTCCGGCCGGGCAACCTCGGCTATCCCGTCTTCGAGACGGCGTACGCGAAGGTGGGCGTCTACATCTGCTACGACCGCCACTTCCCCGAGGGGGCGCGCGCGCTGGGCCTGGGGGGGGCGGAGATCGTGTTCAACCCCTCGGCGACGGTCGCGGGCCTGAGCGAATACCTCTGGAAGCTGGAGCAGCCCGCGCACGCGGTGGCCAACGGCTACTTCGTGGGCGCGATCAACCGGGTCGGCACCGAAGCGCCCTGGCGCATCGGCGAGTTCTACGGCCAGAGCTACTTCTGCGACCCTCGCGGCAAGTTCCTGGCCGAAGGGCCGCGCGACAAGGACGCGGTCGTGTTCGCCGACCTGAACCTGGACGTGATCGAGGAGGTCCGTTCGGTGTGGCAGTTCTATCGTGACCGCCGGCCCGACGCCTACGCGGCGCTGGTGCAGCCGTGAGCGCGGCCCCCACACCCGACTCCGCCCACCCGCTGCGGCGCAAAGGCGAGGGCAAGACCTATCGGAACTTCGTCGGCGGCCAGTGGGTCGGCTCGGAGTCGGCGCGCTCGGTGCCGAACATCAATCCCGCGGACACGCGCGAGGTCCTGGGCCACGTTCCCCTCTCCACCGTGGAAGAGACGAGG
>WNGB01013616.1_pt1 | contig 24375 bp, 20 predicted proteins | sample 5400681 | NCBI WGS metagenome assembly WNGB01 (sample SAMN13153367, study PRJNA577476) | soil metagenome | isolation source: 115 cm soil or saprolite under grassland replicate 2 | place: USA:California | collected 2016-06-15
GGATCGCTCGTCCAACCCGGCGGCCTCCAGCCCTCCTACCTCCGCCACGGTCTTCACCAACTCCAGGATGTACAGCGGATTTCCATCGGCTCGGTCGGCCACCTGATCGAGCGCGTGCTGCTGAAGTGATCCCTTCGCAGCACGGCCCGCTCCGTGGGCGACCGCGCGGGCGAGCTGCCTGGACTCCTCGTGGGAAAGCGGCGCGAGGGGCACCGAGGAGATCGACGGGCCGCTCCAGGGGACGGCGAACTCCGGACGGTGGGTGAACAGACACAGGAGGGCGCAGTCCATCGAGCGCTCGAGCAGCAGGCCGACGAGCTCGAGGGTGGACGGATCGCTCCAGTGCAGATCCTCCAGGCACAGGACCAGCGGCGTTCGGGTGGTTGGCCGGAGGGTCCAGTCGACCAGCGTCTCAATGGTCTGTCGACGCTGGATCTCCGGGCTCTCGGAAAGCGGGCTCTGCCCAGGCCGGCCGTCCAGCGGCAGCCCGAAGAGCGCTGCGAGACGCGGCAGCGAGTCGTCGGGGGCGAACCCCCCCAGGCGCATGGCCCGTTCCAGCTTGAGGAGCTGCTGGTCCGCGGAGTCGCCATAGGTGATCGCGGCGGCCTCCTTGATGAGATCGATGGCCGGGTAGAAGGGCGTCCCGCTGGAGAGCGGGGCGCAGAAGCACTCGAGCCACAGGTGCGGGCGGCCGGAGAGGGCGATGCGCAGCTGACGAACGAGACGGGACTTCCCCACCCCGGCTTCCCCAGAAATGCACACCGCTCGCCCCTTCCCGGCGGCGACCTCCTCCCAGCGCTGGAGCAGGAGCGCCATCTCCTCGTCTCGTCCCACCAGCGGCACGCGATCGTTCGTCCAGTCAAGGCGATGTCCCACCACGGACGGTTCGATCACCCGAATCAGGCGCATCGGGCGGGACACGCCCTTCAACTGATGAAGCCCCTGGTCGACGGTGACGAAGGACGTACGCAGGAGGCGATACGTGGCTTCGCTGATCTGGACCGAGTTCGGTCCGGCTGCGGTTTGGATCCGTGCCGCGAGGTTGGGCGTATCGCCGAAGATCATCTTGTCCGGATGCTGGGGATCCCCCGCCTCGCCGACCACGGCGGGGCCCGTGTGAATGCCCACACGGGCGGCGAGCCGGGTTCCGGTGTCGCTTTCGATCGACCGGTTCAGGTCTGACAGGCGGGTAAGGATCTCAAGGCCGGCGCGGACGGCCCGCTCCGCGTCGTCCTCGTGGGCCTCCGGGTAGCCGAAGTAGGCGAGGATTCCATCACCCATGAACTGGGCGACGTAGCCGCCGAATCGTGCGATGGCGTCGGCGCTGGTGTCCCGATAGGCGAGCAGGATGCCGGCCAGATCCTCAGCGTCCAACCGTTCCGACAGCGGGGTTGAGCCGACCAGATCACAGAACATCACCGTGACCTGCCGGCGCTCGCCGGCGATCGAGGACGCGCTGAGGCTAGGCACAGTCGCTCAGGACCCCTCGACGCTGTTCGCGGACGTCCGCGGTCGATGCATCAGATGAGTGCACCTTGAGCTTCGTCCTGGTCGGCACGGTCGCTTTGTATCGCCGTCGACAAGGGGAGTCAATACGCTGGCCTCGGCCGGGCTTGGCCAGGGGGCTCCGTCGGGATTCGGGGGAGCTACCGGCCCTCTTCGGCGACGATCTGCTGGGCGGCTTGCTTCGAAGATGCCGGACGCCCGGCCGATGCTGCCCGCGGGGCATCTGGTCGATGGCTTCGAGGCGAAGCCAGGGAGAAACCCCGGGATTTCCGCTCGAACATCCTCACCAACGGAGCGGGTGGGCCGGCTCAAGCTGAACGGTCGGCTCTTCGGCTACTCGCCGCTCAGCCGAGTCGAGGAGCTTGAGGGTCTCGTGCTGGGGGTTCGCGGGAAACTCGCGATGTCGGAGCTCCTCGGCACCCACCCCTGGATGTGGGCTCGTCGCCGGTACCATTCGACATCGGGAGGGTGGCCGAGCGGACGAAGGCGACGGTCTTGGACATCACCCTGACCCGGACCCTGATCTTTCGCCGGGAGACCCTGATCACCGCGAGCCCGACCGCAGGCCATTCGGCCCTGGTCACCGGCGTTCAAAGAGCGAGTCTCCGCGAAGGAGGTGGGGGGATGCCGACGACTGGGCCCCGGACCACCAGCGCCCTCTCGACCTCAGCCTCGAGGCCCTGCAGACCGCCCGACAGCTCGGGGACAAGGCGGCGCTCGCCTACGCGCTCGACAGCCGCCACGTGGCCATCTGGGGCCCGGACGATCTGGAGGAGCGCCGGAGCGTCGCGGACGAGATGCATCGATTGGGTCTCGAGCTCGGCGACCGGGATCTCCAGCTCGCTGCGCTCGCGTGGCTCATCACGGACGCCCTGGAGTGCCAGTCGATTGAAGTCGTCGACCGCTACACCGACGAGCACGCGAGACTCGCCGACGAGCTGCACCAGCCGTACTACCCGTGGTACACGGCCGTCGTCCAGAGCACGAGGGCATTCATGCGCGGCCGATTCGCAGAGACCGAGCAACTGGCAATAGACGCGTGGCGGTACGGCGAGCTGTCACACGGCGAGAACGCGCGACAGGTCTATCTCTTCACCGTGCTGAACCTTCGCCGCGAGTCGGGCGAGCTCGAGGACTTCCTTCGGGGGCTGGAGGGGTTCGTCGAGGAGTCGCCGCTGCCGGCTTGGCGAAGCGCCCTGGCGATGGCCTACGCGGAGCTGGACAGGGAGCGGGAGGCGCTCGCGCAGGTCTCCTGCTTCGTCGCCGGCAGTAGCGGGGCCGTCCCTCGTGACTCGGTCTGGTTTGCCACGATGGCCATGCTGGCAATGACGATCGTTCGGTTCGATGCAGGGGAGTACGCCAAGCCGATCTACGACCTCCTGGTGCCCTTCGCGGAACGCAATGCCGTCGTGGGCGGCGCGGTCTTCAACCTCGGGCCGGTGTCGCAGTTTCTCGGGATGCTGGCCAGGGTGAACGGAGATCTGAACCGTTCGATCGACCACCTCGCGGACGCCCTCGAACGGTGCTCAGCGCAGGGCGCTCCGCCCCAGGAAGCCCGTACGCGTTGCGAGATGGCGAGGACACTGATCGCGCGAGACGCGGGGAGGGACGCCAAGCGGGCAGCGGTCCTCTTGGAGGAAGCGAAGCGAACGGCGCGAGAGCTGGGGATGGTGAGACTCTCGCCGAAGTGACTTCAGTTGCGCAGAACCACGCGGCGGGCCCAGGCGAGACGTCCGACCGGTACTCGCCGGGGTGAGCCACAAGAACGTAGGTCCAGCACGATCTCCTCCCCCCCGCACCGGGCGGTCTCCCGGCCGCCCCTCGTCAGTCGTCGGACTCGTCCACGCCCGCCAGTCTCCAGAAGAAGTAGTCGGCGCTGTAGGCGACAGCGATGCTCTCGCCGGGCGTGCATGTTCCGGCCGGAGCGACCCCGCCGGACGTGTTCAGCCGCTGAATCCACGTCGTGTTGGTCAGGCGGTCGCCGTCGGAACCGGTAGTCGTCACGATTGCCTGCAGGAGGAGCCAGGGAATGTTGCCTGTCCCGCCGGACACCGTTTCCATCCGCGCGGCCTCGACGGAGCTGCCGTCCTTCAACTGCCACACGGGACGCCCGGTGGCGAAGTTCAGAAAGTGGGTTCCGATCGGCTTCGGGACACCGGTCGTCTTGTAGAGGGTGGCCTCGGGGTCAGTGAAGAGCCAGGTGCCGTTCGCCTGGCAGGTGTACTTCTGGACGCCGACCGCGTGGACGACGAGGAAGAGCTGGCTGTCCGGAGCGTACGTCCGTGGATCGAGCAGATCACCCGGCGCAGTCTGCGGAGCCGGCCGCGCGGACGCAGCCGGGGCGACCAGGCCACACAGCGCCAGGACACCCGCACAGACAACGACGAAGCGAGAGAAGCGGCGTTTCGCATCCATGGCGACCCTTTCGTTGGCGGAAACGAATGGAGACCGGCCGAGCGTCCTCTGTCGGTTCTCTCATGTCAAGCCTGGCGCGGCCCGCCGAAGTAGATCGGCGCAACCAGTCGGTCCTGTACACCGGTCTCGAGCCGACCTGGGAGCGAGGATGGCTCGGGATCACGTCCAGCCGTCATCTTGGCGTGGGAAGCGGCTGGTCACGGGTACCATCAACCGCCGGGAGGGTGGCCGAGCGGACGAAGGCGACGGTCTTGAAAACCGTTAGGGGCGCGAGTCCTAGCTGGTCGGTGCGCGAACCAACCTGGAGCTTGGCTCCCAGCGCCTCATCTGGCTTTGTGAGGGCCGTGCCGAGGCCGCCAGCCGGTCGTTCCCGCGCCGCGCCGCATGTGGGACGTTCACTTGTCTTCCGGCGGTTGGCCACGTCATTCCAGTCTGTAGCCCAAGCGCCGACCGATGAAGGCGAGCCCTCGTAATAACACGTCCGGCGGCTTCACCTGGACCGACGTCCTATGCTCCACAAAGGCCATCGAGAGGTAGATGCCCGAGCGGAGGTCCCTAGGCCCCTTGATCTTTCCTGCCCGGATCAACCGGTCCACCGTCTCCAGGAATTCCTGGAAGGTAAGGGCCGGCCGATGGGTGTTCAGGAACCGCACCGGGGTCCCACTCGCGTTTCGGAACGCATGGGTCGCCCCACGCGGCACGGTCGACGACTCTCCCGCTGGCACCTTGTGCCAGTCACCATCTCGAAAGACCTCCAGCGTGCCGTCGAGAACCTGGAAGGTCTCCTCCTGCGCAGGGTGGTAGTGGTTGGTCGTGTGGCCTCCCGGCTCGAGCACGTCGTCAATCTCGAAGTAGGCGGCGTCGGTGGGCCGCCGCGGGCGTGGTGATGGTTGCCCGCAGCCCGAAGATCGGACGGAGATCGAGGACCTTCTTCTCCGGCCCACTCACGATGGCCTCTCTCTGGGCTCCTCCGTAGCAGCCACGGTCGAGCGGCTGCATCGCACACCGCCGGCCAGTCGTCTAAAGGCTGATTCTACGGGGCCTCGGATCACCACGGGGCACTGAGGAGGGATGGGCGCGGGCGAGGAATCGGGGAGTCCCTAAGCAGTCCCGCATCGAGCGTCCGGCGGGCCGAAGCGGCCGGAGGGGAGAAAACGGGGACTCACTGTCATTCACGGCCCTCCGACACTGTGCGACTTCGGCAGATGCTTTCCGGGATCGGCTCCGGCTGATGCTTTACACAGTTCCACCTGATCTTTGACAGCTCCACCAGATGTTTGACACGGGCGCCCGGCCTGCTCTCGTGACCATCGCGGCCCGGGAAGGAGGTCGGGATCGTGCTGGTGGAGCTGGGGGTCGTGGAGCAGCGCTACGACGCGGTGAAGGAAGTACTGGACGGAGGAGGCACCGTGACCGAGGTCGCCGAGCGCTACGGCGTGACGCGCCAGAGCCTGCACAACTGGCTTCGGCGCTACCGGGAGCGTGGGATGTCCGGCCTCGTCGACCGCTCCAAGCACCCGAGGAGCTGCCCGCACCGCACCCCCGCGCGCTCGGAGATCCGGGTGATCGAGCTCCGAAGAGAACATCCACGCTGGGGACCCAGACGCCTCGCCCACGAGCTCGCCCGCAGGGGCGCCGACCCGGTCCCGTCTCGCTCGAGCATCTACCGGATCCTGGTCCGCTCAGGGCTCGTCGAGCCCAGGACCAGGAGGCGCAAACGCTCGGACTACGTGCGGTGGGAGCGGGCCCGCCCGATGGAGCTGTGGCCGCTCGACGTCATGGAGACCCGCCTTGCCCACGGCTCGGCCGTGAAGATCCTGACCGGCGTGGACGACCACTCCCGGTTCTGCGTCCTCGCTCACGCGATGCCCCGGGCCACCGCCCGCCCGGTGTGCGAGGCCTTCGCCCAGGCGCTTCGGGCCTACGGGGTGCCTCAGGCCGTGCTCACGGACAACGGGCGCGTGTTCAGCGGGCGTGCCGCCCGCTCGCGACATGAGGTCCTGTTCGACCGGATCTGCCGCGAGGACGGGATCCGCCACTTGCTCACCGCGGTTCGCTCGCCGACCACGACCGGCAAGATCGAGCGGTTCCACCGGACCCTCCGCGACGAGCTGCTCTCGACGAGGACCTTCGCCTCCGTCGCCGAGGTGCAGCGGGCGCTCGATCACTACGTCGCCTCCTACAACACGCTCCGGCCCCATCAGGCCCTCGGGATGGCCACACCGATCGAGCGGTTCAGCCTGGCCGGCCCGCAGGCCGCACCGCTCACCGGTGCGCTCGAGGACGTCCAGGAGGGCGAGGTGATCACCGACGCGAGGCACGATCACGTCCGCCGGGTCGACATCAACGGCAGGATCCACTTCGCCGGCGCCAGGTACTACGCGAGCACGGCCTCGCACGCGACTCGGTCACGGTGAGACTCGTCGACGACGAGGTCCGGATCCACTACCGGGGCGAACTGCTCCGCACCTACAACGCCGGCATCCACAGGAGAAGGAGGAGGTGATCTGGAGCCACCATCGACGACAGAGCAACAGGACTATCCCGTGAGGCGGGTGTCAAACGTCTGGTGAAGACGATCCGTCAAGCGTCTGGTGGGACTCGACACCGTGTGCGACTTCGGCAGATGCTTTCCGGATCGGCTCCGGCTGATGCTTTACACGGTTCCACCAGATCTTTGACAGCTCCACCAGATGTTTGACACCCGCGCCCGGCCTGCTCTCGTGGCCACTGCGGCCCTCGGGAGGAGGTCCGGGTCATGCTCGGTGGAGCTGGTCGTGGAGCAGCGGTCGGCTCGACCGGAGGAGATCATGTCCGGGAGGGCGGCGCGCTTGAGCGGCGTCGTCGCGCGGCAGTGGATCCCGATCAGGCGGTCGATGCGTTCGGGCGAGATCTCGACGAACGGGCCATACCGCTGAAACCAGCGTCGTTGACCAGCACCGCGAGCTCGGACTCGCTCTGGATCGACGAAGTGATGGCATCGATGCCACCGTCCTCGGGCAGGTCGGCGATGAGGACGCCGGCCGAGACGCCGTGCTGGTCACACAGACGCTGGGCCAGCGCCTCGAGTCGGTCGGCGCGTCGGGCCATCAGGACGACGTCGTGCCCCGACGAGGCGCCGCTCTGCGCAGGTTGCGCCGATGCCCGAGGACGCTCCCGTCACCAGGGGCACCGAGCGTGCGTCTGACCGATGGCTCATGAGCTCACCCTAGTCGGCAGAGGCTGGGCGAACAGGATCGCTTCCTGGGTCCATCTGGACGCACGACCGCGACGATCGACGACCAACCCCAACGCCAAGGGGTACCGGGCCCCGCCTCGATCGGTACGGATTTCGGGGATTCCTCGCGTCGCCCCTCCCCCTAGCCTCGGCTCACGACCGGTACCTAGGTGAGAGGAGCGAACCATGGGCACGAAGGCCGAAACAACAGTTAGGGAACACTCGGCCCAGGCGCCGGCGACGGTGGTGCGCGGTGGGGGGCGCCTCCGGGGGAAGCTCATCGTCGCGGTCACCGTGATCGTGGGGATCCTCGCCGGGGTGCTCGCAGGGTTCGCCGCCTACCAGGGGTCGCGGGAGCGTGCGGCCCTGGAGCGGGGCCGGGCGGCGGACGCGGCCAGGTGGGCAGGGCAGGCAGACGCCTGGCTGTCCTCGCAGGTCAATCCAGAAGCGCTTGAGCGAGGCCGGGCGGCGGACGCGGCCAGGTGGGCAGGGCAGGCAGACGCCTGGCTGTCCTCGCAGGTCAATCCAGAAGCGCTTGAGCGAGGCCGGAGGGCGGACGCGGCCAGGTGGGCAGGGCAGGCCGACGCCTGGCTGGCCGCGCAACAGCGGGAACAGGAAGCCCTGGACCGGGGACGGCGAGCGGATGCGGCCCGGTGGCAGGCTCAGGCGGAGGCATGGCTGGAGATCATGGGCCCTCCGGAGCAATGAAACGCCCTTGGTTTTCCCTTGCGACACGCCACTCGTATCAGGGAGCCAGCTGGGCGCGAGCGAAGGGCCGGTGGTGTGCGGGCCCGACGACCCGGCAGTCGAGGGAGGAGGTCGATGATGAGGATCAAGCCGATGCTTCTCGCGTTCACGCTGACGTTGCTGTCAGCGCCGAGCGTGGTCTAAGCGACAGAAGCCGTGCCGCTCCCGACATCAGATCCGGTGAAGAGTGGTCGCCGGCGTCGGAACCGCACCCGGACGAGGTTCTGGACTGGAACCAGATCTTCATCGATACGCTGATCGCGACGAATACCCCTAACCTCCTCTGGCCCTTCCAGGCGGGGTTCGAGGCGGGTGCACGAGTGGTCGACCCGTCCATCGAGATCCGATCGACGTACCTGACCGAGCAGGGCTTCAGCGGGTTCAACAGCGAGACGCTGGCCTTTCAAGCGGCCGAGCGCATGTACCGGAGGGGCGCGGACGTCATCTACCACGCCGCGGGGGCGTCCGGCTTCGGCCTGTTCGAGGCGGCCCTCCAGCTGTCCGATGACCTGGGACGGCACCTCTGGGGCATTGGGGTCGATACGGATCAGTACCGCGAGCTCAGCGCGGGCGACCCGTGGCGGCCGCATGTTCTGACTTCGATGGTGAAGCGCTACGACCAGGCAGTGTACGCGTTGCTCGCTGCGTACGCCCGGGGGACCTTCGCCCCTGGCTCACGGGAGCTGGAGCTGGACGTCCGCGCCGTGGACATCTCCTGCAGCGGGGGATTTATCGACGACATCCGGCCGCAGATCGAGGAATTCCGCCGGCAGATCATCGCCGGTGAGATCGTCGTCCCCTCCACTCCCGCGGAGAAGGCCGGCGCGTAACCTCCCCATAGAGCGGACATAGAGCCACCCTCGAGCCCCCGCTGAGCGACGCGCGCGATGGTGCCGGCGAGAGGAGGTGGTTGGGATGTCCACCACGATCAGGGTCTCAGCCCGGCCGGCGGGGTTCACGCTCTGGACCGCGGCCTTGTCCGCCCTGGCCGCCGCGGCGCTGATCATGAGCGCGGTGGCGCTCACCGTGGCGGCGCGCGATCGCGCGGTCACCGGTGTGGCGGGCGGCGGCATCCATGAGGCGGCGAGCACCGAAGCGCCGCTCTGGGACGCGGGCAAGCTCGCAGCCATGCAGGGCCGCGTGCTCGCCGAGAGCGTTCGGAGCGAGGGATACGCTCCGCTCTGGGACGAGGGCAAGCTCGAAGCGATGAAGGGCCGCGTGCTCGCTGAGAGCCCCGGATCGGGGATCCCGCTGTGCTCTGGGACCCGGGCAGGCTCGAGGCCATGGAAGGTCGTGTTCTGGCCGGGTAGCTCCAGGTTCGAACCGGCAGGTCGCGTTCAGGTTCACGAGTGGCCGGGAGGAACTGAGCGCGCCGGCCGTCTGGGATTCTGCAACAGGGCTCGGACCGCCGTCCTTAGAATCCTGGCGTCAACCGACGCTGGGAAGGTGCGTTGACCGAAAACGTCATCGGGCGTGAGTCCGAACTCGCGATCCTCGATCGCTTCCTGGACTCGATCCCGACCGGCCCGAGTGCCCTGCTCCTGTTCGGTGAACCCGGCATCGGGAAGACCACCGTATGGAGGGAAGGCCTGGCGAGTGCCCTGCAACGGGGCTACCGCACGCTCTCATGCAGCCCGGTCGAGGCGGAGACGCGTCTTTCCTACGCCGCCCTCGGTGACCTCCTCGAGCCGGTCCTCGAGGAGGCGCTTCCAACCCTGCCGGAGCCGCAGCGCCGGGCCCTCGAGGTGGCCCTCCTGAGGGCCCCGAGTTCGGGCGCCCGGGCCAACCAGCGGGCCGTCTCCCTGGCCGTCCTGGGATGCCTTCGGTCGGTGGCCTCCACCACCCCCGTCGTCGCGGCCATCGACGACATCCAGTGGATGGACCTTCCTTCTGTCCTGGTGCTCCAGTTCGTCGTGCGCCGCCTCAAGGGCGACCCGGTCGGCCTGATGTCCGCCGCTCGAGGCACCGATCCCGACGACGATCCCCTGGGCGTCGCCCCATCCTTCTCAGGGGATCGCGTGCATCGGATCCACATCGGGCCGCTGTCCGCCGAGGCGATCGAACGCGTGATCCTCGACAAGGTGGCCGAGGGGTTCCAGCGAACCATGCTCCTTCGTCTTCACGAGACCTCGGGAGGCAATCCCTTCTTCGCCCAGGAGATCGGACGCGCGCTCCTGCGTCGTGGAGGTGAGATGGCGGCCGGCGAACGGCCCCCGATCCCCGAGCGGCTTCAGGAACTCATCGAGGACCGCCTGAAGGGGCTACCTGCGAAGACCCTCGAAGCGCTCGAGGCCGTCTCGGCCCTGTCGACACCGATGCTGGATGCGATCGCTGCCGCGACCGATCCTTCCGAGGTCGACCGTCGCCTGGGTCCGGCCATCGAGAACGGCGTCGTCGAGGTCGTCGGCGACCGCCTTCGGTTCACCCACCCCCTCCTTGCTTCCGCCGTCTACCAGAGGATCCCGCCGGCCCGGCGTCGCGAGCTGCACGCGCGGCTCGCGACGATCGTCCGCGATCCGGAGGAACGAGCCCGCCACCTGGCTCTGTCGGTCGAGGGCCCGGACGTCGCCGTCGCCGCCGCACTCGAGGAGGCCGCCCTGCTGGCCCTTTCCCGGGGAGCCCCGCAATCCGCGGCCGAGCTCTGGGAGATGGCCCGCCGCGCCACGCCCCGGGACCGAGGCGAGGACCTGGTGCGTCGGACCCACCAGGCGGGCGTGGCTCACCACGAGTGCGGGGACACCTCGCTGGCGCGGAGCGTCCTGGAGCAAGCGGTGGACCTCTCGATGGCCGGGCCGGCTCGGGCCCGCGTGCTGCTGGACCTGGGGCAGGCCCTCGCCGAGACCGAAGGGTGGCGGGGGGCCTGGGCCGTGTTCGAGGCTGCTCGGGGCGAGGCGGGGGACGATCTCGCGCTGAGGGCACGGGTCGAGCAGAATCTCGGGTACGCCTGGCTGTTCAGGGGAGACCTCGCGGCATCGGAACGGCACGCTCGCGCAGCGCTGCAGCTGGCCGAGGAGCTGCAGGAACCACGGGTGATGGCCGAAGCGTTCGGCTCAGCTCCTCAAGTTCACCGATCGCCTGGACGAGGCCCGCCGGACGTTCGACGAGCTCCTGCGTGATGCCGCGGCGCACGGCGTGGAGGCTCCGATCCCCCAGTTCCGGTACCAGCTCGCCGAGCTGGAGTGCCGGGCCGGCAACTGGCATGCGGCCATGGATCACGCCCGGGAGAGCCGGGCGTCCGCCCAGCGGCAGGCCCATGGGTCCATGTCGGCGGAGGGCCACTTCGCGGTGGGCCTAGTGGAGGCCCATCTGGGGCGGGCCGACTCGGCAAGGCTAGCAGCCCTCGAAGGGCTGCGGGTCGCCGAGGCAGCCGGCGAGATCCTCCTCCTGATCCCGAACCTGTCGGTCCTGGGGTTCCTCGAGCTCTCCCTGGGCCGACCCGCCGAGGCAGATGCGTATCTGTCCAGGGCCGTCGAGCTCGAGCAAGCGATGGGCGTTCGGGAGCCCGCCTACTTCCGCGTCGTCCCCGACGAGGTCGAGGCGCTGGTGGCGCTCGGGCGGCTCGACGAGGCCGAGGCGCTGCTAGTCCCCTTCGAGGAGGCGGGCGGGAACCTCGACCGGGCCTGGGCCATCGCCGCCGGAGCCAGGTGCCGGGCGCTCGTGCTTGCGGCCCGGGGTGATCTCGCCGGTGCATCGGCCGCGGCCGATGAGGCGGTGCGGGAACACGATCGCCTGCCCCTTCCTTTCGAGCTGGGGCGGACCCTCCTGGTGCGCGGAGCGGTGGAGCGCCGTGCCAAGAGGAAGCGGGAGGCTCGGGACACGCTCACGAAGGCCTTGGAGGTCTTCGACGGGCTGGGTGCCGCGTTGTGGGCGGACAAGACACGTGCGGAGCTGGCGCGGATCGGGGGACGGGCTCCCTCGTCGCTCGACCTGACCCCGACCGAGGACAGGGTGGCGGCGCTGGTGGCCGCGGGCAGCACCAACCGGGAGGTGGCCGATGCGCTGTTCGTCAGCATCCACACGGTGGAGGCCAACCTCAAGCGGATCTACCGCAAGCTGGGCGTTCGCTCGCGAACGGAGCTGGCCTCGAAGTTCCAATCCGACACGTCAGGATCCTGAGTGGAGGGTCAGAGCAGCCGGATGACGGGCCCCGGTCCGCCCGGGTCGTACGTTGACCCGGATACGAGAGTGTGCCTCCTGCCGTGAGGCAGGGAGACCTTGTGTCGTGAACGATATCGCGAGGAGAGCTGCGGACGCTGCCCTGCCCACTCGCGTCGAGTGTGTCGTTCATCGCTCGGGTGACTGCTCGCGGGATCACTCGATGGACCGCCAGTACGGCTGTTCGTCCTACTTCCCGGGCAGCCAAGGCCGGACCCTCCACTCTGGGTGGCATTTCGGAGTTCTCGGCCCTCCGACACGAACCGGACGTACACCTCCGAGATCCGCTTCTACCAGCACTCTTCGCTTGCTCGGCTCGTAGATAAGGCTCAGTCCGAGGCTCTGGTAGAGAACGGCCCTCTTCTCCGCGTTGGCGGCCTGCAGGACGCCGACAAGATCCGCGACGTTCTCGACCATCGCCCGGATGTCGTCCTCGGTGAGCGCGGCCGCTGGCCGGCGTCGGCGGATCTCCTCCTCGGCGCTCCTGCGCTCTAGCTGGACCTCGCTGATCCACCGGGCGACCACGGCGGCGTCCACGCCGCTCTCGAGGGCCTCCCGATAGCGGTCGAGTCGGGCGTCACAGTCCGCGAGCGTCCGTCGGGCGGCCTCCGCGCGACCGTCTGCTTCAGGCGCGGGCTCCTGAGCCTCTGCGAGTGCGCGACACGTCTCTTCCAGCCGGTCCGGCTCGAAGATCCCGGCGATCCAGTCATCGAGCGGTTGGACGATCTTCGCTTCGCGGACGTAGACGGTCCTCGAGTGCTGGGTGCGCCGGGGGATCGCGTACTCGGTGGGGTAGCGGCAGCGGTAGTAGGCCTGTTCGTGGTTCCAGCTCCCCTGCATCCGGCGGTCGCACAGCCCGCATCGAAGGAGGCCACGCAGCAGGTAGGGTCGCGGCGTCCGGCGGGGCTTACGGATCGTCGTGCGCCTGTTCGCGACTCTCCGTGCGCGCGCGGCCTCGAACACCTCCGCGGTGATCAGCGGCTCGTGGGCGACGCCGGCGGAGCGCACCCAGGCATCCTCATCGTTCCAGCGGAGCTTGGTCTTGTGACCCGCCGCGACGTCCTCCACGTCGACCAGGACCTCGTCGCGACGCTGTCGACCCCACACCGCGACACCTGTGTACCGAGGGTTGATCAGGATCGCCCGGACGGCGCTCTTGCTCCAGCCCGCGCCACTCCGGTGCGAGTTGCGGGCGCGGTCGTATGCCGAGGGGGAGGGGACGCCGTCGCGGGTCAAGCTCTCGGCGATAGCGAACATGCCTTTGCCGGAGACGTACTCCTCGAAGATCCGGACGGCGACCGGGGCGGTGATCGGATCGGGCTCCAATCGGTGGATCCGGATGCCCAGGGCGGCCTTCCCGGGGTTGGGGTGGGAACCGGCGTCCGCCAGCCGGTACCCGTAGGGCGGGCGGCCACCGAGGAACCGGCCCTGGGTGGCGGCCTGGGCGGCCATGGCGCTCCGAACCCTGGTCCGGATGCGGGAGCGCTCGCCCTTGCTCATGCCGCCGAAGAGCGTCATCACCATGTCGTGGGCCTCCGAGCCGGGATCGACCCGCCCGCCGACCTCCGGGACCCACAACTCGACGCCGTAGTGCTCGAACAGCGGGAAGGTCAGGGCGAACTGCGCGCCGTAGAACGCCCGCTGCGGCTCGCCGATGGCTACGGCCTCAAAGCCTCGGTCCGGAGAGCGCAGGAGCTCGAGGAGCCTCGAGGCCTCGGGCCGGCGCTTCCAGGGGAGGGACCGGGACTGCCCGACATCGAAGAACTCGGTCACGACCTCGCCGCCGCTCGGCTCGATGAGCTCAAGGGTCCGGCGAAGCTGCCAGGCCCGCGAGGATGCCGGCTCCTGCTGGTCCTCGGTCGAGACCCGTGGTTCCGTCCAGAAGCGCTACCCACATCGCTTGGCCGCCCCGAAGCCGTTTCGACGTCGGACACCCTTCGGGTCATGATTCGGCGATGCCACGCACGACCGAGGACAATCCTCAGGCGTCCGACCCGCGCGTCGATCTCGACCGTGTCGCACAGCTGAAGCGGCGAGAGGACTCTGCCTTCTTCGATGCGCGTCCCCGGTCGCTGGCACTACTCGACCGCGCGCGCGGCTCGATGCCGCTGGGCGTCCCGATGTCGTGGATGGACTGGCTCTTCGATCACCCCCCGATCTTCGTCGATAGCGGCGACGGCGCGTACTTCACCGATGTCGATGGGCATCGATATCTCGACATGTACATGAACATCACAGTCTCCGCGGCGGGCCACACACATCCCGCGGTCGTCGCGGCGGCGGTCGACCGGCTCCAGCGCGGTGTGCAGTTCGGACTGCCGACCGAGGACGCGATCGTCGTGTCGGACACATTGGCCGAACGATGGAGTCTGCCCAAGTGGCAGTTCGCGTTGTCCTCGACGCAATCGGTCACGGACGCGATCCGGCTCGCGCGGATCGCGACGGGCCGTGAGCGGCTCCTCACGTTCGAGGGCAAGTATCACGGGCACGTGGGAGAGCTCCTCGCGATCGAAGAGGGTGGGAGGACCGTCCCCGAGTACGTCGGGATCGACGTCGCCGACATCGCGCGGACCGAGGTCGTTGACTGGAACGACCTCGACGGGGTTGAGCGGGCGCTCCGGACAGGCGACATCGCGCTCCTGATCGCGGAGCCCGCGCTGACGAACTCGGGAGTCGTCTTCCCTTCTTCGACGTTCCACGCCGAGTTGCGCCGACTCACGCGCCAGACCGGCACCTTGCTCCTCGTTGACGAGACCCAGACCCTGCCATGCGCTTACGGAGGGCTCGTGCATGAGTGGGGGCTCGATCCGGACTTCGTCGTTCTCGGGAAGAGCCTCGGCGGCGGCGTTCCCACATCTGCCTACGGCATGACCAACGGCATCGCGGCGTTTATCGAACGGCAGGGCGAACCGTACGAGGTAGCGGGCGGTGCGGTCGACGAGCCGGCGATCGGAGGCACGATGTTCGGCAACGCGCTGTCGATGGCCGCGACCCGAGCCGCCCTCGCCGAGGTGTGGACACCCGAGAATCACGCGCGCACCCAGCAACTCGCAGCTCACCTGGTCGAGGGGATGCGAGCGGCCTTCGACGGCGCGAGCGTCGACTGGGACGTGTATCAGCTCGGGAACCGTGCCGGCTTCCGCTTCTCGCCGACGCCGCCTACGAACAACGTCGAGGCCGGGGAGCGAGACATCCCTGCGGTGCGCCACCTTCAGCGGGTGTTCATGGCGAACCGAGGGATCTGGGAGTTCGGCTGGTGGTGCGGTCCCGTCGTGTCCGCGCAAGCCACCCGTGACGACATCGACTTCTACCTGAGCGTGTTCTCTCAGTTCGTGCGTGACTTGCTCGGGTAGCACACTAGCCCAAGACCGTCACTCGCCCGGGCAGTCGCTCCCAGCGAGAACCGACACGGTTCGACGAGACTTGGCCTGACCTCTCTGATGTGCATGACCGGAGAGTGGGTCTAACTGGTCAAGCGCGCGGCGCGCGAAGCTTCCTTGGGTCCCTGTTCGGTGACGCATAATGAGCCTTGTCGGCGGATCGAGAGGGGTGGGGAGGAAGGTAGCCCGTCAGCTTGATTCGGACTGCACAACGCAGAACTCGTTGCCCTCGACGTCGGCCATCGTGGTCCACTCGAAGTTGTCGTTCGTGACGTCCCACAGGCGCGTCGCGCCGAGCGCGATCAGGTGCGAGACCTTGGCCGCGCGATCGGGCGCGCGCCAGTCGATGTGCACCCGGTTCTTCGTGGTCTTGGGTTCTGGGACCTTCACGAACGTGAGCGGGGGGTCGCTGGGGAGCGAGTAGTCCTTGTCGGGCTCGACCTCGACGAGTTCGCGCTCCAATGCGGTACTCCAGAAGCGCCCGACCTTGTGCGGGCTGTCGGCATCGAGGACGACGGTGGCCAAGTGCCGGTCCGAGGGAGGGTCCGACTGGATCACGCAGAACTCGTTCCCTTCGGAGTCGGCGAGAGTGGTCCACTCCATGTCCTGTTCTCCGAACTTCTCTTTCACGTCCCAGAGGCGTGTCGCCCCGAGCCCGAGCAGACCGTTGCACCTCGGCCTCACGGTCGGTCGCGCTCCAATCCAGATGCATCCGGTTCTTCGTGGTCTTGCCTTCCGGCACCTTCTGAAGAAGGAGAGGGTCATGCGCCGAACGTATTCGCGCCAGGGACGTCAGGTCAACTTCTCCAGGCGAGTTGCACGCATGAGCTGGATGCCACCCAACCGCTCGAAGAGGTCGTCGCCGACCTGGTTGCGATCGCGGCGCCTGCTGAAGCGGTGTACGGATAAGGAACACTGTCCGCCGATCGACGGTGGCGGAGGGGGAGGAGGCGGTCCTCCACGTGATCGAGCGCATCGTGGCGCCCCTGGGTCTCCGGGTCGACGCAACGTCACCTTGGGCGGACGCGCGACTTCCGGACGGCTCTCGGGTGCATACCAACTCTCTTAGCAACCGATTTTTGCCATCGAGGACGCTCAAGGCTGGCCCTCTAGATCACCCGTGAGTATGCTCAGCCTCTCTACCCTCCGACATGACCAATCGGCCCCAGGCCCGGGATCCACCGCCCGCAGAGCACTGTCGCGTATCAGCCGACCGTACTCGCTGGGGGTGATCGCCTACGAGATGCTGGCTGGCTTCCGACCGTTCCCGGGTCCTGGGCTCGAGGACTATCGCGACCAGCATCTCCACAACGACCCACCACCACTCGAAGGCGTTCCGGCGTTGCTCGCCGCGCTCGTGGAGGAGTGTCTCTACAAGGCCCCGGGCGCTCGCCCCACGCCCAGCGAACCTGGCTCGACGTCTGACTGCTGTTGGGTCGGAGCCTGGGTCCGCAGGCCTGGCCCGGGCTGCAGGAGGCGAACAGAGAGGAGGTTGCGCGACGGGCGGAGAGTGCTCGGCAGGAATCGGAGTCCCGATCAGTTGAGGAAATGCGCCGCGAGCTGGCCGAGTCTGCAGGCGAAGCCTTGACACGCATCGGCGACGCCCTGCGGGATGCGATTCTTGCCGCGGCACCGTCGGCCTCTCATGAGGAGCCGCATCGCGGCGGCGGTGGCTGGAGTCTTCGCCTGAATCAAGCGAGCCTGAGTCTCTCGCCTCAAACGCGGACAGCCGTTAGCCCCTGGAACTGGCAGGTACCGGCACTCGATGTCATCTGCCACGCGAGCCTGAATCTGAGAATCCCGCAAGACAGGTATCAGTACGAAGGCCGCAGTCACTCTCTGTGCTTCTGCGATGCGCAGGTCGAGAGCGAGTACGCGTGGGATGAGACGGCATTCATGGTGATGGCTCTGATCCCCAGGCGTGGGCGGCAAGATCCGTTCGCGTTAGACCCAGGCGCTTGACTTTCATCCGTAGTAGGCGACGAACCTACGTTGAGATCTCGGAGTAGAACACGTCCGTCGGGTTCGATGCCGAAACGCCCTGGACCACGAGGCTCAGATCCTTCTGAGCTGACGGCGGAACCGATGCGTCGTTCGCCACTCCCCGAACCAGGAGTCCCGTCGGGCTATCGCCTCTACTTCCGCCTTACATGTGCACGGAGGGAGACGTCCCCGAGCGACCTGCTCAGGAGAGACTTGGTAAACAACGCCGTGTTCGCATGTCGCGGTGAGCCTCCAGCCATTCATCGTTCACGGCCCCGAGGCGCCAGGTGCGAGGGGGCTCGGCTTGGGGGCTTCGAACCAGTGATGCCAAGGCTGATGGGTGCGTGTCGGATGGCGGTGGCGCCCCAGGCAACTCTTGCCGGGACGATGCTCCTGTCGGTCTGAGGCGCGATCGCGAAGGCGAGGTCGTCATAGGATGTGGAGGTGGTGAGGTGAGTCCACGCCCGGTTCCCGTCGCTGTTGTGGAGGTCATTTGCGAACATCGTGGTGAACGAGGAGCCGGTGGAGTCGATCGAGCCGGCGACGTCGTACTGGCCAACGCGAACGCCGACCCGTTTGAACAGGTGACAACGATCTTCCTGTCAGCCTGGAGGGACCGCGAGGGGAGCGTCGTCGGCTGATCAAGGTTCCCAGTACACGAAGGCGGGAACACTAGAGGCATACTCTCCGGACCAAGGCGCTTTCGAACTCGGCGATGTACAGGGCACCGTCCGTGCCGAGGGTGACACCGAGAGGCTGATTGAGTGCGGCTTCGATCGCCGGCCCGCCGTCGCCCGAGAAGCTCTTCACTCCGATGCCGGCGACGGTAGTGATGACCCCAGCGGGATCCACCTTCCTCACACGCGCGCTCCCCGAATCTGCGATGTAGAGGTTCCCTTCCGCGTCCACCCACACATCGGCCGGCCACAGAAGGCCGGCTTCGGTGGCCGGGCCGCCCTCTCCGACCACGCCCTTCTTCCCTCCGCCGGCCACCGTTTCGATGATCCCGGCTGGGTCGATCCTGCGGATCCGGTGACTCCCGGCCTCGGCGATGTAGACGTTCCCGGCTGTATCCACAGCGATCCCACCGGGACCGTTGAACTGGGCCTCGACCGCGGGGCCCCCGTCCCCCGAGAACCCCGCCTTCCCGGTCCCCGCGACCGTCGTGATCACCCCGGAGGGGTCGACCTTCCGGATGCGGTTGTTGAACATGTCTGCGATGTAGAGGCTCCCGGCGCGATCGAAAGCAAGGCCACCGACCACGTTGAGCTGCGCCTTGGTGGCCGGGCCACCGTCTCCCGAGAACCCCGGCTCCCCGGTGCCGGCCACCGTGGTCACCTGACCCGAGCGGTCGACCTTCACCACCATGGAGTTCCCGACGCCGAAGTCGGGCGCTGGGTTGCCGTTGCCCCCGCCGACGTACAGGTTCCCCTCAGCATCCAGAGTTATCCCGAGGGGGGCGCGGAGGTCCACCTCGGTGGCCTTCCCCGCGTCGTTGTCGCTATGCCCAGCCGGGGGCCCAACCACGGTGGTGATTAGGCCCATCGTGTCCACCATGCGGACCCGTCCTGGGAGGAGGCCCGCCTCGCCGGGATGAGCAGCGTGTTCGAGGATGTACACGTTACCGGCAGCGTCGACCTCCACGTCGGCTGGCAAGTTGAGTTGGGCCTTCGTCGCGGGGCCGCCGTCGCCCGAGGATCGCCAGTCCAGTTGGTCATCGGCGCCCTCGTATGGCCAGCTTCCGGCGACCGTAGCGATGATCCCGGAACCTGGAGTGCACGCCGAAGGGACCGCTCCAGTCGTGCGTACCGTGGGCGGCTGCGTCCTTGGCGCCGCGCGCGAGGGCTCATCCCTCGACGTCGTGCAGGCCGCGGCCATCATTGTGGCGAGAGCGAGCAGCGAGCCCGATCGAATCAAACGATGAACGGCGACCCTTCCGCTGAACGACCTCATCGCGGCACGTACCTGGCGAGTGCGACGTCACGGTTTACCCCATTGAAGGAGTGACCCGCGAGCACGATCGCGCCGTCGGCCTCGAGAGCAATCGCCAGGGCTCGGTCGGTGGCGCCGAAGAAGTCGGTCGACACCAACCCAACCGTCCCGAACCCGGCATCCAACGTGCCGTCACGCTCGTACCTGGCAAGCTGGAAATCGATGTTCGGTCCGAACAGCCCGCCGCCGGCAGCCACGATCTTGCCGTCGGGCTGGACGGCGACGCTCTCACCCTGTGCATCGCTCGATCCGAAGTCGGTGGTCACGTATCCGCCCGATCCGAACCCGGCATCCAGGGCGCCGTCCCCCTCGTAGCGGGCGAGCGCGAACGCCACCCCGGTCGCGTCGAAGGTCTCCCCGAGCGCGACGATCCGTCCGTCGGCTTGCAAGGCGAGGTCCTGGATCTCGTCATCGGTCGATCCGAGGTCCGTGAACACCTTGCCCCCGACCCCGAAGCTGCGATCGAGCGCTCCCGACGCCGTGTATCCGACGAGGGCGAGATCGAACGTGGTGCCACTGAACGCGGCTCCTGCCGCGACGATCTTGCCCGTGGGAAGGACGACGACCGCGTTTCCGAAGTCATCCCCGGAGGCGAGGTCCGTCGTGACCATCCCGCCCGATCCGAAGCCGGCGTCGAGTGTGCCGTCGGCGTGATAGCGGGCGAGGGCGAAGTCGAACCCGGAGCCGCCGAAAGCGAACCCGGCCGCCACGATCTTGCCACTCGGCTGCACGGCGATGGAGAAGGCGAGCGTCGAGAGACCGGCGAAGTGCGTGATCACCTTCCCACCCGAGCCAAAGCTCGGATCCGGCGAGCCGTTCGGCTGGTATCGAGCGAGCGCGAAGTCGCAGACGTCGAAGTTGACGCCGGTGCACGTCCCTCCCGCGGCGACGATCTTGCCGTTAGGCTGGATCAGCACGTCGCTGGCACGGTCCTGGCTCCCGCCGAAGTCCGTGAACGTATCGCCTCCCGTCCCGAACGTCGGATCAAGTGTCCCGTCGGCCTCGTAGCGCTCCAGAGCGAAGTCCTCGAGGATGGAGTCCGGGCCCTGGTCGGTTCCGCTCCTCGCGAAGCCCGCGACGACGATCTTGCCGTTCGCCGTGATCGCGACCGCCCGAGCCTCATCACGGTTGCCGAAGAAGTCGCGCGTGACCTTCCCCCCGATCCCGAAGGTTGGATCGAGGTCCCCGGAGGCCGCGAAGGCGGGAACCGCGAATACGACCTGAAGGACCACCAGGACGACGCCGGCTGCGACGAAGGGTCTAGCGGCGACGTCTGCGAGGCGCTTGGGCGGGGCAAGCAGTCGTCGTGTCGAGTGCTCCCGGCTCATCTCTCCCCCTTTCCCATCCGGTGATGTATGTCGTGCCCCTCACCGCTCATACCGTGCCTCCGGTTCGAATCCCTCCAGTCGCCGGGACGGTCACAGCGTCACGTGGCCCGTGTACGTGGCGGTCCCCGTCGCGACGTCATCTTTGAAGATGAGCACGCCCGCCGCTCCGTCGAAGCCACCCGACCCGGAAACGATCGGGTGCTGGCATCGCCCGCGGATCTCCGCGAAGGTCACGGTGTCGAACTTGCCCGTGAACTGAAACGAGAAGTCGAGCCGCCCTGACGGATCCTCGGTGCACGCACCGTCGCCGCCGAGGTCGAGGCACCCGACGAAGTGCTCGTGGCCTGTTGCCTGAACCGTTCCGCTCGGATGCTCGCGGAAGGCGAACTCGTCCGTGTACCAGCAGCCGATTAGGCTCCCGTCCATCGTGAACGTTGCGAGCGAGCTCGGATCGCCCGCGATGCACGGGTCACCTGAACCGGCGGGTATCTGGTTGCCCGATACCTGGGCGATACCCGCACTCACCGGCGTCGCGACGGCCAACGCAAATGCCATCGCGAACCCGACCATAGCGACAAGCTGTTTCATCATCTGCGTCCTCCCTTCCTCTTGGCGGGTCTCCCGGATGAGCGCCCGCCCGACTTCCGACGAACAGCGTCGGCGCAGGCCACTAGGTCCGAGAGCCGCGCGAGCAGGTGATCGTCTGTTGCCGAAGGAGCTTCTGCATGCCTCTCCCTCCTGTGTCTCCCCCGCGGGGATCCAGCGATCAGCGACGACCCCTCCGGTCATTTGTCGTGATCGAGATCTCATGGGAAGACCACCTGGCGGACGCGAAGGTTCGCGGCATCGGCGATGTACAACGCTCCGTCTGAGCCGAAGGCCATGCCGCCGATGCCTCGGTTGAGTCGAGCCCGCGTTGCCGGGCCGCCGTCGCCCGAGAACCCCGCGATACCGGAGCCCGCGATCGTCGAGATGATGCCGTCCGGATCGACCATGCGGACGCAGCTGCAGTCGTAGCTCGCGATATAGAGGTTGTCGTCGGTGTCCAGGAGCACCCGAAGCGGTTTCCCGACGGCCGCCTCCTTCGCCGGCCCACGGTCACCTGCGTACCCGCGCCTGCCATTCCCTGCCACCGTGGTGATCGCCCCTTGGCGGTTGATCCGGCGCACCCGGCTGTTGCCGGAGTCGGCGAGATAGACCCTCCCCTCCGAATCCACGTCGATCCCGCCAGGGAGGTTGAGCTGCGCCTCCGTTGCCGGCCCGCGATCGCCACCGAAGCCCTGCGTGCCGGTCCCGGCGATCGTCCTGATGATCCCGGAGGTATCGACCATGCGGACACGCTGGTTGTAGATGTCGGAGAAGTAGACGTTCCCCTCGTCATCGACGGCGATGTCCCGCACCCAGGTCATCGTCGCCTCGGTCGCCGGGCCCCCGTCGCCCGAGAAGCCGCGCTCCCCGGTCCCGGCGATCGTGGTGACCTCGCCCGAGGAGGGGTCGACGCGGATGATCATCCTGCGGGTTCCGTTGCCTCCGCCGACGTAGAGGTTGCCGTCCCCGTCGATGGCCAGCGCCGTCGGCGCGTTCATCTCGACGGTGCTCGCCTGCCCTGGTGCAGGCGGCGCGACGCCGGTGGGAGGGCCGACGACCGTCGAGATCCGGCCTGATAGGTCCACCTTGCGCACGCGACCAACTCCGTCGTCGACGTACAGGGCGCCGGCGGCATCCACTACGACGTCCTCGGGCGAAAGCTGAGCCTGCGTGGCGAGGTTCCCGTCCCCGGAAGACCCGATTGCACCATCTCCAACCACTGTCGTGATGACGGCCTCGCCAGGCTTGGGGGACCTCGTGGGCGGCGGGGGAGGGACGAACCTGATCCTCTCGAGATCGGCGACGCAGATCGTCTCGAGGGGCGACATCGGATGGTCCACGAAAGCGTCGCGAATCCCGATCATGCACTCGTTCTCCAGCACGTTGCGGCCCACAGGCACCTTGACGATCGAGCCGTTCGAGAGATCGGTCGCGGCGTCCTTGAGCGGGGGAAGCGGGGAGAACGGATCCATCGTTCCAATGAACATCATGACGGGGATGCCGGTGACCAGCGGCTTGTGGGGGTCGGTCGCGGCCTGTCCCACGTTCCAGCGCTCGCAGATCTCCGAATAGGGGCTCTCGACGTACGCTTCGACGTACCAGGGCCTGCCGCCCGCCGCGTCGACGAGCGCGGCTTGATCGATGAACGGCACCTCGTCGTGACAGAGGTGCGAATAGGTCACGCCCTCGCTGAGCTCCGCCTCAGGAACGAAGACCGACGGCCACCACTGGATGTCGTAGCCGACATGGAAGGGCGGAGCGCCCGACCATTCCACCAATCTGCCGGCCGGGCCGCCATTCGCCCAACCGTGTTCCCTGAGGTCGTAGACGGCCAGGGGGAAGGTGTCCAGGCCGCACGAGAGGAAGCACGAGGTGTGACCTCCTACGGCGAGGTTGTTCCTGAGCTGTCGAACGGCCGTGGCGTCATCGACCACGATCTCCAGGTCCTCGTCGAGGATCTCCGACGGGTGGTCATCGAGGCCTCGAAGCGCCTCCCGCCACGCGGCGTGGAGGTGCGGGAAGGCCTCGTGACAAGCGGGCCTTGCCTTACACGCCTGAACGACCTGCCCGAACGCCCACTCGGTACCGACGACGGCCTGGGTGAACTGATCGAGCTGCGGCGCCATGGGGCTGTCCATGGCGACCGATCGAATGTGTTGTGGATACCGCCGCATAATCTCGAAGGAGATCGGGGAGGTGGTGCCCCAGGAGATGAGGTTCCAGTCGTCGATCCCGAGCGCGGTCCGAAGGTCCTCCGCGTCGGCCGCCATCGCCTCGAGGTTGTACGAGGCGAGGTCGATCCCCTCGGCCGTCAGCCGGTCGTGACACGCCTGGACCGCCGACAGCAACGCCGTCTCCATCTCGGGCGTTTCGAGCGCGATCCCCGTGGACGGATCGGTGAATCGTTCGATCTCTCGGCAGGAGAGGTCGCGCTCCGAAAAGCCCGTCCCTCGTACGTCCATTCCGTAGAGGACCCGTCCTGCGCGGGAGCCAACCGTCCGTTCATCAGGCGCCCACCAACCGAGATCGCGGTCTGCGCCAAGTGGACCAAGGCCGAACATCGGGTCCGGCGGCGGATCGCCCTCGAGGGGCTCGGCTCGGGTCACGAAGAGCCGGATCGTCTGCCCGTTGGGCTCCGAACGATCCTCGAGAACCGTCAGGTATCCACAAGAGACGGCGCTCCCTTCCTCGGCCGAGATTCCCGCCGGGCACGGAGCGTCTTCGAATATGGGCGGGGACCCGGCCGCCGAGGTGGCATCGACGGATAGTGCTGGAGTTCCGGGGCTCACGAAGACGACGAGTGATCCGATCACAACGAGCGAGCTGAGTCGGATGTTGTTGAACGGCCGATGTGTCTGGCAACTCGAGGCGTTCATCGCTTGCCTCCTGTCGATGCGTCATCCATTCAGTGGTGCCATGTCGCGCCGGTCCACACTCTGTGGACACCGGCTAGGAACTGGCTAGGAGATCGACTCCAAGGAGCAGCCCACGTCCTACCGCGTCCCGAGGATCCCCAGAACGAGCTGAGGGTGCGGTAGTTCGGGTCCTCGGTCTGGTAGGGGAG
>WNGB01009731.1_pt1 | contig 24364 bp, 27 predicted proteins | sample 5400681 | NCBI WGS metagenome assembly WNGB01 (sample SAMN13153367, study PRJNA577476) | soil metagenome | isolation source: 115 cm soil or saprolite under grassland replicate 2 | place: USA:California | collected 2016-06-15
GACGAATTTTTCAACGCCACGGTCGCCATGGACGGCCTTCTCGGCAGCCCGACCGATCTCAACCGAGTCCACGAGCAACTGGCCGAAGCCGCGGACAAAGTGCGCCGCGTCCAGTTGATTGAGGATTTCTTGATTGCGCGCGCGCCCAACACCAGGCCTGACCCCTTAGTTTCCGCGGCCGTGTCGTGGATCGAAGAAACGCGGGCGATGGCGCGCATCGAGGAACTCGCCCGTCGAGTCGGCCTGAGCCAAAGCGCGCTGGAACGGCGTTTTCGCAGGGTGGTGGGCGCATCGCCCAAAAAATTCGCGTCCATCGTGCGGCTGCGGCATGTCCTCCATCTGCGCTCGAAGGGAGCCGACTTTACTTCGATCGCGCACGCCGCTGGTTACTACGACCAGTCCCATTTCATCAAGGATTTCAAGCGGCTCAGCGGTCTCGCCCCCGAGTCGTTCTTCCAACGGGCGGGCGACGCTTAAAACGCCGAATTTTTACAAGGCGCCTCGCCATCCAGGTAGTAAGGTAGGCTCATGAACAACCTACTCAATAACGATTTTCTCAATCGCGTCGCCCTGGCCGTGCGGCTAAATCGCGCGCGCCACGTGGCTATTGCAGTGGCCGTGCTGGCTCTCTGTGGGGCAGGCCTCCGCGGCCAAACCCGGCCCGTCCCAACCGCTACCGATAAACCAAGCTCACTTATGAAACAATTCGTTTTTATTTTCCGGCAAAGCCCCAGGCAACTTACTGACGCCGACAAGCAGCGCCGCGCCGAGGAAACGGTTGCGTGGGCCCGGCGTCAAAACGGCGCTGACCACAAGCTCGATCCCCATATTCTCGCGCCCGAAAGCGCGCATCGCGGGCCAGAGATCTCCGGCGCCACCTCAGCCGAGGCGTGGCCCGTCACTGCACTCCTCTTTCTGGAGGCGCACGATCTGACCGAAGCCGCCCAGGTTGCAGAGTCCCACCCGGCCCTCCGCTATGGGGCTAATATCGAGGTGCGCCCCTGGGCGCCGCCGGCGCCGACGACGGCTTCAAGGCCATAGGCGCCTATGGCGGATAGCAAATGCGTGTACGGTGTGGGGCGATTTGTTTAATCGCCCTGTTTGTGGCTTTGTATGCGTTCGCCTTTAGGGGTGAATTAAAGTTGCGTCAACTCGGTTATGTCAAAGTTGAAATACGAAGCCAGCGGCAGCGTTTTGAGATGTTGGAAAACCAGTTCGGCCCCACTTTCGCGGAAGATGAGGAATCCCCGCCAGGGATCGGCTTGCAGTGATCCCAGATAGCTGTCCAGCACAACGCCGCCACGCTTGAGTTCCGATACTCGTTGGGTTACGGCAGAGAACGACGCGCGGTAGTTTTCGTCCGGTTTCGTCCGATGGGTAATCAAGGCCATAAATCGCTTTTTCTGATCCTTGCCGCCGTATCCGGGAAAGTCGCGAAGTGGCGGCAGCCTTACGGTCGCTGAGGAACTGCATTTCGGTCGAGCTGCAAAACGGCTGAATATGTCCCAACCGCCGTTCAGCCGCCAAATCCAGGAGCTGGAAGAGGAACTCGGCTTCCAGCTCTTCATCCGCGAGTATCACAAGGTCGAGTTGACTGACGCGGGCCGGGTCTACCTGGCTCAGATCAAGCGTGTCCCTTCGGTGATCCAGCGTGCGTTCGAGAAAAAATTGTGAATGAGCGACCAACAATGGCCAAAGGGGATGAGACCCCGCGAACCAATCCCGCCGAAATCGAGAATCTGATCGAGCAGATTCGAGGAACGAATCTGGACCCGCGAGCCAAAGAGAAAGTCGAGCGACTGTTAAGAACCGTCCTGACCCTGGTGGAACTGCTCCAACGGAAGAATACGTCGATCAAAAAGTTACGAGAGATGATCTTCGGCAAGCGGACGGAGAGACATCAAGCGTATCCCTTCGGGAGACAGGATTGACCTGACGAAAAATTAGTCAATTTCGTCCCCCGAAAGAGTACAGACAATATTCACTTCTCTTTCAATGTCCAATCTTCCATGATCAAACACGACAGTGACTCAGGTTTTGGAATAATCTCGCTCTCTTGACCTGGAACAGACGCGAAGCGTTCCACCTCCACAGGCAGACCATCTTTTCCAGGGAGGTATCGTTTTATCTGACCAGTACACGCGCCGCGCTCTACAGGATTGCGTGGACTATAAGCCTGAAAAATCCATACAACACTGCCATCGGAGAACATCTCCTTTGGCAGTGGAGAAAATAACATGAACGCATGCGGAGAGTAACGAAGACGGATGTATTTCTTCCCATCGCTAGTCTTCAGCTTCACAATGAAATCTGCTTGAGATGTGCGTAAGTTCATCCAAGCATCATACATTACAACTGTTCCCTCCAGCCTTTCACTCCGGACCGCAGGCAAGGTTTGGAAAGATCCGCGAATCTGAAAGGCACGGATCTGATTATCCAATCTTTCACTCCGGACCGCAGGCAAGGTTTGGAAAGATCCATCAAACAATAACAGTGATGCAATAGTGATGATGTAATTCATTGGGTCCCTTTCCATATACGCGCTCACGCTTTCCATGCATTGGCGTCTTTTTCACTCGGACGGATTATATGCCGAACACGCGTCTGACCCACTCACTTTCAGACACGGCTCCCCGTTATTTTAACCGATCCCCCCTCACTCCGTCATGTTTGTGTCCTTTCGGCAGAATGGCGTCGGCCCTGAAAAAAACTGTGCCGACGCCATTCTGCCGAAAGGACACATTGTATTTGCGGTTAGCCCGCCACTGATCGAAGCGGGCCTGAAGTTCGAGCAAATCGTCAGGAATGTGATCCATCGAATACCTCCCAAAATAAGATCTGGCATCGATGGAAACGATAGCCGAAAGGGCGCTCACAAATCAGGCGCCATTGCCGAATCAGAGTGATTGCGGAGGAAGGTTAGAGGCTCGCCCTATAAGCCAGCCACGCTGTCAACGGACGGCAGCCGAAGGGATACGGAAATGCTGTCAATAATCTTCCAAATTTCCCTAGTTTCGATCGTTTAAAATTCCCTACCTTCCTGAGTTTGTTCGGTCCAACTTACCGATTGTCGCCGACAATAGTGTCAGCGACGGATTCGGCGGTATAAGAGCATCTGTTCAGCAATCTCGTTTGCAGCTTTCGTCGCGTTGTCCCCGCCAATATTCGTGCAAACCAAAACTGCGACATCCCGCAGCGGGGCAACCCACGCTAACGCATAATTCATCGTGTTGCTGCCCGCGTGAGTCAGAGCCTTTCCATTCGCCCACTTGCGCTCAAAAACGCCCCAGCCCAATGCATAATTGCCTTCGAAATGCGGCGTCTGAATCTCGCGGTAGCTTTCCGCTTTCAACAACTCGCCCTGCCCACGCGCGCCGCGCATTTGATCTGCAATGAACTTCGACCAATCGCTTAGCGTGCAATGGACGGTCCCCGCCGGGCCGAGCACTGCGGCGTTATCTACCTCAGGACCATTCTTTTCCTTTGGCTTGCCGTCCGCGCCGTGCGGCCAGGGCTGATCTATCTGGCCCGGCGTTCCCAATCCGCCGAAACCCGCGCTCTTCATCCCCAGCGGCCCGAAGATAATCTTCTGCATCAACTCCTCCCAGGGCTGTCCGCTGATCTTTTCAGCGATAGCGCCCGCCACCACGTAACCGAGGTTCGAGTATTCGAACTTCGTGCCCGGTTCGGAGTTGAGCTTGACCGTTGCGACTTGTTCGACGACGGCGGCGCGTTGTTCTTTGAGCGATTTGCCCGTCTTGGCAAACGAGCGCCACATCAGATTCGGCGGCAGCCCTGCGTGGTGCGAAAGTAGATGCAACAAGCTCACCTTCTGCAACTCCGGCGACATGGCCATGGCCTGTTCGGGAAAGACCTCGGCCATTGTTGTTTCCCACTTGAGCTTCTTTGCTTCGATCAATGTCGCCAGCAAGCAGGCCGTCATCACTTTCGTATCGGAACCGAGATGCCATTTGTCGCCAGCGGTAACCGCAACGCTGGTTCCGGCTTTGCGAACGCCAGTCACGATTATCTCGCCCGCGCCTTTGCTGGTGACAATCGTGCCTGCCAGCGAAGGCAGATTGTACTTTTGCCTTGTGGCCTCAAACGCTTGCGCCAGCATCGTTGCGGACTGCGATTGATTCCGCGCGAATGCTGCCTGTGATAAAGCCAGAGACGAGATGAGCGAGTGAACAAAATCTCTCCTGCGCATACGTTGCTCCACCATTTTGATTTTCGCCGCGGGCACTTAACTGAAAGCGGAGAGATGCCTTAGCGCATCAATCTCCGATTTCACGCGACTGGCCGATTTTTTTAGCATGTTCAACTCAGAGTTGCCACGCCTCATTTTGTTCTCATTAGTTCCAGAAGTCACGCGCCATTGCCGAAGCTTTACTTTTCTCCTGAAGGTGCGGGACTGGGCCACGAGGATAACCTGGGGTTTCGCTCTCCCATCAGCCCTCTCCAATTTACTATAAAATCAGTTATGGTACTCAAGCTCAAAAAGGGAGGTCATCTTCCTCAGCAGTTTGTCCCCCCTCGGGCGACGCAGCAATTTGAGCGTTCGGCCTAAAAGCGCTTTCCAAGTAGTTGAGAACTCTTTGGGCGATCTTCAGCAACTGGTCGAAGGTTATTACTTCGATTCTGTGAAGATGTCCATTGAATCTGCGTAAAGCGTGCTGTTGTTCTGTATCGCCGTCACACCCAATAATGATCTTCGCGCGAATTTTGGTGGTGTCTTCTCCGTCATTCGCCAGAATGGAGTTTCTCTCTCGGTCGAGCTTTTCTATATAGTTTTGAACTTGCCCGACGACCTTTGAAAGCTCCGCACCAGCATAGAAGGCATTATGAGAGGCGTCGTGGTTGAACAAAGCCCGACCTTCTAACGGGGTCTTGATTTCGATCAATTCGATGTAGCCGTCGGTTGTTCTCCGAACGACAAAGTCTTGTTGTTCGTCCCTTGTCCATCGGCGCCTATCGAGGAGTTCGCTGTACTCGCTTCCGAACATCCACGGATTCTCAACCAAAAGTTTCTGAAAGTCGGATTCGGGGACCCGACCCTTTGAAGTGATCATTCGATGCAATTCATCCACGGCCGCTTTATATGTCGCCAGGTTGAGCGCCGCGGCCGCTTCTGCAAAAAGCTGTGGGTGCTTTGAGGCTCGGTCGAGCAGTTCGGAGAGCATTCCCGAATCGTGGTGAACGTTCTCCAGCACGTTAGCCAACACCTCGATCCTTCCGCTGGCGGAAAGCTTATTGAGAAGTTCTTGCAAAGCGGCTCTGTCCGTGTTGCTCGCCGGGGCCGCAACAACGACAAAGTCCCCAGACTTCTTCGGGATTGATCCGCTGCGGGCAGCCGCAAGAAAGTCTAAGAGCTTTTGGATCTCGTCCTCATCTTTGCTTGAGAGGGTGATCGAATGCTCCACATCCTCGCCCCACGCCCCCTTACGCTTTTTGTACGTTTTGATGGTTATCGCGTCGTGATGAAACTCCCCGGTGCTCCGGTCTAGGATTATTACGTAAGCGGCTTCCTTACGTGAGCGCGGGCCGACCTTGAGGGTTACCGATCTGATTGTTTCAATGTCGGGGTTCTGGTCTCTATCTACGGCGGTGGACCGAATGAGGAGAGCGGAAGGGGTCTCCGGCGCTAAGTCCGAATCTAATTCTTCAAAAGGTGTAGAGCTTTGTTCATTGGCTGACATATCTCACCTCTTCAACAGTGACGGGTAACGACGTGCGTATCCGGGTTAGTGTTTCGTTGTTGAGTCGAGCTCACGTAGATAAGTATAAATGACGGCGGTCAAATGAGGCTCTAAAATTTCAATTTTTAGGGTGCCAATGCGCTCAACAAATTGTTTCACGAAACGTTTCTTTCCTGTGCGGCTTCAAGCAAAACCGTGAGCCTTCGGCGCGTCGGCGCTTATGATTCCGCCAGCGCGCCGAAGGTTCACGCACGATCAAACAGGGTTATTCCTTAAATGCCCAATCAAAGCGTAGATACTTTCTGCATAGCTGGCAAACATCTGTAAATTGGCCTGTAATCCTGACCTGTCGACATTAGTACCAGTGGGATGACCAGCTGCATTTCTATTTAATCGGATAAAGTTGAAGATGCTATCGACTTTCACATCAAAATCACGAAGCAAATTGGCCGGAATTGCGCCTTTTCTCTTCTCCAACTCATCTTTAAACAGTTTATATTTGACATAAAGGCGAGCATTTTGAGTCTTTTTTTTGAAAGCAGCTTTCTGGCCTGCGTCCGAAATTGCATCCGCAAATGTCTCAATCAGAACAATAATGCTTTTCTCTGATGCTGCGCCAAGGGTGATCGTGGAAGACAAAAGGAACTGTCGACTAAAGCAAGCCACAGATTCATGCATATACGCCACCGCAACAGCATCTATAGTTGGTATCCGTTGACGAAGAGCCTTTACGTATCCATCTGGATCAAATGGCAAGATGTCACCAGTGTTGATACATTCTGCACCGAACATTGAGATGGTAAAGACCGACCCGCTCCCATTACCTCCGGCATACCCAGGAAGCAAGACGTTTGCAGTATATAATCCGTGAATTTCCTCCCGCACGATTTGCCAGTTAAGCGAACCAAACTCCCAACTCTCATTTGGCTTTATTGACTGAAAGTGGCGTTGAAAATCATTAAGTAGAACCTGCCGATTGTGCAGATGTGAGCCGCCACGACTACTGGTTGTGAGAGCTCCATGTAAGTATTGCCAGATTTTTTCCCTTATTTCTTGACGCTCCATCTTAGTCGTTAACCTCCATTCAACAACTTCAGAACGATGAGTTGAAATAGTAATGGCGGGCGCTTTCGCTCCCGCCGAATTCCGCAGCGTCCTCAGCCATTAGGTTTTTCGCTGCGAGTTGAGCGGATTGTACGTCTATGAGTGAGGATTAAAAAGCCGATCGGGAAGAGAATTCCAGTTGATCGTAAGCTTTCGGCAACTGTGCATGATTTCTCGGAGAAATCATGCACAGTTGCCGAAAGCTTACGATCAAGCAGATTCTCGACCAACTCGACGTCGCCAGGCAAGACGCAATCGCCGTCGCGCAAGGGCGGAAAGGTCGCCTCCGTATCGGGTACGGCGTTCACCTGCCCGAGGGCTTTCTGCCGCGCGTGGTCGCCGCCTATTCAGCCGAGCGCCACGTGGACATCGATATCCTCGAAGCCCCGAGCCCACGCGTCCTGCAGATGTTGCATGAAAAGGCCGTCGATGTGGCGTTCGTCATGGCGCCGTTCGAACGGACGGGACTGGTCATGAGGGAACTGATGCGTGAGCTACTCATGATCGTCGTAGCCGCGGGACACCGGCTGGCAACCGCCCCGCTCTCGGACCTCGCGCAGTTGGCGAGGGAGAATTTTGTCGTCTGCCGTCGTTACGAGGACCCGGGCTTCCGTGAACTGGTGGAAGGGTTGTGCCGTGAAGCGGGATTCATCCCGCGCGTGGCGCAGGCCGTGGAGCACAAGCAAACAATGCTTGATCTCGTGGCCGAAGGCCTCGGCGTCTCGATCATTCCGCGGAGCTCGGCCGCGCCCTCCGACCGGGTGCGCTACCGCCCGATCCCGGATCCAACGCCCTATCTGTCGAGCGCCGTCGCCTGGCGGGAGGACGCCCACGCGGAGACGATTGCGTCGCTGGTGGAGATCGCTGAGCGCGAGGCGAAGAGCTGGCAACCTGTCAATTTCAACGTCGCAAGTGTGTCCAGTGACCTATTTCGACTGCGCTGAGTTGTGGGTTCCTCGAGGACTGATTGAGTGAATAAGTACAGGAAATTGTTTGATCTCTCGGGGAAAGAGGCGCTAAGTGTTGAGTGAGGTTGAGAAGGGAATCACCGTCAGCCCGTGCGCAGCGCCTTGATAAGGCGCCGAACGCCTCCTCTCCGTAGCCTGCAGCCATGGCTTTCTTGAAGATCCCCAGGCCGAACTTCGGAAAATCAGAGATGATCTGAGCCTCCCGAGCCTGTCGTACGAAAAGTTCAAAGCCTTTCGCGCAGATGTCCGGTTTTGACATTCTCATTCGTCGTATAGGAGGAAGTCGTAAATCAGGCTTGAAAAAGTGACGCCAAGTCGCCTTGGCGTTAAAATCGAATGAAAACTAAAGGAGAGGCAAAATGGCCAATTTAATGAATGTGGATACGTTCCTTCCTCCCATCGAAAGGCCCCGGGGGCTGATCATGAAACTGGCGTATTACTTTACACGCCTGCAATTTGGCAAAGTGCTTACGCCACTGAAAGTTCACTCGGCGCGGATGCCTCCTGCATTCGGCATGTTCTATGGGAAGGTCGCCAAGTTGGATAAAAAACTGACGCTGGCGCCGGAGACTGTCATGCTGATCCGCGAACAGGTGGCGCATATCAATGTCTGTCTCTTCTGCATAGATATCGGCCGATGGGCTACGATCAAAGCGTCGATGAATCAGGCCAAATTCGATGCGCTGGGGCAATACGACACGAGCCCTCTTTTTACCGATGCGGAACGCGCAGCGCTAGATTATGTGACGGAGCTGACAAAAGATAAAAAGGTTAACCCGGAAACTTTTGCTCGCCTGTCCCGATATTATTCGGAACGCGCGATCTGCGAGATCGTCTGGCTTGTCGCCAGCGAGCATCTTTACAATATGACCAATATCGGGCTGAACATTCATTCGGATATGCTCTGTGACATCAGCAGTCAGAACCTGAATGTCAGCCAGGTTGAGACGTAATCAACGTCCTCCCCCGGCGGTGTCTCTTTCAGGAATCTTCCGGCGAAAAAGTGTGAATAAATCGCGGTGTAAGTGAAATGCCGGTTGATGCGCCAGTCCAACCTGACGGAAGGCAGCGTGCCGACCGACCGCGCGGGGCTCTGTTGCCCGGTGCGGAGCGGGGCGACGTTGATGCCGTAAATTCCATCGCGCGTCCTCTGCCGCCAGAAAAAGGCTGTCCCTGCAGAGACTGTCAATCGCTCCTTCACGGAGAAGCGCAGGTTCGGATTGAGCGCCAGCGAATTGGCCGCGCCTATCAGACCGATGGTGTCCGAGTAGGCCGTTCCGGGAAAGAGCGGGTTGAATGTTTGCAGTCGGTGATCGTTCGGGTTTTTATCTCCGCTCGTCGCGTCGGCGCGCAGTCCCAGCCTGGGTTTGAGAGGAATCCTGTTTATTGTGTGGCCCACGTCCGACGCCAAGGCCCAGGCGCGAATGCCGATTTCACGCCCGGAGCTTTTGAAGTTTCCCCACTGAAAAATCGTATCGAAGTTGTAATCGAACTGTCCGACCGCGTCGTCAGAGGCGCCATAAGTGCGCGCGATAGCAGTGTGGCGGAGTTCGCGCCCGCTACCTTGGTCGAAGCGCCCTACTTTGCGGTCCAACGCGATGTAAGCGAACTGATGGCCGCCGCGGATCTTCGGTCGTGAACGAGTCGCGCCGACGCCCCAGAAAGTTTGCGACGGGTCAGGCGCGTCATTGAAGAGACCGGGCTTGATCGAGACCAGCTTATCGACCTGCCCGTTGATCAGCCACGGGCCATGTCTATAAATCACTCGCATGCCATCGAAGCTGCGGCGCACGTTCAGCCCTTCACCGGCGGAGATCAGTCGCCCGGAGCCGAAATCCATCTCGTGGCGTCCGACACGCACGGTCAGCGAATTCGTTTCATTGCCGAATTTCAAATCGAGGAAGGCCTGATGGACTTCCAGACGGTCATCATCAGTTGGTCGCGGCCCGCCGTTGCGCCCGCTCCCGATGGCGCTTTGCAGTTGGGTAAAGACGCGGATTCGATCGCCGAAATGCGCGTCGGCGTGCAGCAGATAGCGCTGCAATAGATACCCGTTATCGTCCTGCGGCCCTAGGCCGAAATTGAATTGGCTGAAGTATTCGTAGCGAATCCGCGCCTCGCCGCCGAGCGACAGGTACCATCCGCGGTTGTTCAGCGGGATGTATTTCAACCTGTCCAGCCATTCAGAACGCCTTGATTCGTCTCCTAGATAGCTCCAGTCCTCATCATAGCGCAAAGGTTGGAACGGCGGCGGCGATTGCGGCGAAGACGCTTGCGCAGCGACGGGCAAAGGCGTGGCGGGTTGCGCCGTCTGCCCGAAAGCCGCTATGCCGACGCCGGCGATCGTGACGATCACAAATACACAGAGGATGCTTCTTGCTGACTGATTTTCACTCATCCTCGACGCCGCGACTTCCATGCTTCCGAACCCGCGTCACTTCGTAGTGACGCATCTCCTCAATGTCGCCGACGAATGGCTGTACGGCGATGAGAAAAGGCCGGAACTCCGCGCTCTGACGAAACCCCTTGAGATGGCCTTCGTGAGAGTCCCATTCGATGCGCAGAATAAAATGTGAAGGCTCCTCGCTGCATTGGGACAGTTCGTAGCCGAGGCAGTGTGGCGATGTGAGCAGAGATTCCTGCGCCGCCTCGTAGGCATAGATCAGTTCCGTCCGACGCGCGGCGTCGGCGATTTTGTAGCGAATATACTCTACGATCATTGTGATGACCTCCCTCCTTCCGCAACGACTCTGACGTTAAAATGCAGGACGCCAAGCACACCGTACAGCCGCAGCCAGATTGGCATCATCTGCTCGGTCGCTCGCGCCGCGCTGATGTCGCCCAAATCAATCACCGAACGCCAGCCGAACCACTGCTTCAGCAATTCCGCGACGCGAGCTTTGGCGTCCGCATCATTGCCGCAGACAAAGATGTCGTGATCGCCAGGCACGAGCGCAGGATTGACCATCACTTCGCAATTCACCGTATTGAGCGTCTTGACGACCTTGGTCTCAGGGAACGTCCTCTGAATCTGCTCGCCGAGCGAATCGGTGTTGCAGATCGAAAGCGTCGGCGGCGGTCCATGCGAGAAGTCAAGCGGATTGGCGACGTCAATCAGAATCTTTCCTTTGAGATTGTCTGCGCCCGCCATTTGAAGCGCTTCAATTGAAGCCGTTCCCTGTGTGCAATTGAAAAGGATCTCGCCGAACCGGGCCGCCTGCGCGTAAGCGCCTTGCGAGGCGTTTGCGCCGTTTGCCTGCGCCCACGTCACGGCCTTTTCACCGCCCGCATTGCGCGATCCCATCATCACTTCCTGCCCAAGCTCGATCAGCTTCGTTGCGATAGTCGCGCCGACCATTCCTGCTCCAAGAACTCCGATTTTCATTCTCTCTTCTCCTTTCGCTTCATCCACGCGCATCGGATTCGAGAGCGCGCGAGAGCTGCACAGTATCGGCGACTTGCTGAAGGCGCGCGATCACGCCGTCGCGCATTGTCCATACGTGCGCGAAACGCGCCTTGAAGGTTTTGCCGGTGGCTTTCGCTTTTGCCGAATATGCGCCGATAGCGATGACGTGGTCGCCCGTTTCAAAAAATTCGGACGGCTCGGTTCGCCAATCCTCAAAATCGGAGAACAGACGCGTGAAGAAATCAGACACTCCCTTCAGTCCGATATAAACATCGCTGTAAGGAAAACCCTCGACGACTTCCCAGCGCACGTCCGGCGCGAGAACCTGGCGGATGATTTCCGGATTACCACGCGCATCGTAAAGTCGGCGGACGACGGCGATGTTGTCATTTGCGTTTTGTGTGTTCATACAATCAGCCTATCGTGAGCCCATGCTTGCTCAGCGGCAGCGATCGGTAGCGTTTGCCCGTCGCCGCGAAGAGCGCGTTCGCGACCGCCGGAATGAGCGTGACCGGGCCAACCTCGCCGGTTCCACCCATTCCTTTGGTACTGCTGTTGACGATGTGTACTTCTATCGGCGGCGTCTCGTACATATGTGGAATCTGGAACTCGTGGAAGTTCGTCTCGACCGTGCGCCCGTCCTTGAACGAAATGTTCGATTTGAATGCCGCGCCCAGGCCCCAGACGGTTCCTCCCTCGATCGAGTTTTTGCATATCTCGGGGTCGAGCGCGACGCCGCAATCAATCGCGCAGGTGATGCGATGAATCTTCACCAGACCGTTTGTGACCGACAGTTCGACCACATGCGCGATGTGTGTGCGGAAGGCTTCAGTGTAGGCGATGCCGCGCCCGACGCCCTTCGGCGCGCGCTTCTTCCACCCTGATTTTTCAGCGACTGTGTCCAGGACCTTGAGCGCTCTCTCGTCTTTGAGCAGACCATGTCGGAATTGATACGGGTCGGCCTTCGCCCTGTGCGCCAACTCGTCAATGAACGATTCGACGGCGAAGATGTTCGGGCCGTAGCCGGTCGTCCGCAGCACCGAGGTCGGCACGCCGGTCTTGAGCAGATGAAAATCAACTCGCTGGTCGGGAATTTCGTAGTGCGTCTCCATCAGCCCTTCCAGACAGCTCGGGTCGTTGTCTTCGGTGACCGCCGGCGCGAAGACGTATTGCAGGATCGAAGGCGAGACGACTTTATGCGCGATGGCCGTGGGTCTGCCTGTTTGATCGAGTCCGGCGGTAATTCGTTGCAACGTGGCCGGGCGGTAAACGTCATGTTGCATGTCTTCTTCGCGCGACCAGACGGCCTTGGCCGGTTTGCCGACGGCGCGCGAGATGAGCGCGGCCTGCACGACGAAATCGGTCAGCAGCCTGCGCCCGAAGCCTCCGCCGAGTAGCGTACGGTTGATCGTGACCTTTTCGGGCGGCAGCTTGAGCGTCGCGGCGAGCGTGAGCTGCGTAAGTTCATTGCCCTGTAGCGGCCCCCAAACGACGCAACCGTCTTCCGTGACATGCGCCGTGCAGTTCATCGGCTCCATTGTCGCGTGCGCCAGGAACTGTGACTCGTACTCCTGTGAAACGACTGCGGCGAACTTGCCCGTCATCTCTTCGCCGCTCACGGCGCGGCCTTCGGTCTTAACCGTCTTCCAAGCGCCGCCATCAAGCGCGGCGCGGTACTGCGCGTTCAAACTCTCCGTGCTGAGGCTTGCGTTCGGCCCGTCATCGAAATTCACTTTGAGCGATCGGAGCGCCTGCCGCGCCTGCCAGTATTGCTTCGCGACAACTGCGACGCCGTTCGGAATCGGCACGACGTCAATCACGCCGGGCAGATTGATCACCGACGATTTATCGAAGCTCGCTACCGCGCCGCCGTGCGCCGGGCTTTGTTTTACCGCCGCGTGAACCATGCCTGGCACGCTGAAGTCCAGGCCGAAGACGGCGCTCCCGTTGAGCTTCGCTGGCGTCTCAACGCGCCGGAGCGGTTTGCCGAGCACCTTCCATTCGCTTTCGGGCTTCGGCTTCGGTTGCGCGGGCGGGGCGATCTTCGCCGCGTCTTCGGCCACGTCGCCGAACTTCAAACTTCGCCCGGTCGGCCTGTGGAAGACTTTGCCGTTTTCGGTGAAGCACTCTTCAGCCTTAACCCCCCAGCGGTTGGCCGCAGCGATAATCAGCATCTCGCGCGCCGAAGCGCCCATCGTCCGCAGCAATTCAAAAAATCCGGTCGTGCTTTCGCTGTTACCAGTGAATTGCCAGTTGATCCGTGGGTTGCGGTAGGGAGGGGCGGTCGGCGAGAACTCAATTTTGACGCGGCTCCAATCCGCGCCCAGCTCTTCGGCCAGCACGGCAGGCAACGTCGTCATTGCGCCTTGCCCCATCTCCGATTGCGAAGAGATGAGCGTCACCACGTCGTCGGAGCTGATGCGAATCCATGGGTTAAGAGGGGAGTTAAGAGCGGAGGTAAGAGGGGCATTGAGCGGAGCTTCCGCGGCTGCGGTCGCTGCGGTCGCGCCGGACAATTCGGCATCCATCAATGAACCGATCAGCAAACCGCCGCCCGCCGCCACCGCAGTCGTCATGAAGAAGCGTCGTGACACGCCATTGCCGTTCATTGGCGCCCTCCCTTCACGGCGGCGATCTCGGCCGCGCGATGGATCGCCCTGCGAATCCGCGGATAGGTCCCGCACCGGCATATGTTGCCGCTCATCGCGTCGTCAATGTCGGTGTCGGTAGGTTTCGCTTTTTGCGCGAGCAGACAGGCCGCCGACATCATCTGTCCCGGCTGGCAGTAGCCGCATTGCGGGACCTGTATTTCCTGCCAGGCCTGCTGCACCGGGTGGCTCAGATCACGCGAGAGTCCCTCGATCGTTATCACAGTCTTCCCTTCGGCGCGCGCCACCGGGGTGACGCAGGAACGGATCGCGTCGCCGTTGAGATGAACCGTACAGCAACCGCAGAGGGCCATCCCGCAACCATACTTCGCGCCGGTCAGCCCGAGGTCTTCGCGCAGAACCCACAGCAGCGGCTTCTCCGGCTCGGCCTCGACGACAAGGGCTTTGCCATTTACCGTGATAGAAATTTGCCTCATCAGTTTGCCTCCTTATGTGTTAGGTCCCCCCGGTAATTGCCCTATCAAGCCTGGCAATTCATTTATGCGAGGACCAAAAAAGTTGTGCAGAGGCTGAAAGACAATGGTAGTTTCACGTTGAATGCCAAGTTTGGTTATGGCAGGCTTCAGGCGGCGTTCGGCGAATTCTTCGAATCCTTTTTGCGACTCCCATATCTCAATAATCCGGAACCCCGTTTCTGTGGGGTGGGAAATATGCTGGTATATTCCGGGTTCCGGACGCGCTTCTACACCCATTTCATCCAATATCGCGCGGAATTCTTTGTGGGTTAAACCTGTTACGTTCATTGTCATAACTACGATGTTCATATTATTTCTCTTCATTTTCGTTTCTCCTTTTGCCGCCTGATGAAATTCGGCGTCGTAGCTAAAGGAACCGGTACATTACATGTACATCCACAAGGCCAAGTTTCTTGCGCCTGAACGCCTTCGGCAGTGTGCCCACGATCGCGAACCCGAGCTTCTCGTATAGCCGGATCGCGACAGTGTTCGTGCCCACAACATAGTTGAACTGCATTGCCATATAGCCTGCCTCCTTGACCTGCTTGAGGCTATGTTGAACGAGCGCTCGTCCGATGCCCTTGCCTTGAGCTCTTGTCATTACCCAAATCTTTTCAGTTTTGCGCCGGAGGCGCAGCGGAGATTAGCCGGTGGCGCCAGCCACCGGAAAGCCCGTCATTATTGCCTTCGCGCCCCGGCAGGGGCGCGGGACCGTAGCGCGATCCTGAACTACACGGACCCGGTGGTTTCACCACCGGCTAATATCCACCGCCCTTCCAGGGCGAAAAGCAGCAATCGTGAATCGCGAAAGTATTGGGTAATGACAAGGCCTTGAGCTTCCGGGCTAACCAAGTAAGTCGCGCTCGCGACGTGAGACCCAAGATCTGGGTAATTGGCGCCGAGCGTGTACATGCCGAATATTCGCGAGTCAACCTTTGCGACAAATGTGGATTGTCCGACGCCAAACCAATGCGCGCGAAATACCTCTTTGTCGGTGGCGTCCGAAAATGGAAGAGTATCGCCTGTGACGACGACAGCCTGGAATATGCCCCACATTGCCTCAAGGTCGACCTCGTTCGCCCTCCGAATCTGCATTGACGCTACTCTCCCGTTGATACCTTATTGACTAACTCACACCGCGCCACTTTATCGGCGCACAGACCGGCGGGCAGAGCCTTTGCCGAAATGTCAGTTGATTCGCGTGTTGCGATATGGCGGGGCGGTCTGCTTATTTTGGACAGGCGCAGCCCTTGTCCACCCACTCTTTGACTTTCTGGACGAACTCCGCGTGGCCGATGGGCGGCGCGCTTCGCCCTTCGCCGGGATTCCATCCCCACAACACGAACGGGTCGTGGTTGACGTGATGAACTAATTGTTCAGGAGTCAGCTTGCCATTCTGTCTCTTGTCGAGTAATTGCCTGCACAACTGCCCCGGCGTGCGTTTCTCGAAGACCATCGGCGTCGCCGCGGGAGGCATATTCCAGCGTGGCTCGCCCCGATGCGCCTGATCTTCGGCCCCATCTTTGAGTGGATAGGGCGCGCCGGGCGGCATGTGCGGTCCCGGTAGATTCTGCGCCTGGTGACAATTGACGCATTTGACCGTGAAGACGCCATGCCCGTCGACGCCGCGCCGCAGGCGGAAGAAGGTGTGCGGGTGACTATCCTCGCCCCGCAGCGGCGAGTCGCCCGCCGGGTGACAATTGACGCAGCGCGGATGCATGAAGACCTTGTACGCTTCCAGAAAGGCCGCCCGCGCCCCCGCGTCGTCGCGCGACGACGCCGAGCCGCCGAGCGAACTGCCGGCGACGGCCAGTAACAAGAAGCCCGGGAGACATCCAAGCAGGCATAATTTGATTTGTCGCATAAGAAGGTCCCTCAGTTGAGCGCAGTTGCGTAATTGCCGTCCACTTGCAGGTCGTGGCGCTTACTTGCGCTGCAAGTGTATTAATCGTTGGCTGTTTTCGTTGCATTCGATTGACGGGCGCCTACAATAACCGGGGATCTCGGGATGGTAAATGTTTGAGACGCCTGATTTTTTGTCTGATCGTCCTGCGTTGAAGGAGACCTGAAATGGGAGTGGTGGTCAGTTTGGAAAAACCCGACGCGCTGATGGACGTGTTGGATATGCTCAAGCCGAGAGGGCGCATTTACTGCTGTAGCGAGATGTCCGCGCCTTGGGCAATGAGCCTGCCTGTGGACGGATATGCCCGTTTCCACGTCATTGAGCGCGGTGGCGCCTGGCTCAGAGTGGATGGCGTTAAGCAAGTGACGCCGCTGGCGAGCGGCGACCTGGTGATCGTGCCCCATGGGAACGGGCATATCCTCGCCGACAGCCCGAAAACGAAACCCGTCCCGATCATTCGCCTGGTCAAGGGCATAACGGATTCGGCCGTCTTGTTGCGGCACGGCGGCCGCGGGGCGAAAACGCTGATGATTTGCGGGTCGTTCCAAATCGTAAATAGCGACTTTAACCCGCTGCTCGCCTTACTGCCGCCGTTGATTCACATCCCCAGCGCGCACGAGCAATTGGACGAGTGGCTGCAGCCAACCCTCAAAATGCTGGCCTATGAAGCGCGGCGCCAACGCCCCGGCTCGGAGACGCTGGTCGCTCGCTTGATTGATATTATCCTTGTGCAGGCGGTGCGCGTATGGTTCGAGGAGCAACCGCACGATCGAGGCGGGTGGCTTGGGGCGTTGCGCGATCCGCAAATTGGCGCAGCCATCGGTCTGATCCACCGCGATCCGCAAAGGAACTGGAGCGTCTCCGCGCTGGCCCGCGAGGTAGCGATGTCGCGCTCGATCTTTGCGGCGAAATTCAGCTCCCTGGTAGGCGAGCCGCCGCTCACTTACCTGACGCGTTGGAGGCTGTGGCAGGCGTCGAGGCTGCTCGCGGAAGGGAACCTCTCGGTCGGCGAGACGGCGCTGCGCGTCGGCTATGAGTCGGAGGCGGCTTTCAGCAAAGCCTTCAAACGACATTTTGGTCAATCTCCATTAGCTTATCGCCGCGGGCAGGTTCAAACCGATTGACAGTTTGCCTTTGCCGAGCGGACTCCTCTCCGCGCTCGACCTGCCACCGGTTGTAGAACTTCCCTCAAAATATAGCACTCGTAGAACTCTCGCTGCGGCGCCTTTTGCCAAGATTTGCGCTTACCACATCACTTTTTCGCCCGAAACTTCTCACTTGCGTCCGAATGTGCTGGGCGTTGGAAAGGAAGGCATTTTGAAAAATAGACAGGGATTTATCGCTCCACTATGCGTACTATGATCGTATGCGCTGACATCGTCTCTTCACGAGGAGACAATTTCGACGAGTGTAACAGCGCGAGAATACAGCTAAAGAGATTGGAGGATGAGATGTTTCAAGACTTGCGTTATGGCGCGCGCATGCTACTGAAGAGGCCCAGCTTCACATTGATTGCCGTCATCACCCTTGCGCTGGGTATCGGCGCGAACGCGGCGATCTTCAGTTTAATAAACAAAGTTCTGCTGCGCCCGCTCCCCGTAGCTCAGCCCGGGCGAATCGTTGCGATCAACAACACGACTGTGGCGGCAACGAAAGAGCGAACGTTCCCGACCTTGTTCTCTTATCTCAACTACAGGGACCTGCGCGACCGGAACGAGATTTTGGACGGGCTGATCGCGTATACGATGGCGCCCGTCAGCCTGAGCCATGCCGGCTTCAACGAGCGCGTCTGGGGCTATCTGGTCTCGGGCAATTACTTCGATACGATGGGAGCAAAGGCTGTGCTCGGGCGCATGATCTCGCCCGAAGATGATCGCGCGCCGGGCGCGCATCCGGTCGCGGTCCTCAGTCACAAATGCTTCGAGCGGCGTTTTGGGGCCGACCCATCGGTGGTGGGCAGGGAACTGACCGTCAACATCGGCTTGCGGATGGCGCTCGGCGCACAAACCGGCGAGGTGGTGAAGTTGATGCTCTTGCAGGGGATGAAATTGGCAGCGCTGGGAGCGGGGATAGGTTTGTTGATCTCTCTGGCATTGACGCGTCTGGTCAAGAACTTGCTGTTCGGCGTAAGCCCAACTGATCCGCTGACGTTTGGGACGATTGTCTTGCTATTGATGAGTGTAGCGTTGCTGGCATGTTACTTTCCTGCCCGTAAAGCAATAAAGGTTGATCCGATTGTCGCATTGCGACAAGAGTGATCGGATTGCTATGGTGATTTGGGCTACCGCCGACAGTCCGAACCTGCCGCTCTATGCGGCGATGGATCCGAGTGATGTGTCAGCGGTTCTGGTCGTACGCTTTCTGCAGCCATTCCAACGCTTCGGAATCGAAGTCGCCAGGCGCGGTGAGGGTGATTTGGAATCGCATGGTTTCGTGAATCCTGGAAGGCGCCAAACGTCCTACCGGTTTCTGACCCTCAAGCCGAAGGCCGAGATCAACGCGGTTCTTGGTCGTGGCTTGAACCCGTGCGAATGTCCTGCGCGGAGAGACGAGCGAAACATAGGTCTTGCGCGCCTGGATGATGACATCGCCGAGCCTCGCCGCGGCGCTGATAACGGCGTCGAATATCGGCCGGAGTTGTGGCCGATCGGCGTACTGCCTATCAATGAGCTCATCGGCGGAGGCGCGGAAGAAATCCGGGTAGCCGAATCGCTCCATCACGAGCAGGGATTGGGCGTATCCTGTCACACCTTGTTTGGTAAGCCAGGCGCGGAGGCTTCGCTCGTCTTCCGGGCGCTCCTTTTTGATCCGCCGGTTCCAATTATCCACGCCCTCTCCTGTTTGCTTTTCGAGGACGCGGACCCACATTTCCCGTTCTCGTTGCCAGTCTCGAATTTCGTTCATTTCCATCCGCCTGATTTCTAACCTCTCGGTTCCTGGTTCATGAAGATTCTGTTGCCGTACAGATCTTCAAGCATCACTCCTGTACCATAGGGGCGGACATCGGGTTCGCCGTGAAATTTCACGCCCAGCCCTTTCATCCGTTGGTACTCGCCGATGCAATCGTCGGTGTCTAATCCCAGGAAAGGATAGCTACCCATTTGTTTGCCGACGAGCGCTTTATCCTCCTCGGTGCGCGCTTCATGCACCGCGATGACGCTGTCATGATTGCCTGGAAGAGTGATCGTGAGCCATCGGTCGTCGCCCATCGGCGCATCTTCGACTACCACGAACCCCAGCTTTTTTGTATAGAAATCAAGCGCTTCATCAAAGTTCATTACCAGCAGACCACTGATCAAATTACTCTTCATCATTTTGTAATCCTCCGATGTTCTTCAGTTCGCATTCATTGTAATCAACCATGGTCGGCGGCGATTGTAAAAATACGACATTGTCGTGGTCGCGGAACATTTCTTGAAATTTCTGCATATCCGCGGCAAATTCGCCTGGAGTTTTGTTAGTGAAAGCCTTGAAATCGTTGATGAAGTGGGCTTGATCGGTATAACCGAATTCGTAGGCCAAATCAGTCAAGTTGGCGTCTGGCTCAAACATAAGGCGGTTACGGATGGCTTCAAAACGGATAGTCCGAGCAAGTGTTTTGGGGGAGACGCCCGTTGCATCGTCAAATTGCCGTTGGAGCTGGCGCACGGAGAGATTGCAGTAATCCGCCAATTCTGCGACCCGGAACTGACCTTTTGTACGGTAGAGTAGTTTGGCCGCGGTTTGCACTTGCTGAGGCTCAAACAATACGTTCAGACGCTTGCCAATCAGAAAATCTTCAATCTCCTCCACAGCTTCCTGATAAGCGCCCGTATGAACTTTCGCTTCAATCTTCGAGACCACATTTTGCAACGCGTCATCAAGTTCAACTCTCTTGGCGCCGCCTCGCCGCGCCTCGTTCTCGAAGAATGGAAGCGCTCCCCACGCGAAGAATCGTACAGCGACGATTTTGACAACGCCGTTGGCCTGCAATGCTAATGGTTTGCTTTGCAATCCAATGAGGCAAACGTTCGGCAATTCGCGCCGTGTTGAGCCGTCAACCTGCGCATAGGCGACGCCGAAATTCAGAATTAACTCTACGCACGCGTCGGGGATCACCTCCTCGACGCTGTCCTCCGGCGTGTATTCTTTCTCCAAGATCCAAAATCGCTTCACATAGTCCTGGAGAACGGGGTGTGGGATGAATTCTTGATACTTAATCACTGGCATAAATGAACTGTGGCGTGAAGGGCGGTGGCTGCCGTCAAGCGTCTGAGAAAGCGTCAGTGCGCAGTGCAACGGCGACGAGAGTGACATCGTCGGTGAGTGGGGTATTCGGTCCTCGCCAGGCGTTCAGGTCGCCAATGAGATGGGCGAGAGAGGCCGGCAAGTCAAGCGCCGCCGTCTTCTGCAGGCATTCGAAGAGGCGCGTGTCGCCGAAGAATGCGCCCCGAAGGTCTGCCGCTTCGAGTAAGCCGTCCGTGTAAAGCAATAAACGGTCGCCGGGGTTCACCGTGACCGAAGCGGCCAGGTACGTGGCGTCAGGGGTGAATGCGAGCACGAGGCCGCCCTCTTCAAGTGATTCGATTTCACCGCTCGCGCGAAGCAGCAAGATCGGGGGATGTCCGGCGCTTGCGTACGTCAGCAATCGGCGAGTTGGATCGAGGAAGGCATAAGTGGCGGTGACGTAGGCAAACTCAAACTTGCCGCAAAGCGCATGGTTCATTCCGGCAATCACACGCGCCGGGTCAGTTGCGTGATCGGCCTGCGCCGCAAAAGCGATCTTGACCATCGAAGCGATGAGCGCGGCCGGGACGCCGTGACCTGAGACGTCGGCGACGAGAACGCCGAGGCGGCCATCGCCCTCATCCAGAAAATCATAGAAATCGCCTGCCACCTCCGCCATTGGCAGATAGCTCGCGATAATCTCCAGACCAGGCGCCGAAGGCGTCGCCGCTGGCAGGATGGACTGCTGGATGTTTCGCGCTGTTTCCATCTCTTTCGATATAGAGAAGAGGCGCCGCTCGCTTTCGATCGTACGCTGAGCGACGAAATATCCGAGTCCGGCGATGAACGCGAGCATCCCGACCGGCTCGAGGTAGTTGACGCTTTTGAGAGGGCTGCGTCGGAAGATCGTCTCGTATGAGGCGAGAACGGTGAAAATGCCCCAGCCGATCATGGCAGTGATCATCCCCCCGCGCGCCGGCGGCGCTTGACGCGGCAATCGCTCGTCGGGACTCATCCGGAACGAACCAATCAGAAGGGCCGCGCCTAACGAGAAATGAATAATCACAGCGATCGGGTTTATCCAGAGGACAGAGCCGTGCCGACGAAACGCGATGTCGGCCCCGATGGCCAACGCCGCATAGATGAGGTCGATCTGCCACAAGCGACGCGCAATGGTCCGGTACGCAGGCGCCGCGATTACTTCCGCGAACATGGTCGCCGGCGCCAGTATCACGTATGTGATCCAATCATCGGCGAACCGGAACCACGTCTCGGTCAATCCGGTGGCTTCCCATACGAGCGTCGACCTGACCAGGAGCCGTACGCCATAAAGCAGCACGACCACGCCAAAGAGTGGCGCTGCCCGATCACGCGACCAGCCACGCAACGAGGACACCGCGAAAGTGGTTAGGCTGATCGCGACAAGAAACGCTCCAATGATGGCGATAAGCAAGGATTCCAGGGTGGTCATCAATGAATCTACCTGATGCTGAACCTCTTTGAACAAATTGTTGGAGATCAGGTAGTTTAATACAACCACGAGCAATTCCAAGGCCAGGTTCTGCCGAGTTGAAGGCAAGGTTTGTGATTAATCGCCCGGGCGCGCTCCGCCGCCGGGCCGCGTCCATCAGGTCTCCGCCGGTTGGTAGGAGAGGACGACGACGCCTGTCCCGCGGGTCTTTTTCCCTATGAGTTTCAGAATTGTCTTTTCGCCCTCCCGGAAGAGCAGCCTGCCGCTGCCCACGAGGATAGGGTGAATAGAGAACCGGAGCTCATCGAGCAGGCCATGCTCCAGTAACGTCTGACCGAGAGGACCATGGCCATACATGACAAGGTCCTGGCCGTCCTGCTGCTTGAGCTTGGCAACCTCGGCCGCGACATCGCCCCTGATGATGGTCGAGTTATTCCAATCAGCCCTTTCCAGGGTGGACGAGAAGACATACTTGCGGATGTTGTTCATCCTGTCGGCGTAGTCGCCGGTTCGAGCGGGCCAAACCCCCGCGAAGATCTCATACGTCCGCCTCCCCATCAACATCGCGTCGCTCGCCAAGAGCATCTCTAAGGAATCCTCTTGGGCCTCATTGTCAAAGTAGTTCATGGCCCAGAGGTGTGGGTCTCCGATGACGCCGTCGAGTGACACGAGAGTGGATTCGATGATTTTCCGCATTACTACCTCCATGGTTATGAGTTCACGCTTTTTCACGCGCGTGGGACCGCAAAGCGTGAGCAGAAATTTGCGATGAGATCACCCGGGAATCTCGCTTGTTTGATCCGAGTGGTTCCGTTCCTCCCAACGAACGATCTTCAAGTCCAGTACGAAAATGGCGTAAAACACCGGGACGATAAACAGAGTGACAGCGGTGGCCAGCGTTAACCCGCCGATTTGCGCATAGCAAAGCGCCTCCCAGAGCGGACCTCCGTGGAGCGCCAACGGAAAGAGGGCGAGCACTGTCGCTCCAACGGTGATGAGAACGGGGCGGATGCGGAGTATCCCCGCGTCAATCAGAGCCTCACGGAGCTGGGAACCCTGTTCGCGCCGCTCCTCGATGACATCGAACAGCACGATGACGTGACTCACGATAACGCCAATGAGACTCGTGATGCCAAGGATCGCCAGGAAACCCATGGGCATGTTCATGATCCAGACGCTGGCCAGAGCGCCCGCGGCCCCGAACGGGATGCCGGCGAATACGATTAACGGTTTGATTGAATTCTTGAATTGGAAGACAAGGGCCAGGTAGATCGCCAGCGCCGAGGCGAGTACCACCTTGAGTGACTGGAGTTGTCCTTTGATTTGTTCCTTCAACTCGCCGACGATTTCAAGCCGGTAGCCCGGTTGGAGGCCCCGTTCGAACTCACGTATCTGCGGCATCAGAGGCGAGGTCACCTCAGACGCCAAATGGCCCGCCTTGGGAAGACCGGAAACGGTGATCGCGCGGTACTGGTTCACGCGACGGATCAGCGCCGTCTCGGGCGTATATTGCAGCTTCGCGATTTGACCCAGCATGAGTTTGTTCGTACTTTGGCCTGCGTAGACGTAAAGCTGATCCAGGGTGGTCGCCGTTTTGCGCTGCCCATAGTCCATCATTTGAACGATCGGAATGTTCTTGCGACCTTCGCGCAACGTCCCGATGGGAACGCCCTTGACCGACGAATAAGAAGCGAAAGCGATGTCGCGGCTCGAGATGCCCATGAGGCTCGCGCGATCCTGATCGACCTCGAGACGGGTACGAAGCGTATCATTGCCCCAATCGTCGCGGACATTGATCGCGAACGGCGAGGAGCTGAGAATGGCCTTCAACTTCTCCGCCTCGGCGCGAAGTACTCGCGCATCTTCCCCCAGCACTCGGATCGAAAGCGGGATCAGCGTCGGCGGCCCCGTCTCCACGATACGAACGTCGATCCTCGCCCCTGGCACACGGGCCGAAAGGGCTTCTTGCAGGGGACCAACAAGTTTGTTCGTGTCTTCGCTGTGTGTGAACTGCACGAGTAGCTGCGCGTAGTTTGGCGCGGGCGCCTCGGGCGGAACGGAGAACCAGAACCTCGGTCCGCCTGCGCCGACGAAAGAGGTTATGGACGCGAGCGCGGAAGCGCCTTCGGAAGAACCCGAGTGGCTCTGATCATAATTCGCGGCGACGTCTTGGATCACCCTCTCGGCTTCGCGCGTCGTTCGCTCGGTCTCGGAAAGCGGAACATCCTCGGAAAGATAGATGTTCACATAAGAGATGTAGAAGTTTTCTCTCGGGAAGAACTGGTGATGCAGCCTGCTGGCGCAGAACCCGCCGAAGACAAGCAGAATCGAAGAAAAGGCCAATGCCTTCCAGCGATTTTCGATCGCGAAACTGACGGCCCGGCTGTACCACCTTCCGAAACCTTTCTTCCGAAGCTCGTGCGCTTCCGGCTCCGCTTTGGGCCGTAACAGATAGTAGGAGAGCAACGGAATGAAAGTCATCG